>SMTZ1_10001226_pt1 | contig 43888 bp, 42 predicted proteins | sample DeeMarSWOR136_30_FD_25667 | JGI IMG/M metagenome (IMG submission 25667) | reverse complement strand
CTCTGTTCTTTTTTCATGAGGCAGCCTCCTGTTCAAGCAGTGCGGTGATCATCACTAAAACTTGATTACTCTTGTAACCTTTTTGTTCAATCGCTGAGGAAAGACACACACCTGCACAGGCACCACAACCTTTGCAGAGCGCCCTGTTGACTTCTGCCACAAAACGGGTTGGGTCTTTCGGATGTGGTTTCATCGAAATTGCGGAATATGCACAAACAGGTTCACAGATACCGCATCCTCTGCAGAGGTCTTCATTTACCTCTGAGACAATCCCCTCTCCTTTCATCCGTTCCTGCATGATAGGAATGGCAGCACGAGACGCAGCTCCTTCCGCCTGAGCAATGGAATCAACGAGGTTTTTCGGGTAATGCGCGGCACCACAGAGGTACACTCCTGAGGTTGAAAAATCTAAAGGTTTGATTTTCGCATGAGACTCAATGAAAAAACCAGCAGAATCCACAGGGATTTTCAACATGTTTTTCAGTTTCTCAGTCATCACTTCCCCCTCCGTATTAATCGTCAATACAACGAGATCAGCAGGAATCGTGATTTCTTCCCGTGAGATATCATCAAAAACCTTCACTGTCACTGGTCCATTACGAGGGTTTTTCTTATCTAAAATGACTTCTGGTTTTTTCTCACCAGCATACCGAATTGTTGTCACATGATATTTCTTGAGCACCTCAGCATAGTATTCCTCTTCTTCTTTCCCAAACACTCGGACGTCTCTATATAATATATACACTTTTGCATCTGGATATTTCTGACTGATCATCTTCGCATTTTTAATGGATACCCCACACCCAACGCGGCAACAGTATGGTCGCTCTTCATCCATGGCACCAGCACAGTTGATAAACACCACCGTCTTTGGTTTTTTTTCAAGACGATTGTGTTTTATTTTCTCCTCCAACTCTGTTTGTGACAGGATGTTTTTATTTTTCTTATATTGATAGCTTTCTTTGAGATCAATTTCTCTGAACCCGGTTGCGACGATAATTGTACCAAACTCTACTTCTTTCTCCGTGTTTTTCTGTTGTATCTTCCCTTTGTAATTCCCGATATATCCTTCAATGTTCACGAGTTTTGATTCTGTCATCACCGTGATCAGTTTATTGTCAAGTACTGTTTTCACGAGTGGTTTGATGATATCATCTGTTTTTATATCTGAGGGAAACATTGAATAGAGATGGTTTAGTCTCCCCCCAAGCTCTGGTTCTTTCTCTATCAGGATGGATTTGATGCCCATCTCTGCGAGGGCAAGGGCTGCCTTCATCCCTGAAACCCCACCTCCAATGACAAGAGTAATTGGGTAAATGGCAAATTCTTCTTCAGTGAGCGGTTCGAGATACCGCACCTTTGCCACAGATGCTTTTACTAGGTCAATTGCTTTTTTTGTTGCTGCATCCCAATTCGAAGAATGAACCCAGGAGCATTGGTTCCGAATATTAGCCATTTCAAAGAGATATTTATTCAGTCCAGCTTCCATTAACGTGTCTTGAAACAACCCACCATGGGTACGAGGAGAACATGCGGCGACAACAATTCGATTTAGCTGTTTTTCTTTTATCAGCTCTTTGATTTTTTTACTGATATCCTCGGAGCAGGCGAACATCACATGATCTGCGAACACTACGTTAGGGAGCTTCTTTGTTTCCTCAGTTACCTTTTCGACATCAAGATACCCTGCAATGTTTTTTCCACAGTGACAAATGAACACACCGATACGAGGTTTCTCCATGGAAATATCTCGTTCTGGGGGGAACTCTTTCCCGATGTGTCTTTCTCTGTCCTTTATTGAAACGATTGCTTTTGCTGCAGCGCCACTTGCCATGGAGACACTATCGGGGATGTCTTTCGGACCTTGGATGCACCCTGCAAGAAATACACCTAGACGAGTGGACTGCACGGGATTTGTCAGGAGTGAATCTTGTTTGAAAAACCCGTTTTCATCTACCTCAATGCCAAGGATTTTCCCAAGCTTTTTATTCCCTTGCGCTGGGACAATCGCGGTGGACAAAACCAACAGATCAGCGGTGCTTTCCTCTATCTTCCCCGTTAAGGTGTCTTTATACCGTATGGTTAAGCTTTTGTCTTTATTTTCATATACGGATGCTGGTCTTCCCCGCACATATTTTACACCAAGTTTTTTCGCATGGTCATAGTATTGCTGGAAGTCCTTCCCGTATGCTCGTATGTCCATATAATAGATAATAACATCAATATCTGGATTGGCTTCTTTGGTAATAGATGCTTCTTTTGTTGCATACATACAACAGACTCGTGAGCAGTACGGATAACCAAGTTGGGCACTGCGTGACCCTACACATTGAACCCATGCGATAGTCTTCGGTTTTTTCCCATCAGAGAGTCGCACAACCTTTCCACTGGTTGGACCAAATGACGACAGCAATCGCTCGAATTGCATGGCGGTAATGACGTTTTCATATTTTCCGTATCCATATTCTTTCCGCATTTCAAGAGGTTCAAAAACCTCAAAACCGGTTGCAACAATAACGCTACCGATGTTTACCTCAATTTCTTCAGATTTTTCTAGAAACGAAATTGCTTCAGGTTCACAGACCCGATCACAGGATCCACAACCCGTACAATGGTCATAGTCAATGGTATATACAATTGGGACTGCTTGGGGGAATTCTATGTATATTGCTTTTCGTGTCGAGATCTTTTCATCAAAGAGATTGACCACGTCTACTGGACAGACTTCAGCGCAATCACCACACCCTGTACATTTATCTGGGTCGACATACTTACTTTTTCTCCAAATCTGTGCTTTAAAATTTCCTGTTTTTCCTTCAAGAGCATTTATCTCTGCGTAGGTGATGAGTTCAATATTTGGATGGCGTGCAAGCTCAACCATTTTTGGTGCAGCTGTACAAATTGAACAATCATTTGTTGGAAACGTTTTATCAAGTTTGACCATTGATCCACCGATGGTGGAAGTCTTATCGATAATTACGATATGGTATCCTTTATCAGCGATGTCGAGCGCAGCCTGCATCCCTGAGATACCTGCTCCAATGATGAGAACATCGCTGTGGATGACACGTTTTTTACGTTCAACCATTGAAATATCAGTAGGAGCCGTGCTTTTCATCAATCGAATTGATTTGTTCTCTATGATCTCCTCTGGTTCATCATAAAAATAATCATCTTCAAGGGGAATTCCTAAATCATGATCCATTTTTTGTCTATAGTTCTTTAATGGCATTCTTCCCTGCCTCAAACCCTTGTTCATAGGCTTTGATATTCAACTCGGTAAACCTCTTTGGAACGCTATCAATGACAGATTCTTTTACAGCTTCAGGTTTTAACAAACTAAAAATTCCAGTGAATGCTCCGACCATAACTATATTGGTGACAATTTTATTGCCAAGTTTCTCGGCAATTTGCTGCGCATGTACCTTATACAGCGGTCTCCCGATATTATGGTTTTTCACGAGGTCAGGATCAACGATAATTATCGTGTCATCCGTGATATCATCACGATACGTATCAAATGATTCCTGAGACATGGCTACGAGACAATCCACGCCAAGGGGCCGCGGATAGCCAATTTTTTCATCAGAGATAATAATCTCTGATCGGGCTGCTCCACCACGCGCCTCAGGGCCATAGGACTGACTCTGAACAGCATGGTAGTCCATGAAGACAGACGCGGCTTTCCCAATGATAAAACCAGCGAGGATGACCCCCTGTCCCCCAAAACCGCAAATTCTTATCTCTTTCTTCATTTCTTCCCCTCCTTAGGTTCATTTTCTTTTATTTGTAACCTGTTTACGAGATTCCCATATAACTCAAAAAATCCTGGTTTTTGAAGATCTTGGAACACACCAATTTGAAATTTATGCTTCAACTCTTTTTTCTCTTCTTCAGTTCCATATTGCATGATTTTTTTATAGTCCTCTATAAGAATCGTATTGTTATCATACCATTCCCAGTGTTTTTTAATATCTCCCAGTTTATTTCGCCTTCCATATGCTGTTGGACAGGGTGCTAAAAATTCCAGCAAGGAAAAACCTTTTTTTTGCAAACCTTCTTTTATTGATTTAATAGGCTGATATGGGTGAGTCACACACCAGCGTGCTACATAATTCGCACCAAGGGCACAAGCTAGATTACAGATGTCAAAGGGATTTTCAATATTCCCATATGGGGCCGTGGTTGCAATGCTTCCCAAGGGTGCTGTTGGAGCAAGTTGTCCTCCAGTCATTCCATAAATGAAATTGTTGATCATGATTACTGTCATATCAATGTTCCGTCGTGCTGCATGAATGAAATGATTCCCTCCTATTCCCGCGCAGTCACCATCACCAGTGAAAATGATAATGTTGAGATCAGGGTCAGCAGCTTTGATGCCTGTTGCAAACGCGATTGCTCGCCCATGGGTAGTATGTAATCCGTCAGCGTTGATATATCCCGGTAGGCGGGAAGAGCATCCAATACCTGAGGCGAACACGGTTTTATCCATATCCCAACCAAGTTCTTCAAGAGCCCATAACGTGTATTCTAAAACTACACCATGGCCACACCCGTTGCAGAAAATGGTGGGCCACATGCCATCACGTAGATATTTCTTGTTGAGTTCATCAGCTGTTGTAATTTGTTCCATTTATTTCCCCTCCAAGTATTTATAGATCTCCGCAGGATGATGCATTTCACCGCCAATTTTTGGAGCAGAAATAACCTCACAGTTCCCACCAGCATATTCTCTGACAGGATGAACGATTTGTCCAAGATTCATCTCAGGCACTATGATTTTATCCACTTGTTTTGCCAATTTCACGATTTCTTTCTCAGGGAACGGCCAAACCAGTTTTAGACGAAGCACGCCAACTTTATATCTATTTTTTCTCCCTATTTCCATTGCTGATTCAGCTGGTCGAGCGGTAGCACCATAAGTGACAAAAGCGATATCTGCATCATCAAGGTTTAATTTCTCAACCATCACAAGTTTACTTGCATCATTAGTAATTTTTTCTGTGATCCTTTTTACAAGTCGTTCATGATCGGGTTGTTTATCTGTTGCTGGGAACCCTTTTTCATTGTGAGTTAAACCGGTGACATATGTATGGTAACCAGTTCCAAACGTGGGAAAATCAGGGATTTTACAATTTTTTATTGTCTGTGAATTCATAAAAGGTATAAACTTTTTTTTATCAATAATTGCCGGAACACGGTCAATAATTTCTAAATCTTGCTCTTCAGGGATAATAATGCGTTCTCGGAGGTGTCCGACTTCTCCATCGGTCATGACACAAGCAGGGTTACGGTATTTCTCAGATAAATTGAATGCTTCTATGGTGAAATCGAGACATTCCTGCACAGTACTTGGTGCAAGGGCTAATGCCTCGATATCCCCATGTGTTCCCCATCGGCACTGCATCATATCACCTTGTGCCCCGAGGGTTGGTTGTCCTGTAGATGGACCAGTACGTTGGACGTTGACAATGACGCATGGCGTCTCTGTCATAACCGCATAGCCATAGTTTTCCATCATGAGTGAGAAACCGGGACCTGAGGTAGCGGTCATAGATTTAGCACCTCCCCATGCAGCACCAATCAGTGCGGCAATGCTTCCTATTTCATCTTCCATCTGAATATAGGTTGCGCCTATTCTTGGGAATAGTCTTGCTGCTCCTTCCGCTACTTCTGATGCTGGGGTGATGGGATAACCTGCAAAAAATGAGCATCCTGCTAACATACCGCCGTATACGCAGGCCATATCTCCTAATAAGAATTGTACTTTTTTCCCTAAAGCGTCTCGTATCCGTTTTGGGTCACGCTGGTATTTCATCTTCTTTTTCCTCCTACAGGAATAAGATTAGTTTTTTTCATTGGTTTTTTTTCCTCTTTTTCTGGGATAACGGTGAGAGCAAGATCTGGACAGAGGAGTTCACAGAGTCGACAGTAGTTGCACTCGTTTTGTTGTTTCAACTGGGGAGGACGGACTCCTCGTCGGTTTAGATGATCTGATTCCTCAAGTGCATTTACGGGGCATCGCTCGATGCAGATGTTGCAGCCTTTGCACCAGTCTTCTTTTACCTCAATCATGATTATTACACCATTTTTTTTCAGAAGATATCCAATGCCCGAGAAATCGCCATTTCCCCTCGATATTCAGGGAGGAGGATTGGCGCTTTTTTCGATGATTTTAGATTGGTTTCAGCTAGCATTTTATTATAGCGATCGATATGGTCTAGCGTGAGTTTCCCACTCTTTGCTTTCTTTATGTATTCTGCAGCATAGATACCTGCTCTGCGACCGAAGACATTAAAGTCAAGGAGTGAATTTCCCATAAGTCGATTTTTTCCATGAACTCCTCCTGTAACTTCTCCTGCTGCAAATAACCCAGAGATTCTTGTTTCTGTCCTTTCATTAATTTCCACTCCTCCGTTCTGATAATGAAGAGTAGGGTACACTAATATTGGATGTTTCGTCATATCAATGCCAAATCGTTTGAATTTTCGTACTTCACCCGCAAGTTTCTTTTCTATAGTTCCCTCGCCATGAATGATATCAATCATCGGTGAGTCAAGCCAGACACCTGGCATTCCAGTAGGAGTAATAATTCCTTTACCTTGTTTGCATTCTCTGATGAATGTTGCTGATTCGACATCTCGCGGTTCAAGTGGGAACACAAATGGGTCCCCGTTTTTATTGATCGGTATGGCACCGAGTCCTCTGATTTTTTCTGTTGAAAGGACTCCAACAAGTGGTTCTGGATATGCATCCCCAGTAGGATGAATTTGAATTGTATCAAGGTCAAGGAGATTGGCACCCACATGATACGCCATAACAAGTCCATCTCCAGTTGCTCCATAGTGGTTGGTTGTGGGGTAATTTGAAAGATGCAATCGACCACTTCCTCCTGTTGTTAAAATTGTTGCTTTCGCTCGTATCACATAATATTCAAAAGTCTCTAAATTAAAAGCGACTCCACCGGTAACATGACTTTTTTCATCAGTGAGTAATTCGATGATTGGGCAAAACTCAAGCACCGGGATTTGTAAATTTCTTGCGGTATCTCGGATATTTCGTAGTAACTCCATTCCTGTGTAATCCTTTGCACTATGCATTCGATTCCGACAGGTTCCTCCTCCAGAGAGCTCCTGAAATTCACCGTCATCTTGTCGATCATACATCACTCCAAGTTCTTCATGCCAGTTGATGATTTTAGGTGCATCTAATGCAAGGACACGTGCGAGCTCTGGTTTGTTGGTAAATCGGCCTCCGCCATAAATGTCTAGGTAATGAAGAACTGGGCTATCTTCAGGTCGATCTGCTGCTTGAATACCCCCCTGTGCCATCATGGAGTTAGCGTCACCATGACGGAGTTTTGTAACAATTAAAATTTTTTCCTTTGGAACACCAGATTCATACGCAAACAACGCGGCAACTGTCCCTGCACCTCCACCACCAATTATGAGAATATCAACATCATAATCAATTGTATTGAGATCAACGTCTCTTGAATTAAGAACCGATGATGCTTCTAAAAGATCGACAATGCCATTGTACATCATTTGACCTTTGTCTACCCCTACTTTTACCGGTCTTTTCGTATCTGTCATATAATCAGGGTGATACTGACGAAGGATTGCATCACGCTGTTCCATACTCATCGGTTTGATTGTAGTTGCCATATTTTTTTCACGGTTTTTTTCAACAAGCTTTATCGATTCCATCATGTAATCTGGGTATCCATCAATGTTTTTCACTGTCTCATTCCTCCTTCACTGTTGGTTCGAGGTGTCCTTCTGCTTCAATTTTTCTTTTCGAATAGAGTTCAGTTATTTCTTTAATATCTTTTTTTATCAATTTATCAAGTTCACTGTCGAACTTTCTACTTTCAATTTCTTTGAGGCGTTTCTTGAGGTTTTCTGATCGTTTATCTAAGTATTTTCCACGTAATCGTCGAGCAAGCTGAGACATATGATAATGTTTGATATCAGCGGGACATCGCATAGCACAAAGACCACATTGAATGCAATCGAAGGAGATCTCTGCGCAACTGTTCACATCTCCCCGAATTGCCATTTGAATATATTTCATAACTTCGACATCTTGGGGGCATGATTTTGTACAAGTATTGCAGGAGACACATCGTGCGATTTCAGGGTAATACGTTAAAAGGATGCTTTCGTTAGGTTCTAGCTGATTGATATCATATTGTGCTTTTGATGCAGGTACAAAGGGGAGTTGAACGAGATACATTTTATCTTCAACAAGTTTTTGGCATGCGAGGGCAAATCCAAGTTTTTGCTCGTTTTCTTTTCGATAAATAGTAGAGCAAGCTCCACAAAATCCTGCTCTGCAACCACAACCTCTAATAAATCGATACCCTGCATATTCAATGGCTTTCATGATAGTAATTCCTGTGGGTACTTGGTAGCTCTTCCCCATGATAAATACTTCAACGGTTGCTGCATCCTCTGTATTCATCTTTGGTTTTTTTTTGACTGGCTTTTTGACGAGACTCTGACCTTTTTTACTCATCGCCTACCTCTTTTTTCGTAAAATTTATTCACTAGTGAATTAATCAAAATACAATATCATATATCTCGTAGTTACTCCATGGGTGGCATTTTCTACCATAGTTCTTACCAAGGAGAATCCCCCTGTATATTTTTATAATAATTTTGTATGGTATTACTATGATATAAACCTTTTGTAAAAAATTCTCAAAAAACTAAATATAATTAAAAATTATGTATATCTACATAATTAATATTGAATTTTTTATTACTTTAATAATTAATATTTACTTTTTTGTTAATTTGAGAAATTATTATATAGTAATATCGCATTTTCATAAAACAATGAAAAAGGGTGCTCTTACTTTGAAGGAGCAGTATATGCTCTATGGGCTAGTTCAGAATCCTCAGATGACTGATAAAGAACTCTCAGAAACCATCAAACTGAAACATTCTACTGCGACTGCTATTCGTCATCGATTACGAAACTATGAATTCTTCAGAACTCTTGTCATCCCTCGATTACAAAATCTAGGATGCGATATGTTGGTTGCCATTTACACAAGTTTTAGCCCACTGATCCCCCTTGAAGAGCGTATACGGATTACCGAACCTACAATTGAAGTGTTTGATGAAATATTTTTATCTGTTGGTGAACAAGATAAAGGTTTTTCCCTTAGTCTGTCAAAAGATTATGCGACCATTGGAAACATAAACGACATTCGCACTCAGACCTTCGGAGGGCGCGGTCTTTTAGAAGACGAATACCCAAACATGGTCGTATTCCCTTTTACAATTAGTAAGATTTATCGGTATCTTGATTTTGCTCCCCTTCTTAAAACACATTTTAAGATAGATTTTGAAACTGAAAAAACGATACGAAATTATGGTTCACAAGATAATACAAATGTTATGTTTATGGAAACAGAGAAAAATGTATATTATTTACTCGTGAAATATCCAGAGATGTCTGATGATGATATTGGAAAAGAGCTTGGTGTATCACGTCATACTGTATCGCGAATACGACGAGGGTTTGAGAAAGACAAGCTCATTCGAAAAATCAATATCCCTGACTTGAAAAAACTTGGTTTTGAGATTTTAACATTTACTCATATTCGTTTTGATCCACGTAATCCACCTGATATGGAGCGAGATGAAGCAGCAGTGCTGATGGATAATTCTACGATTTTTATGGCATGTCGTATGTATGAGACAGTGATGCTTTCCATTCATTATAACTATGAGGCATATAAAGGAGATAAAACGAAAATGATGCAGATTTTACGAGAGAATAAATGGATTGCCAAGGATCCAGTGGTGCGTACATATGGATTAAATACAATGATATTTATAAAAGATTTTAAGTTTGCTCCAATCGCTCGAAAGATCGTTGGCTGTACGTTATTAATATAATGAATAATATGTAATATTAGCTCTTTCAAAAAATTGATAGACATTATATAGGGGCATTTGTATTCCGGACCATGAAACTTTTTGAGTATCGGGGGAAGCAACTTTTTCAAAAATACGGGATTTCGATTCCAAAAGGTACTGTCATCGAATACGAAGGAGATCACTCTAATCTTTTTTTTCCCTGTGTTTTAAAAGCTCAGGTTCCTGTGGGTGGACGAGGAAAAGCAGGTGGAATACAACTTGCTCAAACCCGGGAGGTTGCAAAGGAAAAATTAGCAGGCATTTTTCAGATGAAAATTGGAGGATTCCAAGTTAAAAAGGTATTAGCAGAAGAAAAAATAGGTGTGAAAAAAGAATTGTATCTGAGCTATACGTTGGATCGTTCTCGACGTATGCCGCTATTGATGATGAGTGGTAAAGGTGGTATGGACATTGAGAGTGTTGCTGATAATCTTATTTTCAAAGAATGGATTAATCCGCTTATTGGGATCCAACGATTCCATATTCGCGGGATACTAGCGAAATTGGAACTTGAGAAGGATGAAGAAAAAAAGATTGCTCCAATTGTTTTAAAGTTGTATAAATTGTTTCGAGAGTATGACTGCGAGCTTGTGGAGATCAATCCTCTCGTTATTTCTGGTGATGAACAGGTTATTGCGTTAGATGCGAAGGTGATTGTGAATGATGATGCACTGTACCGGCATCCTGATCTTGTTGCTGAACACCAGGAGCTGACTATGTTAGAAAAAGAAGCAAAAGAAAAAGGTATCGCGTTTATTCAGTTGGAAGGGAATATTGGTGTCATTGCAAATGGTGCTGGTTTAACAATGGCAACACTGGATGCCCTAACCCATTACAAGGGGAAAGGAGGTGTGTTTCTTGATTTGGGTGGGACAGATGATCCAGAGAAGGTAAAGCAAGCGTTTGAATTGATGAAGAAAGCAAAGCCAAAGGTTATTTTGTTAAATTTATTTGGTGGAATTACCAAATGTGATACAGTGGCGAAAGGAGTAAGCACTGTGATTTCTAAGGAAGGAATTGATTGTCCAGTTATTTCACGGATTAAAGGATGTAATGAGGAGATTGCAAAGGATATTTTGAAAGATGCAGGATTGATTACTGCAGGAAGCCTGCAGGATGCTGCAAAGAGATCATCAGATTTAGCTGGTTGGTGAAGAAATGTCGATTTTTGTTGATACAAATACAAAGGTAGTAGTGCAAGGCGCAACAGGTCATCAAGGGCAATTTCATATTGGAGAAATGCTCAATTTTGGAACAAAAGTAGTCGCCGGAGTGACTCCTGGAAAACAAGGTGAAGAGGTTCATGGTGTGCCGATCTTTAATACCGTGCAGGAAGCAGTTATGGAGACAGATGCAAATACATCATTGGTGTTAGTTCCTGCGCGTTTTTCGAAGGATGCAGTGTTTGAAGCATTGGATGCAGGGATTACAACTTTGGTAGTGATTACGGAAAATATTCCTTTTCATGATGCAATGGAGTTTGTTCATTATGCAATGTATAAGGGCGCGGTGGTGATTGGACCGAATTGCCCAGGGATTGCAAGCCCCGGAAAAAAAGCAAAAGTAGGAATCCTTCCTAGTGGTATTTTTGTGAAAGGACATGTGGGTGTTGCAAGTCGTTCAGGAACATTAACCTATGAAATTGTGAATTCATTAAGTGAACGTGGGATAGGTCAGAGTACTTGTGTAGGCCTTGGTGGTGATCCTATCATTGGTACGACATTTATCGATGCGTTGAACGCGTTTGAACAAGATACAGAAACTAAAGCTGTAGTCTTAGTTGGTGAAATTGGTGGGACTGCTGAGGAGGATGCGGCAGAGCACATCACGCAGCATATCCGGAAACCTGTATTTGCGTTCATCGCTGGCAGGACCGCTCCCCCAGGAAAACGTATGGGTCATGCTGGTGCGATTATCGCTCGAGGAAAAGGAACCGCTAAATCGAAGATTAAAGCATTTGAGAAAGCCGGAGTGAAACTTGCCAGTTTTCCAACTGAGATTGCTGATCTTGTCGAGAAATACGGCTAATTATATTATGGATTTTCCTCATAATTATTAAAAAAAGAAAAGGATATTTAAACAAGAAGATAATAGCATGTAGAAAATGGAGGTGTCTTGTCAATGGTATCAATTGAAGGATATAATTTTCCAGATGAGTTATATTATCATAAAGAGCATGCATGGGTGAAAATCGAATCCGATGGAACAGTTCGCGTTGGAATGAACGATTTTTATCAGAAAAGCGCTGGTGATACCACCTATATAGACCTGCCGTTTGAAGGAGATGAGGTTTCCCAAGGTGAGACCTGCGGTAAGATTCAATCCGCAAAATGGGTGGGGAAATTTGTGTCGCCAGTGTCTGGCGAGATTGCTAAGGTCAATAGTGAATTAGAGGATGATTGCACATTGATTAATAAAAGCCCGTATGAGAAAGGATGGATCATGATGGTAAAACCCTCTAACATCGATGAAGAATTAAAACAACTTTATCATGGAGCGCATCTAGAACCTTGGATAAAAAAGGAAATAGAAGACGCAGAAAAGAAGAAATAACTACCATTTTGTTTTATTATGAATCTGCGTTTCCTTGATTCTTCATTCATTTTTTTTTGGCGTAAGCATCACGATAAAAAGGGTTAAGTAGGGAACATTTACTATTGATTTTGGAAGTGCTACGTAATATGTTAGTGTATAAAATAATCGATATCGTTGGTACATCGAAAAAAAGTTTTTCAGAGGCAGCTGAAAACGCAGTCATCGAAGCAACGAAAACTGTACGGAACATACGACGAGCCGAAGTAACAAAATTTGATGTAAAAATAGACAATGATAAATTGACGCTGTACCGGGCTGAAATGAAGATATCTTTCGAGATAGAGCGATAAAAAAAACCCCTATCACATACAACTATTCTATTGCCTATAAATTGATTTACCATGGGCATCCATAGCAACGATGAGAGGACCGAATTCTTTTACAGTGAAAATCCAGACTGCTTCAGGCATACCAAATTCCTCTAGCCAATAGACTGCTGGTGAATCTTGGATGCGTTCAGCTGCTAAGGCCCCTGCGCCACCAGTGTACGCGGTATACACAGCATCAAATCTCTGCAAAGCTTGCCTGGTTTTTTCTCCCATACCACCTTTACCGATAATGATGTTTACCCCAAATTTTTCTATAAACTTATCCTCAAATAGTTCCATTCTTCCGCTCGTCGTCGGTCCAGCAGATACCACCTGCCAGCCCTTCTCATGTTTTTTCATAAGCGGTCCACAATGATAAAGTGCCATTTCCGAAGGGTTAAATGGAAGATTCTGTTTTTCGTTCTGAAGCATCATCTTGTGAGCTTCATCTCTTGCTGTAAAAATATTTCCTGTGAGATAGAGGATATCTCCAATATGTAATTTTTTTACCATTTCAGCTGAGATAGGTATGGTAAAATGATGTTCCATTTATTCGACCTCCCAATTTCCATTTGCATGAATTACCATAGATGACCGTCTATCTGCCCAGCACTGCACTGAGATTCCAACAGGGAGACTTGCGGGATGTCGATGTGCTTTTTCGATATGTACATCAAGCACAGTCGTCTTACCCCCAAGACCCATAGGCCCGATGCCACTGCTATTAATTTTGTTGATTAATTCTTTTTCAATTTCAGCAATTGCATGATCACTATGTCGACCCCCTACAGGTCTGAGAAGAGCCATTTTTGCAAGTTTCATCGCGATATCAGCACCACCACCAATACCAACACCGATAACAGTTGGTGGGCAGGGGCTCCCTCCTGCTTTTATCACCTCATTGATAATGAAATTTTTTACTCCCTCAATACCAACCCCGGGTTTCAGCATACCAAGGCGGCTCATGTTTTCACTTCCTCCTCCTTTTGGTAACGCATTTATTCGAATATCACTTCCTGTGGTAAAATCCCAGGTGATTGAGGGGATGTAATTACCAGTATTATCACCATGATTTTTTCCTGTAAAGGGTTCAACAGTATTTGGACGTAAAGGAATCTCTATAGTCGCCTTTCTAACCGCGTCATAAAGAGTTTGCTTTATATTTTTCATAAACGGGGAATCAACACCAATAGATACAAAAAACGTTTGAATACCCGTATCTTGACACAGAGGACGCCCAGATTTTTGTGCTAACTCGATGTTTTTTAATATGGTTTCGATCTGTATTTTAGCGATTCCTTCTTCGATAGTATATGCATGCCTGAGTGCTTTTGAAACGTCTTGAGGTAATTCTGTTTCTGCTTTTTTTATTAAAATAATAATACCATTTTCTATGGTAGTGCCGTTCATTGATATACACCTCATGTATTATACATCTCAAATAAGTAATAAAGTAACACTAACGAAAAGAAATATTTTTTTAAATCATACTCCACATAAATGTCGGTGGTGTCCCGACAGTCATGTAAATTACTTTTTCATTTCCTCTATTTCTCGCGCGATGTTTCAATGAAGAAGAGTGCCAAAGCGTATCTCCTTCGTTTAGATTGTAGGATTTTTCGCCTACGGTGTATTCCATGTGTCCTTCTAGGAGCAGATGCATTTCTTCACCATCATGTTTAAACCATCGTGATTCTGCATGAGGCTCTAATTCAGTTATTATTGCCTCTATATGAGGTGATTTTACGATAAGTCGATATAATTTTCCTGGTCTTTTTACTTCACTTTTTTGTTCACCTTTTTTAATGAGGATAGCCTCTTCTTTCATCTTGAAACCAGCTCCAGAACAAGATATTGTTTAATAAATATTTCCTCTAACATTCATAGAAATCATTAGCAGAAGGCACATAGGAAATTTAGTTGAAAAAGCAGGACGAGGTTTTAAGTCATTTCTTGTCATTACAATAATGAAAAAGTGAGAATATATGGTACTAAAATCGATCAATCCTTCCACGGGCGAAACATTGAAAATATTCAGGGAATGGGATATTAATAAATTACAAAAACAAGTAAAAAAAAGCGCTTCTGCATTTACCCTTTGGAAGAGTCTGGACTATTCCGAACGAGAAAAAATACTAAATAATGTTTCTCATATTCTTCAAAAAAATAAAATAACATATGCGCGACTCATTTCTACTGAAATGGGTAAACCTATCATTCAGTCACAGACAGAAATTGAGAAATGTATCTGGGTCTGCAAGTATTATGCAAAAAATGGGGAAAAATTACTTGAAGATGAATATATCAACACAGGTGAAAGTAGAAGTTATGTCCGATGTTCTCCCCTTGGTGTGGTTCTTGCAGTAATGCCATGGAACTTTCCGTTCTGGCAGGTTTTTCGATGTGCAGCTCCGATCTTAATGGCTGGAAATGGAATTCTTCTGAAACATTCTTCAAATGTGCCTCAGTGTGCACTTGCGATTGAGGAGATTTTTCGAAATGCGGGAACTCCTGCTCATGTTTTTCAGACACTAATAATTGGATCAAAAGCAGTCAAGAGAGTTCTAAAGGACAATAGAGTCGCTGCAGTGACTGTGACAGGCAGTGATACCGCTGGGAGATGCATCGCGGGACTGGCAGGAACGTATCTTAAGAAGGTCGTTTTGGAACTTGGTGGAAGTGATCCATTTATTGTACTTGATGATGCGGATATCAAATACACGGTGGAACAAGCAGTAAAGGCGCGGATGATTAACACAGGTCAAAGTTGTATCGCTGCAAAACGTTTCATCATTCAACAGAAGGTATTTCAAGAATTCACAGATGGTTTTACTGAAAAAGTTAAAGAACTTTTAATCGGAGACCCTCTACAAAAATCAACAGATATCGGTCCTCTTGCTAGAAAAGACCTATTACATCAAATCGATGTTCAAGTCAAAGCCTCTATTCAAAAAGGTGCTTGTGTTCTTGCCGGAGGAAAACGAGTGCAAAATAAACCAGGATATTATTATTTTCCAACTGTCCTTACAAATGTTCATTTTAATATGCCAGTGTATAATGAAGAAACCTTTGGTCCCATCGCTGTATTAATAAAAGTTCGAGATGTAAAAGAGGCAATTAAAAAAGCCAATGAGACCGTCTATGGTCTTGGTTCTAGCATATGGACAAGAGATATCATTAAAGGGGAAAAGTTAACAAAAGAAATACAAGCAGGCTCTGTTTTTGTCAATGACATTGTTCACTCTGATCCTAGACTTCCCTTTGGAGGCATTAAAAAATCCGGATTTGGTCGTGAGTTGTCGCAGTATGGGATCAAAGAATTCGTAAATATTCAAACAATTTATGTGAAAAAAAACTGAGGATGTCGGTCCCATTTTTTTTTATCCCTTGGTTATCTGTCCGGTTCCAGCTTTGTGTAAGGTAAAAATTCTTTTTCTAAAAGCTGTCGTACGATGATGATTCTCATAATTATTCATTGTACCTTCAGCGCCAATGGAATATGATCGAACGCCTCGGATTCCCATTTCAATATCGCATTCTTTTGTATACGCAGAAGCCCCTAACCAATCTGCTACTTCATTCATCACTGCAAAAGCATGGACTGGTACACTAAGCTTACATGTTGCAGCTGCCAAGGCGACTTCGTGATGTGTCGTTGTTTTCTTTGAGTATATCTGGTCTAAAAGCCATGCTGCACGATATGTTAAGAGTTTATCACCTTCGATTTTAACGAAATGTTCTGCGAAAGGAAATTGTATGCCTTCAAATGTCGCGAGAGAACGACCAAAAGCCGTTCTGTTTTTAATATGATGTGCCCCTAATTGAAGTGCCGCTTCAGATGCACCCACGCAAGTGGCGCCGATAAGTAATCGTGCCGCAGAAAACCCTTCCATGGCATAGTAAAATCCTTTGTTGATATCTCCAATAAGATTTTGTGTTGGTATCTCTAAATCCTGCATAGAAAATCCAACGGTAGAAATACCCATGCGTCCCATATCATCCAAGAGGGTTGTTTTTACTTGAGGGTTTTCTTTTAGAGGAATCGCAAAGAACGAAAAACCCTTATGACTTGTCTTAGGGTTTGTTCTTAAAAGCGTAAGGTGAATACCACCCCATGTTTGAGATTCATTGACGCCACTGATAAACATCTTTTCGCCACTAACTACCCATTTTCCGTTTTTTTGTACTGCCTTTGTTTTCAGGGCACCTACAATATCTGAACCTCCTCCAGGTTCGGTGACTGCAATGCCGAGAAATGCATCTCCCGAGGTTACCTTCGGTAGATACTCTGATTTTAATTCAGGTGGCCCATATTGGCTGAAGATAAATCCCCATGCTGCTTCTACCAAATACAATACTGGTATAGCAAGGCTAATATCCGCACGACCTAGTTCTTCTGCTGCGATGCATGCCATTGTCTAATTGATTTCCGCGCCACCATATTTTTTAGTAACAGTTGGTGCAAGTAATCCAAGTAGTGCCATTTCTTTGATGAGGGATTGTGGGATTTTCTTCTTTGTATCAATCTCTCGGACCTTTGGCTTTATCTTTTTTTTGGGCGAACTCCCGTATGTTTTTCTCCAAAGATTTTGCTCCTCTATCCAGCAAAGATCCATCTAAGTCCCTCCTTTTATTACAGGTATGGTGAGACTTCCAGATGGCATAACAATGACTCGTGGCTGTCTTCCTTTCCCTTGTATTATTTTTACTGCATTATCTATTGCTTTCTGAATGCTTTTATAGGGTTTTAGCATAGCTTTTTTAACAATATCGTCAGGAAGATCGGTTACAGCCCACAATTGAGCATGGGTCCCGATCGCAGCCATTTTTGCCGCTTTGTGATATCCAAGTTTATATTCATTAGCAAGGATGTCCAAAACCCCTTGAGGAGTGTTAGCTTTGCAAAAAAGATCAAGAAATGCATCTTCTCCAATACCCATACGACACTGTGAGATAAGGATAATGATGCCATCGTGCTCCAAAGCTAACTTACCGTTATCCAATGCTTTCTGGGATTGATACAGATCAATATCCATTGGGTATGGAGCTATTGTAAGGACAATGTTTCCTTTCTTTTGTAGCGGAACACAGAATACCTTATTGGAAAATTGAATGGCAGCCTCAAAAGATTTCAAAAGATCCCCACTTGTTACGGCATAGATCTTATGACTACCTGTTAACACGGTTTGTATAGAAAAAACATTGATATCTTTAAGCACGTTCATTGCATCCACCATGTCTTCATGCACGGGGTTGCCTTTAAGTGCTAGCGAACAAGCCTTTTCACTTAGAGCGAGTTTATGATTCATCTCAATGGTTTTAAACGATGCTACGCCAGGAAGAAACGATTTTCTCCCCCCTGTATATCCTGCGAAATAATGTGGTTCAACACTACCGATGACTAAAACATTACCGTTCTCGATAACCATCTTATTAAGGAACATTTCTGTTCCGTTCTTGGATTTTCCAAGAAAAATCATATCTGCATCGTTTCGAGCGTCGTGTGCATAGATACGATTTTTAAAGGGCTCATAAAAACGCCCAAAAATATATTGATATTCCTCTTTCGTAGGAGCACGATGAACTCCAGTTGCTACAAGAAATTGCACAGCAGGATGCGAAGAAAGAATTGGATAGAGATATTCAAGGATTTTTGATGAGGGGGTCGGTCGTGTCGCATCATTGACAATTACTAATAATCGTTTAGAACGTTTGGCAAATTCTTCAAAGGTTTCTTTTCCGATAGGATGTTGTAATGCATTCTTAATGATTTTATTTTCATCTTTGTCATCTACTTTATTGGGATTGAGTATTTCATAAGGAGAGGGAATTTGAACTTTTATTGTTTCTGTGCCATATGGAACATCAATGGTCATAGGTACCCCTTCATTGAAAGGAATTATTACTCCCTTGATAACATAGGTGAGTAGCAAATACTGTCAATGACTATTCTATTTAAATAATGCATGGTCATTCTCTGTCAAATGAAAAATTTTCAAGTAGCTATCATTGGAGGAGGCGTCATAGGCTCTGCTCTTGCTTGGGAATTATCCCATTACAAAATTAATGTAGTTGTTTTTGAAATGGGAAGTGATGTTGCATCTGGTACAAGTAAAGCAAATAGCGGTGTCATCCATAGTGGTATAAACTCGCCTCCATCTTCCCTCAAAGCTCGTTTTTGCGTCGAAGGAAATAAGATGTTTCAGTCGCTTGCGACAGAACTTGGTTTTCCTTTAAAATGGATTGGAAAATACGTTATAGCAAAGGACGAAGATGAAATCAAAGAGCTGGAACGACTGAAAACCATTGGTCATAAGAACAAGGTAGCAGGTTTGGAGATACACGATGGATTGATTGTAAAAAAGAAAGAACCTAATATCTCCTGTATCGCAGGACTCTGGGTCCCTACTGCAGGTGTTATTACTCCTTATGAATGTACGATTGCTCTTGCTGAGAATGCTACAGAAAACAACGTTAGATTTTTACTTGAAACTAAAGTTAAATATTTGAAAAAGAAGGCGGATTATTTTGTTATAGGAACAAATAAAGGGGAGTTCCAGGCGGATGTCGTCGTGAATGCTGCCGGATTGAATTGTGGAGAAATCGTTTCTATGATTGAAACACCGGATTTCCAGATATTTCCTTGTCGGGGAGAGTATCTTGTTTTGGATAAAACCTATGGTTCATTGATTCAATCAATGGTCTATCCTATTCCAAATAAGGAACTTGGAGTCCTTGGTGTACATATTACCCCGACTATTGATGGAAACATCCTTCTAGGTCCTAGTGCAGAATTTATCGATGATTCGTATGATACCAGTACAACAAAAGAAATGATGAAAACATTATTTCAAGAAGCACGGGAAATTATTCCAGCATTACCCGAGGATACGGCTATCAATGCATACGCTGGGATTCGCTGTAAACTTGCTTCTCAAAAAACAGGGGGATGGGCAGATTACCGTATTGAAGAAAGTAAACGCAACCCTGGTTTGATATATTTGCTTGGAATTGAATCACCTGGATTAACTGCGGCACCCGCCATTGCAAAAGAAGTAACCCAAATGATTTCCCGTAGGATGAATCTAGAGAAAAAAACAACTATAAGAATACAAGCAATACGAAGAAGTCGTTTTTCTGAAATGTCGCTAGATGAACAATCGACTCTGATTCAAAGAGATAACCGATGGGGGAGGGTTGTATGTCGCTGTGAGCAGGTGACCGAAGCAGAAGTAATCGATGCTCTTTCAAATCCATTAAATGCACAGGCATTTTCTTCCGTGAAATATCGCTGTCGGGCAGGAATGGGGAGATGCCAAGGTGGTTTTTGCACTCAACATATCGTACGGATTATGGAACAGCAGTTTCATAAGGATGTAAAGGAATTAAAATTGAAATCACCGAATTCCCATCTTTTCATAGGGAACGTAAGACGGGAGATATAATGATTGAGCAAACCGCAGATGTTGTCGTAATTGGAGGTGGACCCGCAGGCCTTGCTGCTGCGATTTCTGCGAAACAACACAGAGCAAATCGTGTTATTGTCCTAGACAGAAATCAGTGGCTCGGTGGAATCCTCCCCCAATGTATTCATGATGGATTTGGGGTAGAAGAATTGGGGGTTTCCATGACAGGACCTGAATATGCGGAGACATACATAGAGATGGCAAAATCCCAGGGGATTATGTTTTTAACAGAGACCATGGTGTTGCGATTTAATGAAGCACTTGAAATCATCGCGGTGAATAAAAAAGGAATTTTAAAACTGAAAGCAAAGGTGATCATTCTTGCGACTGGATGTAGGGAGAAAACAAGATGGTATTCGATGATCCCAGGAACTCGTCCCAGTGGTATTTACACCGCTGGTGTCACCCAAGCACTAATCAATCTTTATAACATCATGCCAGGAAAAAAAGTCGTAATACTAGGATCTGGAGATGTTGGATTGATTATGGCTCGACGTCTGAAATTTGAAGGTGCACAAGTCATGGGGGTTGTAGAATTCCTCCCCTATGCAAGCGGTTTACCTCGAAATGTTGTTCAATGTCTTGATGATTTTGATATACCGTTGTATCTTAATCATACAATCACTTACATCGCTGGGAAGGAGCGATTGGAGAAGGTAACGATTCAACAAGTTGATCATACAATGACTCCTATTCCAGGGACTGAGAAACAGATTGCTTGCGATACGCTTCTTCTTTCTCTTGGTCTTATTCCGGAAAATGAACTTGCGAAAACTATTGGCGTTGAAATCGATGATCATACAGGTGGGCCACTTGTCAATCAACGATTGGAAACAACGATACCTGGAGTGTTTGCATGTGGGAATTGTCTTCAAGTGTATGATACCGTAGATATGCTTTCTTTTGATGCAAAGAAAACGGGTCAATATGCTGCAGAATATTTTATAAGAAAAAAAGCTATTGGACAAAATAGTAAGAAAGGATTAATTGTCCATGCTGGTGTTGGAGTAAGATATGTTGTTCCTCAACGAATATCTACGTATGGTACAATTCATTTTACTTTACGAGTTGATAAACCTAGAGGTGCCACTACATTGCTATTGACAGCAGGAAAAAAGGAAGTGTTGAAGAAAAAACTACTTGGGGTCAATCCAGTAAGCATGATTCGTATTGATGCAAATATATCTGCTGAGATTTTTATGGCAGCTAATGAATTGGAGGTGACACTTTGTGACAATTGAAAAAGAGATTACTTGCATTATTTGTCCTATTGGCTGTAAAATCATCATAAAAAAAGAAGGAGAACGCCTAAATATTTTAAAAGGAAATAAATGTAAAAAAGGAATTGAATATGCGCGAAATGAAATTTTTGATCCAAGACGAATGCTAACATCCTTGATACGTGTAGAGGGTGGGGAATGGCCACTTGTCAGTGTGAAAAGTACAGATCCGGTTCCAAAAGACAAAATATTCACAATATTAAAGGAGATCCATAATACGACAATAAAAGCTCCAATTAAATCTCAACAAGTTATCCTTAAAAATGTTGCGAACACTGGGATTAACATTATCACTACTAGAACAGTGCATTTATTAAAAAATAATAATTTTTTTTATAAAAGATAAAATAATATAAATTTGATGAATGGAAACAGATATTTACAAAATTATTTATACTACTTCATGTATGGATCTTTCACCAGATATATAACTAGATTTGGAGGAACATTCTATGATGGTCATCGTAAGGTTATCACCAAAAACCAATCTTGAGAAAATATGGAACTATGTTGAAAATCATATTCTCAAAGAAGAAACGTCGAAATATATAACCCCTTTATACGCGACGCAGGCAGAAGGAATGATGAGTGTTGCGGTTGTTTTTGATGTAAAAGACCCTGACAATATCGCACATTTTCTCGTCGAAGCTCTCTCGAAATGTAACGAGTGCCATCATACAAGCACGGTATCACTGATGAAACCGGTTTTCTTTCCAATTCCAAAAAAGAGACCAGCAACGATTCATCGATATATTATACGTATCTATACACAACCACGAAATTACAAGTCGATCTATGAATATTTACTCAATTATCAATATTCTAACAATCTATTCCCCATCTATATTTCTTATAGTTTAGGTGATGAGGATATTGTGATGAATGTCGCAGCAGAGTCACCACAAGTAATAAATAACTTTGTGCGAGAGAAAATACGGACTTTGGAAGGAGCAGATACAGTATTGTCCTATCCTGTAGTGAAAGCAAAACGATTTGCCCCTCTTGAAAAATTGATTGAAGAACAGCAGAAATATATTACCGACAAAACAAAGGAACTAGACGAAAGCGAAATAGACAAGGAATTTGACTGGATCGAGGATTTTGAAGAATACGCATTATTAACTGGAGCGTTTCCAGGGGATCTCTGAAAATATCCTCTTCTTCTTTTCTATTAATAAAACAGCTAAATTCTTCCTAGAGGTCACGAGGGTATTATTAAGCATTCCGATTGTCTGATTTGGATAGTTGTTGTTTCTCTTTCTGGTCTTTATATTTTTCATACACAAACGAAATAAACACCGTAAGAACGATACTTACAAGAAGAAGTGCGACGGGGGTAATCACATGTTCAAGTAAGGTGTAGTCAATTAGAAAGAGTGTTCCAAACGAGAAAATCATGATTCCTGAGACTAGTTTTAACTTTCTACCCTGAACGTCAGTCAGTTTCATTTTACCAAGTGTTCCTGTGAACACAAGAAGGATGATAATAAGTGGAATAACATAGAGGAGGTTGTAGAAGAATAGGTACAGATAATATCCGGCAAGTGGCAGGTTTGCCTCGGTGAGTCTTGCGGTATAGATCATAGGAAAGCCAAGTGTGCAGAGGAGCTCGTAGAAATTTACGCTCACTGCCAAAAATATCGTTGCTCCAAACATCGTTAGAAGCGATGGTGATTTGACAAGTTTTCGGATTCTCTTGAACACTAAAAATCGTTTTTCTTTAGGAATGCTCAGACTAGGTCCTTTTTTCATAAAAAAGAAATCCTTAATGTTCAGCAGACCTATACATACAGCGACAATTCCAACAGCAGCAGAAATAATACTGACGAATGTCGCCGTAATCAATATCGTGTTAAACAGCACGAACATGAATAGGAAATAGAACAATCCTGAAAAAAAGATGAAGATGCCGCCGACAAGAAACATTCTTCGCTTTGATTGAAGGTATAAAAGCAGGTTAAGAAGAAAAATAAGAATGAAAAAGGCACAAGGGTTAAAACTATCTAAGATTGCGAGTACGACCGTGAACACTGGAAGTGAAAGACTTGTCAGATTCACGGTTCCGATCCCTAGGATAGATACTATATTTTCGTCAAATGTCTTATGTATAGAAAGGTCTGCTATGTACCCATCGATTATCTCGGTTAGCTCGTCGTACGTCAGGTTTGCTTTCGGTACTTTTGTTTCATTGTTGATTATCACGGAAGGAAAGCTAAGTCCGCGATTTAGCATTTCGGCACGATTCGTTAAATTCGAACTGATTTCTTTTTTATTGACAATGACTTTTCCTGAGTAATTTTTAGCATAATGTACCGTTATATTATCGATAACCGCGATGGCGGGTTTACAAGAGCCGCAGGTATTAGAATAATAAAAATCTACGATAACAAGATTTTCTGCAGGGACAGATGTTGTGATGAGTGACAACAGCACAAACAAAAATCCTAATAATATATATCTTTTTTTTTTCATCACATCTATCCACCAGAAACCACTGGAGGCGCTATTGATACCTCGTCTTCTTCTGTAATCATAGTATCATAGGAGGAATACATTTTGTTTTTTGTTACTATCATGCGGCTTTTATCTTTTTTTGTCATGGGGTATTGTTTTACGAAAACATCAATAACATCCCGGAGGGTGTTTCCATCCGTGATATCAAGTTGTATGGTTTGATTTCCGGCGATGTTTTTGTATCGCCCATAGACTGTAACATTAATTTTCACGATATTCACCCGTTCTATTTATTTTCTTCCACATGTTATGCAGGAGGGATTTCTTTGGATATTCATACTGTCAAAACACTGGTTCCATACATCGTAGATAATTAATCCTTTTGGGTGTCTACCAAGAAGTATTTTTATTGCCTCGTTACATTGGATTGATGCGATCGTTGCTGGAAGACTGCCCAGTACCGGGATCTCCTTCATCGTTGATTTAGGGATATTTTGAGTGATACACTGAAAGCATGGTGTGTTTTTAGGCAGTATTCCCATTACCATCCCAACTGTTTCATAGACCCCTGCATAAACCCAGGGGATGTTATGTCGTATTGACTCTTCATTTATGAGCAAACGAAGTGGAACACTATCGGTCCCATCAATGATAACATCAGCATCAGAAACAAAAGCTCTTATATTTTCTGAAGTTACTCTCTGGTTTATTGCTTTGGCGCGTACATTCATGTTGACTTTTTGTAATTTCTCCTGAAGAACCAACGCTTTTGATTTCCCTAAATCCTCTTCTGAAAACACAGATGTTCTATGCAGGTTACTTAGTTCAACGCTATCATAATCGATGATATCAATACTGCCGATACCCATGCGCACCATCAGATTTGCGCTGTTACTCCCTAGTCCACCACCGCCAATGACAACTACATGTTTTGTTGCAAGCATGTCTTGACCATTCTGGCCTAACTCTCTTACCAATGCTTGTCTTCGGTATCGATCTTTTGTCATCATCTCACCTACGATTCTCTCGACTATGTTATGTGTAAAAATAAAAATGGATTATAAATATATCCCTGACTAAATCTTTAAGAATGCATTCTTACGATTTTATCAGATTGGTTTATTTTGTATCTAATTCTACTGTTTCTACTATTGCTCCAACGGTTTGATCAACAAAAAACGCAAAGAATGTGGTTTCTAATGGGCAATGGTTGTAATAACCATGATGTTGTTGTCAATAATATTTGAGAACGTTAGGTATCCATGTTGTGCCGCACCTTTTCAGATCATACTAAATGTTCGTTATTTATGCGGTCCAAGAAACACTATTTTTCTTAATGCATAATCGAGGAATCCGAAGTGATATAGGTTTCCAGTATAGATATTCCATCGTGGGATGATCTCCATAACATATGATCTGATAAATCCAAAATATGGTTTCGAACCGTTATTTTTCACAGTTACTGTGATATCCAAGGTTAAGTCACAATGTCCTATGGCGCTAATGGTAAGTTCAATCGAATACAAGGTTCGATTACCTGCTTTTTCAATGAACGGACGGTATTACATCTCAGCTTGTTGTGTGGTTGACCCATCACCGACGGTTTGATTAAATCCACCGTCGAAAAAGAGCATCGGGATCGCCATTCATCGGTAATGTAGCCAAAAGCGATTTTTCGCATAGAGTTTTTATTTGATACCAACGTAACAAAATAAAAGGGATATTCTCAACCGTTATCGAGGAATTAGAATGTCGCTGCTGCATTTGGACGATTGAATTACCAGCTAGTAGTTGCTTCTTCAATAAAAACCGTATGACTGAACTGCGCCTTTGTACTTACCATGATGTTCTGAGATGATGTTTTTTTGATATCTATCATTATCGAGGCTGCCACAAACGGCGAGATGAAAAGCACTGCCGCTAATACAAGAATTACTATCTTTTTCATAGTTATTTTACTGTTATGTAAATAATAATATTGATAATAGATTTGATGTTAGGTTTGTTGTCCTTATCTAGATAACTATTCTATAGGTTTTTTAATTATTTCTTTTGCAGGGATCCCCCCGTATGTTTTACCTTTGGTAAGCACTTGACCTTTTGTTACAAGAGCACCCGCGGCTATAATCACATCATCTTCAAGAATGGCTCCTGGCATGATGATGGCTCCAGCACCAATCACACAGTTGTTGCCCACTTTAATTTTATCCATGAAAATCGTTTCATACTGCATATTGTGGATATGACCATAGATAATCGCATATTCCCCCATCGTGATATTATCACCAAATTCCGTGAGACATGGGTCTTTAATAACGCCCCCGACAAGTGAATTCTTCCCAATAGTCATTCCTAATAGTCGCAAGTATGTTTGTTTTATTCTGCCAAGTGGGAATATCTCAAGGAATTTTCGAAACGGTGTATACAGAATACATACCAATGTCCATTTAACGGTCTCCTTATTCATGAAGGAATATTCATGCGTACCTGGTTTGTAGGTGACGTTAAAAAGTCGTAAAATACCTCCAGTGATATAAAGCTCGGAAAGGAATAAAAACACAGCGCCACAATAGATAATGAATGGGAATAGTAAGAAATGCCACATGGTAGAAAATCCAAAGAAATGTAAATACCGATGCAGGAAATAAAAAGTGAGGATTACTGGAGTAAGCCCGACGATAAAAATCAACGAGGAAATGAGAGGTAAGACATATGACCACAATGGTCGAGATTTTTTTTTCCGCTCATGTTCAGGCATGATTACGTCAATACTTTCAGAGACTAATAAATGTAATTGATGTATTTAGGTTTTGCATTTTGACATTCTACCACCCTATCTTTATATAGAAACTTCGTCCCAACATATTATTAGAGACGAATCGTATGGTAAAAAAACCTGTCAGAAAACAACTACGAAGAAAAAACAACCCTGAAAGAGAATCGGGTTTTTCTCAGAACCGACAGAGGCATTATGCATTCGGATTTCTCGTTGGTGAATATTAAAACATATCAGTTTTCGATTTCTTGATATTCATTATAAGCCATATTTAAAAACATAAGATAACCGTTAATGTCAGAAGAGTGTTGTAACGCTAGTATTCCCTGTTTTTGATAAGCTTTTGCATTTTCAAAATGTGCTAAATTTTCACCAGTGAGATTAACACCAACACATTTTTGATAATTTCGGAACACCATCTGAGTTAAAACAAATGAATAGGATGCAATCATCGTATCTACACTGATGTTTGTCTCGGTAAACATTTGACTTTTACTCCCCGAATCGCAATCAACATAGTAAGGAACGACATCATCAGTATCGATCCATAACCAGCGTTCTTCCCCTTTCATAAACGGAAAAATATAATCTCGTTTTGTATCCTCCTCATCCTCCGGGTAACAAATTCTGTTTATCACTTGATGATATGTTGCATAGGGTGTTTTTCCCTGTGTTGTTTCCAGTAGCACCCATCCATATCCTGGACAAAAATATTCTACCATATAATGCATTTGCGTCCAGAACCCCTGATCGTTGTTGACCAATAGAACTCTTGCGGGAACGTTATATAACCGTAAAAAAGCACAGGCTAGATGCCCTCGTCCAACGTTCTCCCCATTAATCAAGAGTGTTGTTCGGGCATCTTGGGATAATAAAAGACCAGTGTATAGTCCGAAAACAAAAAAAGAATATCGATGGTTTTTAATAAATGGTGCAATCCTATCAGCATATCGAATAAGGTTAGAACTAATACCGCGAAGTTGACATGCTTTATGTCTGATAAGGATGCTGTTGAGTTGGACAACTTTAGTTGAGACAAGCCAAATCGTCGTATCCTCTGGTAAATGAGATTTTTTTGGAAATTTAACATAGGGTGGTAGATCACCAAAATCATGATTTATGACAAGTACCCAGCAAGAGAAATGAAGTAGGACACTGTCATATTTTTTTATAGGATTGATAGTAAAATTAATAATTTTATTAGGATGAAATGTATCGTTTTCTATGTTGTAGTGTTTTATCACTGATAGAGAACTATCATTATGGATTTCTAAAAGCAACGGAACTTGATATCCGTAATCTGGTGGAAAGGAAAATCTGATGTGAAAAATCCCAACATCCTCTGATGCTTTTACATATAGATAATGCTCAACTCGTAAAAGATATAGCTCCTGGTCTTTAAAGTTAAGAGGGATATTCTGGATGTTATCGTCATAACCCTGGGAACTTATTGATCCTGAGGATACTGGAAGCATATAAAAAAGGAGAATGATACTTCCTGCTAGTAATTTTTTTAGATGATTATTTTGCAGTGATATTATTTTCATATTTCCCTAAGAAATATTACAATTATAAACTATTTATATTTTATGTAAAAGATATCAGGGGAATCTGATTTGTGTAGGTAATCGGTATAACTCTATTAATTCGCTGCGATAATGATGAATTTCCATTCGCTTTTTTTTCCCTCTTTTTTAAGGATGACAAATCCTGCATTCTTAAAAAACATTTCAACATGTTCCATAGTATATGCTAAGTCGTACGCATCGACATGATATTTGATAACATCTTGTCCTGCATGATTTAAAATCATCCCCATTTTAATGCAGAAGAGTTTCCATCTTGGGAAATCCCGGTTCAATGCCTCAAATACGATATTCCCACCTGGTTTTAACACACGGTGCATCTCAAAAAACCCCCTATCAGGGTGTTTCCAGTAGGCAAGACTGAATCGGCTTACGATTGTATCGATACTTGCATCCTTTAGAGGGATTTTTTCTGAGACACCAAGAAGGGGTTCGAAACGTTCAATACTTACCTGATGTACGTTTTTCTTTGCCAATGACAGCATCTTGTTTAAGGGGTCAAGACCAATAACAGTTGCATCTGGGATCCTTCTGAGAATCTCAAGAGAAAGCAACCCTGGTCCGCATCCAAGATCTACAATGACGGGACGTGGAGATGTTGTATGATTTTTCACGATGATTGAAAGCGAGACATATAACCCAGTGAATTTCTTCATGTAAGTTGTAAAGTCTTCTGCGGTTTTGTCGTCGACCAAAAAATCACAACCACAGAGGGCTGAAACCCGTACTAAGACATAATGTTTTTGTTTTTAGGAGCTTACTTGTAATATCGCATATTGCTATCCGTGATTACAAGATTTTTTGATTCAAGTACCTGGAAGTTATTAATTTCGGCAAAGGAGTGAAGGATTATAGTGATACTTGGATCACGTGTTACATACGAGATTCCTGTAAGTGAGGTTTCCAGTGAAGCATTGCTCCCATCATCAGTAAATAACCTAAGATGAGATGCGGTTTCAAGCCCAAAATTCTGATGAATGTTAATCTCGATAGAGTTTGAACTAGAGGCGCATTCAACAGGGATCCATCCGTTTAGGCTACCTGAGACACCAACAAACACATCCACCCATGCATGAGCGGTGGCGGTGACAGATCCATCTATATTTTCGGTTAATAAATATCCACGGATGAACCGTGCAGGGATACCAACTGCTCTACATAGAGAAATGTAGAGAAATGACAGGTCATCACAATCACCTTGTCTGCTTTCTAAAGTTATTGAAGCGGGCCGTACTGTACCCTCATTAGGATGTATTTGATATTGGATATTTTTTTTCAGCCAGGAAAACAATGATTGTGCCAACAAAAGCGAATTCGTGGTCTGTGCATCTTGAGAAACCATGGAAGCAGTTGAGATGATTTTAGGGTCGTATGGATCGATAAACCGTATGGTCGTATTGGCTTGTAATTTTGTGTATTGATCAAAAATTTCAGGATATCTCTCTTGAATCTCTGCAATTGTTAAGGAGTCTGCTCCGTTTAAATCAGTAATCAAATAACCCGCAGCTTCGACCCTTGCGGTCACTCCTACATCAAATATTCTTTGATCCATGCCAGAGATGTTCCAATCAATAAAAGTATTGTCAAATAATGTTTTAATTTGATACTCATCGTTATAGAGAAGATCATATGTGATGGTTCCGCTAATGACCTCTGGGATGTCACACAAGTAATTAATTTCGTAAGATCCTCTACCCATGGTTTGCACATGATATCCATAGGAGATATCATAGCTGATTTTTGTCGCAGTCGCCTCGTACATGGTTGGTGGAAGAATCATCTCACATCCAGAGAGAGTAACAATCAAAACAAGTATGCAGGTTATGGATAGATACCATGTATTTTTTATCATATGACCCTTGATTTGTCTCGTTTGAATAATCCTAGTTTGGGTTTCTGTATCTGAGACTTTTTACTATGAACGTTATGATAGCGACACCCATTGGCCATGGGACAATGCAAACAACTGGGTTTCTCCTTATGACAAAAGTTTGCACCTAGCTGCGCGAGTGACTCGAGATATTTATAGACGTTCTCTTTCATTTCCTCTGCTTCTACACTCAGTACTCGTATGGTCTCATCAGGGTCATCGGTTGTCACCCAGCCAAGCCTTTTTGCCACTCGATTCACCATAATCGCTTTCTCTGTGACGTTTTTTTGAAGATTACTTGGTTTCTGCCCTGGTTTAATCTCTTGACGTGACGGTGGCGGCGGCATCTTAGGCATCTTTACCTTGTAATCGGACGGATCAATGTCTTTGAAGACGGTAATAGACTTCCCGCCATGGTCTGTTTCTCGTGTCCGTATCTCTACTAAAATTGGTATCTGGATTGACGCACCAGAAATCAATGCGACACCAATAGGCAACCGCTGGATCTCGTCATAGGTCTGACTGGTAAGACCTTCAACTGATTGAATTATCGCCTTTAAATCATTTGGGTTTGTGACCTTGAGGATAATATTGGTGTTACACTGAGAGATGATGTTTTTGTCAATCTTCGCGGGACGTTGACTGACGACACAAAGCCCCATGCCAAATTTTCGTCCCTCCGAAGCAACCGTACGGAGCATACTTGAGGAAACCGCATGCCCAATCCCATGTTCAGGACAGTAGTTATGCGCTTCCTCGACGACGAACAGAAACGGAGGAATCTTACCTGCTTTTCTGTCCTTGAACAACTCCTCGGTTAACCGTGCCACCACCACATCCTGGATATCGGGTGGGACACCTCGCATATTGATAATTGAACATTTTCCTTTTTGCACAAGTTCATTTGTGGAGGTTCCTTTCTCCGAAAAGACACCGATGGAATCCAACGATTCTAGCGAGGCGATGACATTCCACCGTGCATTGCTTTTTGTGCGTTCCACTGCTTCTATAATATCTCTAATATTATAAACCTGCTTAAACTCCTTAAGTTCCTTAATGGTCTGATACAAAACCGCTATTTGTGGACCAGAGAGTTTAGCCTTTAAGAGTTCTAGGATCTCTCGTCCCTCGAGGTTCATCCCGTTTAAAGTTAAATGTGTCATTCCGTCCCCATTCGAAAGCGGTGAGAAGGCAACAATTTGACCGCCGTAATCAGTAGCCGTTACGCCGAACTTCTTCATGTTCTTCTGGTCTTTTTTGTCTTTGTTTGTTTTTCCAAGAGAAATATATTCGCCATGTGTATCGATGATTACAAGTGGGATCTTCTTTTTTAATAGCTCCTCGATGAGCACACCGCATGCATAGCTTTTCCCACCACCGGTTTTTGCAAGGATACATATATGCTTCTGCACCAACGAATCGATATTAAGGTACACTGGAAGATCATGTCCTTTAAGAAGACCAAGATACGCCCCGTTTTCTTTCTCTGCATGCAAACCTAGAACATGTCGGATATGATCCTCCCGAGCAAGTGTTATTTGGGCTCCTGCCTCAAACGGACTGCGCGGTGCCTGCAGATGTCCTTCGTTATCGCGGTACCCAATGACCTCAGCATACGCAGAAATGTCACTTTTAATCGGAGGAACAGATCCATTACTTTTAATGGTGATGGCATCCTCGAATTTTAAATCAGAGTATCCTTTAATATCCATAACCTGCGCAAGCACATAGCCCTCTTCATGTGGCGCAGCAATATAATCGAACTTGCGGATATTACGATTATCGACTGTAAAATTAAATTTTGTTGAACCAACATCACCATATATAAGACCGACAAAGTCGTTTTTTTCTTGTTGCATCCATACCCCTTTGTTGTCAATGGGCCGAATAATATGCAGGGTTATTATAGTTTTTGTATTTTTCTTTTTATTTCAGATGGTAAACCAGCACAAAGCTCTAATGCTTCGATTTCCATGAAGTGGAGATCACCTGGGATAACGATGGTATGCAAGGGGGGACCATACTGTTTTTTTTGTAGAGCCCCAATTGTATTTGCCATAATCATCGGATTTTCTGCCCCTGCACGTGCAACGACACACGCAAGAGTCTCATTTGTTAGGATATTTTTCTTAAGTTTTTCCTCCATTCTTAAGAGCAATTCAAAACCCTGGTTCGCTGTCATATAGTGGTCTTTCTCAGCTTGGATATCAAGCAGTATAAGCGTATGCAGCCCCATATTTTTATTAGCACATATTACTGTATATGGGCTTGTTGGAAAATAATCTTTTTCAGGAAATACAAGTGTTGTTATCCTCCCAAATTTATAGTTCTGCAGACCAAGTAAACCAGGAACCGCACTCACAATACTACTACTATGAATTATGGTCGTTGGAATACCCTGTTGTATCGCTCGAAGACGCAGGTCTACATGTGTAGTGGCGATCATCGGGTCTCCTCCAGTGAGAAATGCGACATGGTTCTGTGATGCCGCATCAATGATTTGATCTCCTTTCTCTGTCTCTTCCCGTGAAAGTACCCTGATTTGTTTACCAATGAGATGTTCAAAGGATTTTCTGTCGAACATGCCTAGCATTGTTGTATAAAACTCAGCAAAGACCATATCACATGCTTTGAGCTGCTGTAACCCTTTTACTGAAATATCCGCCTCGTCATAAAGGCCTAAACCGATAAAAACCAGATGCCCTTTTGACATTTTTTTCATGCTCCTTCATAGTTCTGACATTGAAAAATGTTATTCATTGTATTGGTAAATTTCGAAAACATTTAAAACACCTACATGATTCATAAATGTGGGCGACAACTACCGGCTCTTTTTTTTAAACATGTCAATCTCGCACGTGTTATCAGTGTACCAGGAGGAAAATAAAGAAAGGTTTAAATTCCAGGAGACGTATTCCTGGCAGGAGGTGTATTATGCCATATACATACGAGGGTTGGAACTTATATACAAGAAACGTGAAGCTTAAAGGCGGAAGAAATCAAACGATTTATTTCTTCAGCAAAAGAAAACCAAAAAGTGGAACCAATTGCGATTTACCAACTGGATATACCGTTGGTGTCAATAAGAGAACTGGGCTTCCATACCTGAAGAAGAAGTAAGTCCGCTTCTTTCTTCATTTTTTTTTCTTCATAGTTCATAGTTATTTGATTTCATTGACATAAGGATTTTATAATCAACGTATCATCAGTATTTGAGCATGCCACGAAAACACGAAGCAAAAAAGAAGGTGTATCGAACTATTGCACTCAGGCGAATTCATTTTCTTTTTTCTCTTGCGGAAACCTATGCTCTTACAGGGAAGCTTCAGTTATCTGATCGATATGTCGCGCTTGCTCGAAAGATGTCCATGAAGTACCTCGTTCCTATCCCTAGTCAATTTTCTAGAAGATTTTGTAAACACTGTTACTGTTATCTTCTTCCCTCATTGAACTGCCGTGTCCGTATTCATCGTGGGATGATTATCATGTATTGTATGAAATGTAAGAAATTTAATCGCATACCCTTACATACACGTACCTCCCAAAGTAAATAGAATACAACATCAAAGGTCGCTGATTTTCTTGGAATGAGTCCTTGTTTCTCTAGTCAGATATATATTTATAATCTATCTTTATATTATTTAAACAATCTTTCAATATACTATTTCATCAGTTTTTTTCCCCATTTTCTTCCCTAATTTCTTCACTGCTGGGACGCTCGGATAGATATAAATATCAAATCGTTTATTACCGATACCCACATTCACGAAAAAGGAAGAGAATTCCTATGACAACAGCATATGATGTTCCTGCTAAAGAATTAATTTCTGCACTAACAAAAAAACTACAAAACGATTCTGCGATCGTCCCACCAGAATGGAGTAAATATGTTCGCACTGGTGTTTCAAGAGAAAATCCACCAGAAACAAGAGAGTGGTGGCATACACGATGCGCCTCCATCCTTAGAAAATTATATATAAACAAAGCGATGGGTGTTGAACATATCAGAGCGGAGTATGGTGGAGCGCGCAACCGTGGTTCAAAACCAAATAAAGCAGAAGCCGGCAGTGGTGCGATTGTACGCCACGCACTGCAGCAATTGGAAACTGCTGGGTATATTACAAAGATGAAAGGCAAAGGCCGCATGCTCACACCTAAAGGAGTAAAATTTCTTGATAACACCTCCTTTGAGCTAAAAAAGGCACTTATTGAAGCTTACCCCGAATTGAAAAAATATTAAATAGGTGATCACAATAGATTCCTCTTGAGGTTTTAGAACCATTATGGATGATATAGAAACTATTAGGAAAAAGAAATTGCGTGAACTTCAACAACAGCCAACATACCAACAAGAGAATTTCGAGGAAGCGCAACAGAAGGAATATGAAGAGCAGAAAAGAGTGATCCTCCGCGCTATCCTTATGGATGATGCACGGGAGCGTCTTGGACGTATTAAGACCGCCCGACCAGAGCTTGCAGAGAACTTAGAAAATCAGCTTATCATGCTTGCTCAGTCTGGTCGTCTCAAAAATAAAATAAATGATGAACAGTTACGGGATTTGCTCTCCAAGATAATCCCGAAAAAACGTGATATCAAAATTCGAAGAAGAGGACTATAAATGTCAAGTCATAAATCGGTAGCAAGAAAATTTCGGTTATCAAAAGCAACAAAAAGTAATCGACGGGTTCCCGCATGGGTCATGATTCGTACAAACCGACGATTTACTCGCCATCCGAAAACACGCAACTGGCGGAGAACTAAACTCAAAATAGGTTGATACATATGGCTGAGAAAGACACCGGAAAAGAACTTGAGAGAATTTACATCATTCCACTGAGACGAGCAAAAATTGGTCCCACCACACGTGCTGTTCCTCGGGCTGTTGGTGACGTCCGTCATTTTCTCATGAAACATATGAAGGTCGAACAAAAAAACATCTGGATTGACGATTCGTTGAATAAACAACTCTGGACATATGGAAAATTTTGGGTTCCTAGTAAGATACGTGTCCGTGCAGTAAAATTTGAAGATGGTGTTGTCGAGGCGACACTACCAGAACTTGGCGAGAAGAAATCACGACGAGAATTTTTAAAAGAGGAAAAAAAGAAAAAAACTCCGATTCTCAGACGAGAGGAAGAAAAAGCAGAGGAAGCTGTGCCTGGTGCTGAAGGCTATGATATAGTCCCCACTGGTGAGGGTGAAGTAAAGATTAAGAAAAAGAAAGAAAAAGCCACAAAAAAAGAAAAGGAAAAAGAACCCAAAAAGAAAGAAGAACCAGAGCCATCTGAAGAAAAAACAACAGAAAAAGAAGTTAAGACAGAAGAAGAAAAAAAGAAGGCACCAGAAAAAGAAACAGCAGCAAAAAAAGTAAAGAAGATAAAAAAACAAGATACAAAACTATCTGCTGGTAAACAGAAAGCTAATTCAAAGAAAACTGGTAAAAAAAAGTGAATAGGAATGCTTCAACTCTTGGATTTCAATGAAAATCCAAACATAGGAATCTATTGTCGGACGAATGATTCTATTGTTTTTTTACAAAAGAGTTTATCGAAAAAAACTAAGCAGGTAGTCGGCAAGATCCTTGATGTTAAGGTCCTTGAACTTTGTATTGCTGATTCGACAATTATTGGCTCGCTTCTTACTTTTAATTCCTCTGGTGCGATTGTGACCGCTTTCGCAACTGCAGAGACCTTTTCCGCTCTTGAAGAGCAGGGACTTCGTGTGTTCCCGATAAGGGATGTTATCAACGCCGCTGGAAACGATATTCTGGCAAATGATCATGGGGCACTGGTTCATCCTGATTTGAAAAACACCACTGTAAAAAAAATTAGTGAGACCCTTGATGTGCCCGTGCATAAAGGAACCATCGCGTCTCTTGGAACTGTTGGCATGACGGCAGTAGTCACAAATAAGGGCTGCCTGTGTCATCCAAAGACAACCGTCGAAGAAAAACAACAACTGGAAAAAGTTTTTGATGTAGATGTTATGATTGGAACAGTGAACCATGGATTTCCCATGATCGGTAGTGGTCTTGTGGCAAATACTAAAGGGGCGATTATAGGAAAAATGACGACCGGTATTGAGATGGGACGTATTGAAGAAGCATTGGGATTTTTAGAATAACGCATTTAATTATTTTTCGGTTTTTAACGTTAGTTAGCAAGGAGTTTTTCTCTGTAATAACAGAAGGAAAAAAATTTCGAAACATTCTTATATTACATGACATATTCGTTTATCAGGCGGAGAGATGGGATTGCAAGTAAAACAAAAATTTTTTAGTTTCGGAGTTTACACCTCCGCCGCCTCCCCCATATAACCCTTAGAATCACTAGTTTTAAAAACATCCATCTGTTTTATGGGTCGATTCTATGAAACTATTACTTATCCACAGCGATTTTATCGAATACGAAGTCAAAGAAAAAGCGATCCCTCATCCAGAGGAACCAAAAACCATAAAAGATCGTTTAGATGAGGCTCTAACTGTTTTTATCGCTGTTGAGAAAATCGATGAGAAATCCCCAAAGCAAGCTGTCATTGAGGCATCCATAGAAATCATAAAAACAGCGGAACAACTCAAAGTAAAAAATATCATGTTATACCCATATGCCCATTTGTCCTCGGATTTAGCAAGCGCGAAATCAGGTAAAGATATACTTGTACGACTCGAAGAAGAAGTCAATAAACAAAATTTCACGGTGAAACGATCACCTTTTGGATGGTACAAGGCTTTTAACATCTCCTGTAAAGGTCATCCTCTCTCTGAGCTCTCCCGTGAGATTATCCCTGGGAAAGAAAAGAAAGCGGTTGAAAAAGAAAAAGAGATTCTCTCTCAATGGTGTATCCTTACGTTAGATGGGGAGTTGGTGGATGCAGAGACATTCGATTTCACTGATCATGAGGAACTCAAACTTTTATATGAATATGAAAGTAGGGGCACACGAAGGATTGTCGGCGAGCCACCTCATGTGAAAATGATGCAATCCCAGGAACTTGTGGACTATGAATCTGCAAGCGATTCCGGTCATTTTCGTTGGTATCCGAAAGGACGGATGATTAAAGGTCTCCTTGAGGACCATATCAACAACATGGTACGAGATATTGGTGGCATGCAAGTGGAAACCCCTCTCATGTATGACCTTGAACACCCTGCTTTAAGTGAATACGTCAAGAAATTCCCGGCTAGACAATATATCGTACAATCAGATAAGGAGTTCTTCCTTCGGTTCGCGGCTTGCTTTGGGCAATATATGATTGCTCATGATATGACGATTTCCTACCGCAATCTTCCCTTACGGTTGTATGAACTGACGCATTATAGTTTCCGACGTGAACAAAGCGGTGAGGTTAGTGGTTTGAAACGACTACGGGCGTTCACCATGCCTGATCTGCATACGTTCTGTCGAGATCTACCTCAGGCTACCGAAGAATTCAAACGACAATTTAGCGCCTCGATGCAATGGATGGCCTCGCTTAACCTTGACTCTGAGGTTGCATTGAGGTTTGTCAAGGAGTTTTACGAAGATAACAAAGACCTTGCTAAAGATCTCGTCATGCTTGCAGGAAAACCAATTCTTGTGGAGCTCTGGAATGAACAATACTTCTACTTTGTGATGAAATTCGAGTTTAACGTCATTGATTCCATGAAAAAGGCAAGTGCACTTTCCACCGTACAAATAGATGTGGAGAATGGCAAACGTTTCGATATTACTTACGCTGATGAAAAAGGTGAGAAACAACATCCTTACATTTTGCATACAAGCATCTCAGGAAGCATCGATCGGAACATCTATGCATTGCTCGAACGGGAAGCAATCAAGATGAGTCAGGGTAAAAAACCAATGTTACCGCTATGGCTGTCTCCTACCCAAGTACGATTCATACCGGTAGCTGATGAGTTTAAACCTGATTGTGAGATGTTCATACGAGATCTAAATGCAATCTCTCCTTTCCATTTTATACGATCTGATATCGATGAGCGGGAAGAAAGTGTCGGTCGGAAGATTCGTGATGCAGAAAAAGAATGGATTCCATATATCGTGGTTGTTGGTGAAAAAGAACGTAAGGTAAAAATGATTTCCCCAAGGTTACGTACCAATGAACTTGGAGAGGGAAACAAATCATATACAATTGCACAGTTCCACAGTCTCATCCTGAATAAAGTCAAGGATTTCCCACAACAGAAATTACCTCTTGATATAAGACTCTCAAAACGACCGAAATTTAAAGGTTAATTAAGCTAGGATGAGCTATGTATCATTTGGAAAAGGGAAGAGTTCATGATAGAGCGTAAAGTGATTCAAAGCCTTGTAGAATCGTATGATCAAGAAGAGATAACTATTGGTGTACTAGGTGGACATTCTGCACTAGATGTGTGTAGAGGAGCTAAAAAACACGGTTTTTGTACACTTGCGGTCTGTCAGAAAGGAAGAGATAAGACATATACAAAATATTATAAGACTCGCAATGACGGTCGAGGATGCATTGATAAAACCATTGTCCTTGACAGGTTTAGTGAAATCACAAAACCATTGGTCCAAGAACAATTACGAAATGAAAACACGATTTTCATTCATAATCGATATTTTTGGGTCTACTTTAATTTCACTGACATCGAGAATAATTTCGGAATCCCGATTTTTGGAACACGTTCTATGCTAAAGCTTGAGGAGCGAAACGTCCCAAAAAACCAGTATTACCTTTTACAGAAAGCAGGTATACGTTCTCCGAAGATTTTCACCTCACCGCATGATATCAACCGGCTCGCGATCATAAAAGTAAACGAAGCAATCCGTGGATACGAACGTGCCTTTTTCTTTGCATCGAATTTTTCAGACTACAAAAAGAAATCGGAACAACTTCTTGAAAAAAAAATGATTACAAAGGAAACGTTGCAACAAGCGGTCATTGAAGAATATGTAATTGGAGCTCAGATTAATTTTAATTATTTTTATTCAGCAATTGACGATGAACTTGAAATTATGGGCACAGACACTCGGCGACAAACAAACCTGGATGGTCTGATTCGTCTTCCTGCAGATGAACAACTGGAAGTTCTTAAACACATCAAGCCAAAGATCATTGAAACGGGACATATTGCAGCGACCACGAAGGAATCCATTATAGAATCGATCTTTGAGCTTGGTGAAAAATTCGTCAATACCACAAAAAAAGAATATCCCCCCGGTATCATTGGTCCTTTTGCCTTGCAAGGTGCCATGGTTGCTGATAAAGGACGAGAAGAAATGGTCGTCTTTGATGTTTCTTTACGAATCCCCGGAAGTCCATTAACGCAATTCACCCCACATTCCGGTTATCTGTATGGAGAATCGATAAGCTATGGTGAACGTATCGCCTTGGAATTAAAGAAAGCTATTCAAACGAATCGGCTTAAGGAACTGGTCACCTAAGAACATTCAATAGTGCGTTCTTCAGTTATTATTTTCTCAACCTGTATATCATGAGTCTCAGTTGGAATGCTGTTTACGATTTGTAGTTCAAATGCAAGACCGATTCTATGGGCATGACATCGTGTTTTGAGTAATTTATCATAATACCCACCACCATATCCAACTCGATTCCCTTTACAATCAAACACAACCCCTGGGATAATGCACAGGTCAATTTGTGAGAAAGGTATTACACGTAATCGGTTGTCTCGTGGTTCAAGGATTGTATAGGCACCAGGATAAAGATCATCCCAGCTTGATAGTTCTGATAGGATAAGCGTTTTGTTCTGGGTATCGGTTTTTGGAACGATGACGGTTTTCATTTGAAGGAGGCTTTCTTGTATCATAGTATGAGTGTGTACTTCATTGTTGTAGGAAACATAAAAAAGGATGGTATGTGCGTCTTGATACCATGATGAATGAAAAAGACGTTGTTGAATCAAAAAACTTTTTTTAAGAATTTCTGACTGAGCAAGAGCCATTCTCCTCTTAAGTATTTGTTCACGAATTGTCTTTTTCATAAAAACACTCTATAAGTTTTTTATTATAAAGAATTTTATGTCTGTGAAATTTATGTAATACAACAATACATTTTAATTTCTTTTCTGTATGTATTCTTTCAGATGATTGATTATAAGAACACTTGCAATAATAGGTGGTGAGTGGTTATTCTAATCAACCCGGATAGACGATTCTTTGAAAAATTTGATAAATCGATTGCATTTGTTCTTGGAATTTATCCTACGTCGAATCTTGGAGCAGTTCGCAATTTAGGGAGGCTGGGTGTACCGACCATAGTTCTAGATGCAAAAAAAAACCAAGCCGCTTTCTTTTCCAAATATGCAAAGGGAATCTTCTGTCCGCATCCAAAATACACTGAAGAGAAATATATTGATTTTCTTCTGAATATTGGTAAGCAACTACCCAGAAAAGGCATTTTATTGCCAACAGGGGATACTGAGACTCTTGTCCTCCTTAGACACAGGAAGAGATTAGAAGAGTATTATCAGTTCACTATGGCCGACTATCATACTGTAGACATGCTTATTAACAAACAAAAGTTTTATCAACTCCTTGAAAAACACGATATCCCTCATCCAACAACTTTTGTTCCCAAAGATGAAGGAGATGTAAAAGATGCAAGTAAAGATCTCTCGTATCCTTGTATCGTAAAACCTGTCTATCCAACGTATTTTCGACTTGATTTTCACACAAAACTTTTTGTCGCTTCATCACCGAAAGAGATGATATCGTTGTATTCAAAGGCTCAGGAAAAGGGACATGAGGTGATGTTACAGGAAATAATACCTGGTGGAGCGCAGACGATGTTTGGGTTTAATGCATACTATGACAAAATGGGAGTGTCTTATGGGAAATTTACGTACCAACGGATACGAGAATGGCCACTTGGATTTGGAAATGGATGCTATTTACAAGCTGTAGAACAACCGACGTTAGGGCAGATTACCGACTCTTTACTACAAGATCTTGGATATTACGGTATCGTCGATGCGGAATTCAAACGTGATCCTCGGGATGACACCTTTAAGTTTATTGAAATGAATCCTCGCATCTGGATGCAGAATAGTTTTCCCTCTCGATATGGGTATAACCTTCCGTATTTAGCTTACCTTGATGCGGTAGGAAAGCATTTACCGGAAAAATCAATGTATTATCCAAAGAAAAATATCAGATGGGTCTATTTTTTGGAGGACATACAATCATCACAAGCAAATATAGAAACTAAGACCTTATCGTTTTTTTCATGGGCGCAGACGTATAGTGTTCGAAATGAATACGCTGTATTTTCCTGGGATGATCCTTTTCCATTCTTCTTGTTAATTCTCCAATCAATTTTCCCTCTTTTTTCAAACCTAGTTAGTCGAACTGATACAAGAGAATAATTCTTTCTATAGGAGATTGTTATTCCGATAAATCTGTTTTTATTTATTTAGAAATTATAATAAAACAAAATACAATATTTTAATTAGATAATTACCTTTTTTAAGCTGTTAAGATACAACAAGAGGCTATATCGTTCTTGTGAACCAGAATTATTCTATAATAACTGGCTTTCTATATATTCTATATATAAGTGTATTTTTTTTATAAATTCAGGAGATCGTTAATCTAATTAATATATAATATATAACATGTTTGTTTATCAAATATAACATTGTTGATAAGTATAAATTGTTAATAATTATTATTTTGAAAGGGTTAAATTTAAATATTAATACTCAATAATAGAGTAATGGGGAATAATATGAAGAAATTCATACCAATCTTAATAGTAGGTATTTTAGTCCTAAGTGGGCTAGGGGCAGCTGCGTTCTCTACGAACGTCTTTTTAAAACAAGCAACCATTGAAAAAAACCAATCGGCATCAATTGTCTTTTCGTCACAGCCACTCCTCTTTGAGAAAGATGGGTTTGTAGAGGTTCATCTCGATGGTGCGACATCACAGTTATTAGATCCGAATAAACCTGTGTTGCCGGTTTATGTTAAGACGTTCCAGATTCCTTTTAGATCGACAGATATACAAGTTTTGTGTACTGTACAGGATATTGGCACAATGACTTTTGAAAAGGAGATTGCACCTGTTCGCATTTCTCCACTATCGAAGATAAGTGAGCAGTCGGAGTATGTGAAGGATCCTGCGGTGTATGGGAGTGCGGAGTTCTATCCAAGTGCGTGGTTTAGCTATGATCTTGGTGCGGGTCGTAATGAGAATGACCTGCAGGTGACCTTTGTGAAGGTTGTATGTTACCCTGTTCGGTATTCACCGTTGAATCGTGAGATTTCGTATGCTGGTGGTTTTGATATCGCAGTGAGTTATACGGAGCCATTTACGCAGTCGCAGCCTTTAACTGCTGATTTTGATATGGTGATTATCGCGCCTGCGAAGTTTGAATCGGCTCTTCAGTCGCTTATCGATCATAAGAACAGTAAAGGAGTTGCGACCATGTTTAAATCTGTGGAAGATATCCTTGCTGAATATGATGAGGGGTATGACCCGCCTGAGCAGGTGAAGTATTTCATTAAAGATGCGTATGATACGATGAATATTACGTATGTGTTGTTGTTTGGTGGTTTGAAGTCTCATATTTATGCAAAGGATAAGGATACGCGGTCTGCTGGGTGGAAGGCATGGTGGGTCCCAGTCCGGTACGTTAGCATGCCACAGCAAGATGATGAAGGATGTTTGTCTGATTTGTATTATGGGTGTTTGTATAATGCGACTGGTGGTTTTGATAGCTGGGATTCCAATGGTGATGGCGTGTACGCTGCTTGGAATGCTCCTGGTGCTTCAAAGGATACATTCGATATGTACCCGGAGGTCTATGTGAGCCGATTACCCGTAGCAAACACCCTGGAGCTCAGACTTGTGGTAAATAAGATTCTTACCTACGAAAAAACAGGTCCAGAAGGCAAACCTTGGTACAACACCTTTGTTGGTGTTGGTGGAAAAACATTTGAATATTACGCTGGTAAGCCTGACGGCGAGTACCTCTGCGATCTCTCCTATAATTATACCAAAAATGCTATCCCTGAGTTGGAGTTACTACCCGTTTATTCGTCAAACAGGAATACCACTGGTGTAGTGCCTGACAAAAAAGGCATTTCAGGAGCATTTAATCAAGGTGCTGGTTTTGTTGATTTCGAAGGGCATGGAAGTCCTGCAAGATGGGATACAATCTGGTTCGATGGAGAATATACTGAGCATGATTGGGTTGGTGGTATTGGAATAGAAAACTTCTGGATGATTAGTAATGGGCAAAAACTACCTGTCGTCATCGTTGGTGGATGTCATAACGGTATGTATAACATTAGTTTGATTCCCGCTATGCTTGATAAAAACGGATCAAGTTACTTTGCCTATGGATATCCTGTTTTCATCTGTTTTAGCTGGGGGCTTGTCGTTAAACCCCGAGGCGGTGCAATTGCATCAACTGGTTGTACCGGCTATGGAATAGGATATCAAGGAAATCCGGTCACCCTTAGTGCAGAACTCGAGACGAATTTCTTCTATCAAATTGGGGAGGGTGCAACTCATCTTGCTCAGGCTCATAGCCAGGCGATTCAGAAGTTTATTAATGAAAACGCTATTTTACAGACCGAGGCGTTCTGCATAACCAATTGGGCTCTCCTTGGCGACCCAAGTTTAGTG
>SMTZ1_10003150_pt1 | contig 43957 bp, 31 predicted proteins | sample DeeMarSWOR136_30_FD_25667 | JGI IMG/M metagenome (IMG submission 25667) | reverse complement strand
ATTTGGGGACAGTATACGCGATCACTTAATTCGGAAAAAAACTAACTAAAGAAACACCAATCGCCCGTTAAGCCACTCGTCCTGCTAACCATGAGGTATCCTTATTAAAGAATGTTTAAACAAGAGGATGGATAGAAATGGTTCTCAGCTTTCGAATCGAGTAGGAAATATAGCCTACGAGAATCACAATCATCGCGCCGAAAAGTGTATAAAGTGGCCAGGCGATAGTCAAACCCTCCCCTGGAAGAAGATCTTGAACCGGTCCTTTAACCAAAAAGAGCAGAACGATCAATCCAGAAAAAAAGCCTATAACCGCATCAATTTGCCTGAGTTTTTTAGATAATACACCGAGCATAAAGGCGCCCAGCAGACCTCCGTATGTGTAAGAGGCGATTCCCAGTCCGAGTTCCACAACAGCCGGGCGCTCACCTGAAGATTGAAGCTGTAGGATGGCGAAAAAAAACGCAGAGCCGGTTAGGATGATTCCCCAGACAATGGTGATCAACCTGGAAATCCTCAAGTCTTTCTCCGGTGAATTGTTTTTACCCCTATAGGGTTTATAAAGATCCATAGTTGTTGCGGAGGCTAACGAGTTGATGGATGATGACAGGGTGCTCATGGCAGCTGCAAGAATAGCAGCAATGATCAGACCAGAAAGTCCAGCCGGGAGTTCCTCCACGATAAATTTAGCAAAGATTTCGTCTGCAGTGGCCAGTCCGAGCTGTGCGGATGTTCGTCCACCATAAAAACCATAAAGCAGGAGTCCGATACACAGAAAAAGACCAAACTGCAGAAACACCACAATTCCACTTCCGATTAAGGCTTTTTGACCTGACCGAAGGCTTCGGGTTGTCAAGAGCCGCTGCACGATGAGCTGATCCGTCCCATGGGAAGCGATAGAAAAAATCGCCCCTCCAATCAGGGCTGTCAGAAAAGTATAAGGCTGGGCAATAAAATCCTTGAAGCTCAAATCGAACCCCTGGCTAAAAAGCTGTAATTTCCCTGCTCCCTGTGCCATGTGGATAACGTCAGACAATCCATGGGGTAAGCGGGTTAGTATTATTCCAGCCGCGAGAAAGGCTCCGCCTATATAGATGAACATCTGTATCACATCCATCCATACGACTGCCCTGATTCCTCACACTGGAAATGATCAAGATCGAAATCAGATAAATATTCAGGTCAGAGGCATTGATCCCTGCAAGCTTCAGAATGATCGCTATCGGGATGGCAGAAGCAAAAAGACGTACTCCATCTGCCAGCAGACGAGTCATCAGGAAAGTGGAACTCGTGATATTTCGCATGCTCTGTCCAAAACGGTCCCCCAGAAACTGGTAGGCTGTCGTAAGTTGACTTTTGTAATACTTGGGCAAAAAGAGAAGGCTGACGATTGTTCGACCGACTATATAACCAAAGGTGATCTGAAGAAAAGTCAGACTGCCTCCATAGGCAACCGCCGGGATGCTGATGAATGTCAAAGTGCTGGTTTCTGTGGCCACCACAGAAAAAAGCACCGCCCACCAAGGGATTCGATGCCCGCCTAGAAAGTAGTCTGTGGTGGACCGCTGTCTGCCGGATACAATGAGTCCAAATACGGTCGTTCCCATCAGATAAACAGCGACAACAAGATAATCAATTGTCGTAAAGCCCATTATCCTACCTTACAGATGTGAATATACTGAATTGGAGCATATTTCACAATCTGCGGCGCAACGCGGGATTGTGTCTTTCTAAATAATTTTCGAGGCCCTGAACCGCCAAAACTGAAAGGGCATCTCCCCAGCTGATAAACGTGTTTCTTCTAAGGGCCTCAAGAATACGGATAATAGAAAGCTCCACTTCACTGAATGGATCACCCTGTTTTGCGACAAAGTCCATCGCCTCGAACAGAATGGCGTTGGCCTGCGCGTAAGTCACTGGACCCGCTTTTCCGTTTTTTTGGATCCATTCCTCCTGGGAGAGGGTATCGTTCACATGACTCATGATCAGGTGTGTTGCCCGGCCGATGAGCTTTAGATTACTGGGATTGACATGGGTCATAGTGTTTCCCACAACTCTCCCCAGCCGGGCCATCACTGCAGTCGAGTGAGAATTCAGCAGGACCTTGAGGAGCAACTGTCGGTTGAGATTTAAGGGATCACCCGCCCTCTCCATATAGATTTGAATGACGACATCTTGATCCTTCAAAGGTAATCGGCTGATGATACTCTCGATCTCCTGAGGATTTTTGTCACTCACCAGAATGATGGCTAGTCGGCCATCCTTTTTTTTACAAAGGGTGATGAATCGATAAAAAGACGAGCCGGATGCACGAAGCTCCTCGATTTCCTCGTCCAGACACACCACAACTGCCAGGTCGTCTTCTTTCGGTCCCCTGGTGTGAATGTTTTCCTTGCTGAAGGAAAAGTCATAGAGTTTCTCCTGGTTACCTCCTGCAAAAATCAGACTCTTCAGAGCTGCTTCCTTGAGGAAAATGTCATCGATCTGGTTTAAAAAATGGGGTTTATAGAATGATTCCTCCAATCCTCGAAAATCTCTTCTCAAAAAATTCTGCCATGCCTGTTTATAATCCATACCCTCGGTCCACACCTGAAGCCAGGATTTCCTCCTTTTTTCCTGCACTGTGTCCAGGGGATAAAGGTGAAAAGTGGGGCTTCTTTCCGCGCAATCGACAAAGACCGTGAGCAGCGCTTTCGATGCAAAATAGATGGCCAGATTCCCCTTTTGATAGGTTTCAGACTCGACTCGAATGAGGTTGACTATGTCTTTGGACGCCTGAAGAAGATTGTTCCTGATTCGATCGAAAAAGAGCAACCGTTCACTCATATTCGTTTTGGTAATAAATCCGAGTTGGGCCATTTCTTCATCAGACAGTTGATCTTCCAATAGTCTGCGAATCCCGAATTCCAGGATGATGCCCATGGCGAACGTCTCGGTTGTTGCGGCCTGCATCCGGGTAGAACCAGCGATCGCCTGAGGGCCTGTCGTCAAATTGATCTTGGTGATGGCCGGGTTTTCGATCACGGCTCGGCTTCTGTCAAATGGTGCCAGCAAATCATCAGGATTGTTGTAGATAAAGTAAATATGATTTTTCACCTCCTCGATTTCATCCTCAGTGAGCTGTCCATATTGCTCACCTGCGGCTAGAATCGCCCCGATCACAGACGATGTTTCTCCGCCTTCGGTGATGCATACAACCATGTCGCCTTTTTCCACGCCTCTATCCTGAAGCTGGAGTCTTCCTACAGTCTGCAAATCCTCAAACCCCTCTAAAGCGCTGATGAGAGCTCGGTCTCCCCCGGTCATTTCGCCGATAAGACGGTCTTCTATGTCGGCAGGTATCGAGGCCTTCAATCTGCCCCAGAATACGCTTCTCTTTATCTTCTTCCAGAAAGGGCGCCAGAGGGCGCTTTCCATCTGTTTGGCCAATCGGCCAGTAGAGCCACAACCATAAATAAAGACTTTTTTCTTCTCCCTGATGGCTCGAGTCAAAGATTGTGCAGCCCGATCGATTAAGGTTGTATTCTCAGCTATATGATGAAATATCTTTGATATATCCTCATCTACAGAAATGATCTGCTCCCAGCTTTCCTCTACGTCATCTTTGATGAGGAAACTCAAGTTCCACGTTCGAGGATGTCTTTGTTCGGTAAGAAGGGTGTGAAGCTGAAATTGTTTTTTATTACGAACGTAATCAACAGACTGAGAATGAGGCTTTATTTTCAGGAGAGACAGAATATTATTCTTTACTTCTTTTTTAGCCGTTGCTGTACCCCCTCACTCTCGAGCTCTCGGATCGCGTCAGACGCAATCCATCGGGCAGCCTTGGAATCCATCTGATGGATTTCTTTGGCGACTTTGACAGCGATCTTGTTCAGGTTCGGATTCCTTTTCCCGATATTCCTGAGCGCCCAGTTGACGGCCTTCTTCACGAAATTGCGTTCGTCTGTAGCTCCATCCTTTATCACAGGGAATAATTCGATGAATACATTATCCTTGGCTTTCTTGTCGTGCCATGCTAGGCAAGCAATCAAGGCATAGGCAGTCCTTTTGACGAATTCTTCATCCCGTTTGGACCAATCATGGATTTTTTTCATGGCCAGAGTACTTTTCTCGAACAGGTTCATGCACACCTGGTCACAAACGTCCCAAGAATTAAAATCTTTGACCCAGTCCTCCATCTGCTGTTCTGTCAACTTCTCGGGATCGCCGATCATACCTGCCACGATTCTCGCTTCCGGAATACCACATCTCCAGAGTTCGAGTGCAAGCTGGTGGTCTTTTCCGATCTCTTTTGCCAGCTTTCGCATCTCCGGGACCGAGATTCCGAGTCTTCCCTCCCCAACAATGGCAAAACGGGTCATCCCTTTCAATTGCTCCGGTCTGGCCTTGGCTTTTAACTTGTTTATAATCTCATCTGAGGAGGACATGGTTTTTTTCTTTTTTTAAAGATTTTCAAACCGAGGATAGTCTTCTCGCTTCCATGTAAAAACGTTTTTCCCAAGCTTCACCCATGGAGAAAGTCTTGCGGGGGAGTGCCCCATCCAGAATGACGGTCTTGAACAAGTCGTGTTTGTTCATAGCCGGTAGATAAAATCCCGTGCTTCCCCTTTCTTTGCCGAGCTGTATAGCGGTCTCTTTGCCGTGGACATAATCGATTTCTCTGGCTCCGCTGTCTTCCAAAAAGATATCCAAAAAGTTTTGGAGAGTTCCGACCGGAAGGTTGGAGTCTGGATTTGTGACTTCAGAAATCCCAAATCCATCCGGCGTGATGATTCCAATCTTGTGGCAACTTCCCTTTTGGGAGTCTATGGCTTCTGTCATCTCCTCCACATTCGAACATTTGAGGATGCGGCAACGGCCGGGGTAAAATTGTCTCATTTCATCCATGATGTTCCGTCCTGAAGCCACATCGAAAAGGACTCTATGGATGGGCTCAAAGATAAGAGCTTCGTCGTGGAGGTTGATAAGCTCGACCAGGGCATAACGTAGGGAGGAATTCGATATGGACGCTTCATCCCGGGCATTTTCCTTGGTCTTATCCCATATTGTTTTTGCCGTGGCCAGGGAGTGATTCCCATCTCCCATAGCGAACAAAAGTACTGGAGTTCCAGGGCTTAACTCGTACTTTTTGGTAAAAGCTTCGGGATCTGCTAATGCCTCGAGGCTCTGGAGGATTCCTTCCTCCAAGCTTTGATCATTGACTCTGTAGCCGGATAGGTTTCCTGATTCCATCATCAAATCGAAATCATAAAGCTTTTCGATTCGCTCTTTCTCTTGTGTCAGAGGACCGATCACCGTGTTTTCTGGATCATCGATCAAAACCATGATATGAGGCACTTCCAATGGGGCTCCCTCTCTGATTTTTACACGGGGCGGGATTCGTGCCAATATCGTGCCTTCCGAAGCCCTGATGAGGCTCGAGGATCCCTTTCGAAAGTCATATTGATCCAAATCCAAACAGGCCATCAGCCCCTTTCGGGTGTGCTGCCCGGTATGCCTTTCAACATAGATGAGTCCTTCGACCTTTTCGAAAACGCCTTCTTCCAAGTAGCGGTTCATGTGCTCCCGTATACGGCTTATTCTTGCCTCTGGGTCTTTTTCGCCCAGATAGACTTCAGGATAGATCAGATTCAGAGTCGACGGCTCATTTCCGACCAATTCTTCGACTCTATGCCAGTATTCCGGCTCTGAAGTGAATTGATCGCAAGCGATGACCGCCCATTTTTTCAGGTCAATTCCAGCCTTAGGAAGAAGAATTTCAGGAATGCCGATGGCAGTTGACTCGTATGTTCTCATGATCCTTCCTTATAGAGTGAATTTTAATCGTATGTAACTGTCTTGAAAAAACAGTATACGAGAGACTGAATGTATCAAACAGAAAAGATGCAGTCAATAAAGACAAGAGATTTAAATCTGAAGCAGCACCATTTATTCTTTTAAATAGCCTTTAAAGAATTCAAGTGGGTCTTCACAGAAAGTGTTGAGGTCATCCAGAGTCATGCTGGAATAGCTGGCCCTCCCTCTGTCCGCGAAGCTTTTTCTGATTTCGAGATGAAGATGGTTTGCTGTGCCAAAATTTGCTTGAGTTAATTCGGTTTTATTAAAGAGACGTGCCAGGGGTGTATCCTTGCTCACCAGCTGACCGACTTGTACTCTGATATCTTGGACGTGGGTATAGACCGAATACAGCAGGGATCCGTCTGGAAGAAGGTGTTTTAGCACAACACTGCGGTGTGGAAATTCGCGAAAAATGAGATGAACCTGGCCGCATCCGATGGCATAAACGGTTTCATCAAGAGCTCCTTTTAAATCGATGCCGGCGTGCAGATGTCCAGGTCTATAGCTTCTTCTGTATTCTGCATAGGATCCTGTTAGGCGGTGCTTGAGCGCTTTGAGGCTTTTTCTGTCGTATTCCTCAAAAGGAGAGTAGAAGTCTTTGCAGATCAGGTTATCCTTATCGAGATCAGGCAAGAACTGAAAATCTCCGGGTTGGAGAAACTCTGGGGGAAAAAGATTTTCGCTGGAGTAAGAAATCGGAGACCTGAAGCTATTAAAAAAAAATATAAAGATTACCCAGCAGAGTCTCTGTTGATGAAGAGATGCCATCTTTTTTCTGTCTTTTATTGTGTTCTGTTCTGGGATAAAATTATCACATAAAAATTGAGATGGTCAACAAAGGAGGAAGCCTTGAGGTGTAAAAACATGATCTCGCTGGTTTTTTTATTTTTTTTCTTTTTTTCCAGTTCCTATTGGATCGAAGGCCAAACTGAAATCACTCTTGATAGATCTGATATTCCGAAAAATATTATCTACGCCGGTGTGAGATCTTCGAGCTACGGCATCAAGCCCTTTCCTGACCCCGAGGATTGGAATTCTTCCATGGGAAAAATGAGCAGTTACTTCGAGGGCTCGAGCCCTTGCGCGATCTGGATTGTAGGAGTGGTGAAGAATAAAACAGCCTGTCTTCTGGAGTTCCCCGCAGATGACAAAGAGCAAGAGAACATCATCTTCTCAGATTTTGACAAGCACGAGCCCTATCTTGACTACTTTGATAAGTCGGGCATACAGGTCTTTTTACAAGTTGAGCCAGCCAATGCAGATATCCCTGCTCTGATCGATCTTGTTTTGAGCAGGTATAAACAGCACGAGTGTGTCATTGGATTTGGCATAGACGTCGAGTGGCATAGAGAGTCCGATAGAGAGGGATGGGGGGTAAAAGTGACCGATGAACAGGCTGAGGCTTGGGAAATACAGGTCAAGTCTCATAAAAAGGAATACAGGCTCTTTCTCAAACACTGGGACAGAAAATGGATGCCTCACCGGTACAGAGGCGATATTGTTTTTGTAAGCGACTCCCAAATCTTTCAAAACTTTGAGGAGATGAGAGATGAGTTTGTGGATTACTGGGCTGCCTATTTTGCGCCTAATACAGTTTTTTTCCAGATAGGTTATCCGTCAGACAGGCCTTGGTGGCAAAAAATGGAGAATCCTCCGAGCGAGATGGGAAAAGCCATTGCCGAACGGGTAAGCCAGAGTTGTGGGATTTTTTGGGTAGATTTCACACTCAGGGAGGTGGTTCCTGATTTGGAATAGACGAGCTTGCTTGGATAAGAATGAGATGCCAGCTTTGGAGAAGGTGCATATGAGAAATAAAAATAAATGTATAGGAGTTATCATCCTATTTGTCTTAAACCTAATCCTATTTGGATTACTGGGATACTGTAAAAAAGAGAGAGCCGTAGAGGACAAAACCGATGAAGATCGGATCATTGGAGTGAAAATCTATGAATACGAGGGAAATCTTCCGGTCTTGTTCGAGGAGTGGAGAAGCATGGGAATCAACACGGCATTCGTGAGTGAATCCCTGGCATCGAGGAGTGAATTCCGATCATTGGCAAAAGAAAAGGGAATCGCCATCTTCATCATTTTTCCTGTCTTTTATGACCCTGAGTCTCTTGAGGGGGTGCCGGATTTATATGCCATAACAGACCAGGGAGAACAGGCAAAGGAGGAATGGGTCACCTTTGTCTGCCCCTCACGGCAGGATTTTCGAAAGCACAAGATTGGATTGGCGAAAGATTTGGTAGAGAGGCTCAATCCCGATGGTCTGAGTATAGATTTCATCCGGCATTTTGTATTCTGGGAAAAAGTGTATCCGGATCGAACCCTGGAATCCCTAATGAACACCTGTTTTGACGAACACTGCATGAGACAGTTTCAAAAGGACACGGAAATCGATATTCCAAGGTCAATGGATACGATCCCGAAAACAGCTAATTGGGTCAAACAGAATTGTCTTTTGGAATGGACCCAGTGGAAATGCGGACTCATCACCAGTATGATCGGAGAGATTGCTGCTGAGGTACGTAAGATTAAATCCCAGATTCTGATCAATGTGCACGCTGTTCCTTGGCGGCAAACAGATTTTGGCGGAGCTATCAAAATCGTGGCAGGTCAGGATTTTGCCAAGATTGCTCCTATCGTTGACTTCCTTTCACCTATGACCTACGCCCATATGGCGAAGCGAGAGCCACCATGGATTCACTCTGTAGTTATGGATATCCACTTTCAGACCGATTGTAGAATCCTCCCTAGCATTCAGGTTAAGGAAGCCTATTTAAAGGATCGACTAACTGTGGAGAAGTTTCGAGCTTCCTTGACCGAAGCGCTTAAACCTCCTTCGCAGGGCGTAGTTTTTTGGTCGTGGGAAGCTTTGGATTCAGAGCCGGAAAAAAAGGATGTCATCGCCGACCTTATAAACTGAAGATTGCTGAATTTTTTGGTGTCGGTTTGAAAGGAGGTCATGGTCATGCATAAAAAGAAAAGGAGCGGTAAGCTTTCAGTTTGGGCAGTTCCCCTTTGGCTAATCGCCTTTTTTCTAGTATCGTGCGGAGAGACCGAAACAAAGAATGAAAAAAAAGCAGCCCAACCATCGACGGACCATCCGGCGAGTAAATTAATACAGGGCTTCCACCTGCCCTCCTATCATGCAGGGAGCATTTCGACTTCTGCAGAATTCGTCAGTTATGGATGCAAAAAATTGGCCTTGAGTGCGCCTTTTACCGATGAAGAAATGGATGTACTGCTTAAGCATGCCCAACAGAAAGCAGAAGAATACGCCATTCCCATCTACATGGAGAAAGAGCTGCTTGTTACACGACTCTTCAGTCCGACAATCGCAGAGGGAAAGACGGTCATTCTCTTTGCCTATAATCAAGATATCCTGGATGAATATATGGCTCTCAAAGAGTTCAAGAGGAAGGCGGTTGAAGATGGAAAATTGGAGGAGGTCGAGGAGGAGATCGCCTGGCGATTTGGCCGCCTCCTGAGTTACACGGATGAAACGATCGATAGACTTCTTCGAGAGAATAACCAGGAGCAGGAATAATTCGAGGATGATACTATTCAGTTTTTATTTCAAGCACTTTATAACGCTTTTTAAAGACTCAATATGGTAAAATAAAACCAAGGATGCACAGCTCAAAGGAATTGGTTACTCATATATCGAGGCTCGATGTTGTACGCTCCTGCTGTCTTCTTGTAGCCTTTTGTTTTCTTCTCTGCCTTTCCAGCCTGCCTGGGGATCAAATGCCGACGCCAACAAGGAAAATCAAGCTTAAGGTTGTAATCGATGAGAATTACAGGAAGAGGTCAGCTCGTGTTTTCGAAATCAAGAGATGGGTGAGGAATGCCTCACATTTCTTCGAAAAAAATTTCGGAATGGTTATGCAGATCCATCAGTGGGAATATTGGTATTCGGATAACACGAAAGGAACTCTCGGCGATCTCATGGCCGATTTCTTCAGTAAAATAAGGCGAGGCGATTGTGATATCGTCTTGGGTTATACAGACCAAATCCCCTATCGAACCCATCTCAGCGGAGTTGCATCTTATCGTTATGGTTATGTCCTTTTGAGAAGAAAAAGGAGTGATTATGTGAATCGAGCGATCCTTATTCATGAACTCTGTCATCTCTTCGGTGCTATCGATGTAACGGAGGGATCTTCTATCATGAACAAGTATGAACCTAGGCTCGTCTGCGACGAATTTACAGCCCAAGTCATACGACTCCACAAAAATCGCTGTTTTAGCTCCTCGCTCTTTCCCCTCTCTGCTGAGGAAATGGAGTCGGCGATAATCCTTTATAACCAGCAAAGAGAAGTCGAAGGTAGCCAAGCAGAAATATCAATCATGCTGGCCCAGATTTACATCGAGAAACGAGATTACGAAAAAGCCATACAAGAATGCCTTGAAGCCGAGGGATTGGAGCCTGATAATCCCATGGTTCGAAGGCTCCTTGAAATCGCCCATCGAAGGAACCGGTAAAACGCTGAATCTACAGATGAAAACACATATTGCTTTTAGCTGAAATTTTTACTATCTTTTTATCAACTGCAATCATAGATTCATATGTTTATTCTCCTTGATAGAAATTCGAAACAGACCTAACCGTTCTCTGGAGGTGAGACGCATGGCATCAAAAGTGAAAGTCAGAGAATATCGGCCCGAAGATTTGGAACAAATCCTTCAACTAGTCCGGGAGCTGGAGGCTGAGATGGCAGAAAAGTTCAAGGATATCAAGATAAAATCCGGTGAGGCGGACTACCGGAATCGCTACTTGAAGCCGGAAAACAAGTACAAGATATTTGTCGCTCAGATAGGAGAGAAGATTGTGGGATACCTTATGGGATACCCATCCGTCGGTGCTCCTGAAGTAGACAACATGTATGACATACTACCCGTTTCATCCAATCGAGTTACACCAGAGTTTTATCTACAGATCACTTTTGTCTCCCGACCCTATAGGAATAAGGGCATTTCAAAAAGACTCCACCGCGAGATCATTGAGTATGCAAGAAAGCAAGGACACAAAGAGGTCTACGCCTGTATCGCCAAATGGAACACGCCGGAAATTAAGGTTATCAAGTCACTGAAATTCAACGTGAAAGACTTAGGTTACAGATACCGTTTGAGTCTAAGATTATGAAAGTCTTCTCTAATGTGCGATTCCCATCCATTCCTCTACTCCTCTACTTTTATTTCCACTGATGAGCTTTCTTGTCTTTGATTTCCTTCGATGGCGATGGCTTTGATGGTGTGAATGCCAGGTCTGAGATTCCAATACAGACTAAAGGGATAAGAGGAATCACCTATCTTATGGTCGTTCACTCGCCACTCGACTCGATCGACTTCCATATCTCTGGGAATCGATGCCTTGAGAGTGATCCTTTGATATTCCTGACGAAGTATGGGATCCATCTTGAAAACGTCTCTATCTTTGGGGAATGCGATTTTGAACACCTCTGGTCGGAAACTCAGCGAATCTTGCGGCATGTTGCTTGCTGTGTGGATAGAACAATATTCCTTCGGCTCTGTTCCTTCGATAAAGACGTCTTCAATAGTCCCGGGACAATGTTCTGTAGCAAGTTTTCCGGAGAGCGGGCAGATTTTGTGCTTCATAACTTTCTCAGCTTTGGTAAACTCAACTTCATATTTATTATTTTCCAAAAGGAGCATGATGTCCTTGAAAAGTGGACCACATCCGGTCACTCCTGAGATGTTGTGCATGGATGTTGCGTCAAAATTTCCCACCCAGACACCGACTGTGTATCTAGGAGTGTAACCAACTGTCCAGTTGTCCCGAAAATCAACGGTTGTCCCTGTTTTAACTGCACAATCAAAGGGCAGATTTAAAGGCGAGAGGTAGCCAAATGCTGGAACTCTTGCATCCCTGTCTGAGAGAATATCCGTGAGGAGGAAAGCGATTTGTGGAGAAAATATCCTGCGTGATTCTTTCTGCTCCTCAAGGGTGATTTCTTTCTCATCTTTGCTAAGACATTTGAGCACGGCTCTTTCCCCGACATAAACGCCCCCTCTTGCAAGAGCTGAGTAGGCCCTGGTCAGTTCCAAAAGGCTGACCTCCCCGTTTCCTAAGGTCAGGCCGACTCCGTAATGCCTCGGGCCTTTGTTCAGGCTTTCGAAGCCCAGTTGCTTGAGTTTTTGGTAGAGCAGGTCTGGCCCCAGCTTTTCAAGAAGAGAAACGGCAGGGACATTGTAGGAACAGGCTAAAGCCTGACGCAGGCGCACCATCCCGTGAAATTTCTTATCATAGTTACGCGGCGAATAGCTCCCCTCCGGAGTCGGAAAATGGAGATCCCTGTCCTCCAAAATCTCTGCTGCGGTCATTCCTCTTTCCAGGGCCAGACCGTAGGTGAATGGCTTGAGGGTTGAGCCAGGTTGACGGAGGGAAACAGCACCGTTGACCTGTCCGTCATGGCGATCATCAAAAAAATCTTTGGATCCCACCATGCTCAGGATCTCTCTGCTGTCATTATCCAGGACGATGACTGCAGCATTGGTGATGCCTTTTTTCTCGAGGGCATTGATATGATCTTTGACCAGTGTTTCGACTTTCTCCTGCAAGGTGTAGTCGCATGTGGTTTGAATCCTGCTCAACATCTGTATTTTTGACTGCGGGATCTGCTGGAGGACGAAATCACAGAAATGGGGTGCCCTGAACTTTTTTCGTGCCGATATGACTTGAAGAGATTCCTCTGCTGCCCTTTTTTGCCTCTCCTCGTTGATATAGCCTTGGTTGAACATCTGGAAAAGGATGTGTTCCTGCCTCTCTTTGGCTTGTCTGAAGTATCGATAGGGATTGAGCGTTGAAGGTGAACGGGGGAGCCCTGCCAGAAATGCGGCTTCTGCTAGGCTCAGGTCTGCGGGAGGTTTGTCGAAATACAACCTCGAGGCTGCATCGATACCATAGGCTTGGTTTCCGTAATAGATACGGTTTAAATATTGGGCAATGATTTGGTCCTTGGATATTGTCCGTTCAAGCCGAATGGCTAACCAGGATTCATGAATCTTGGAGAAGATTGTCCGGCGGCTGCGATAGATGTTCCTAACGACCTGTTGGGAAATTGTGGATGCTCCAGATACTACCCGTCCATATCGGATATTTTGATACAAAGCCCGGGTTATAGCTAGCAGGTTGATTCCTGGATGGAGAAAAAAGTATCGATCTTCTGCCACCACCGTGGCGCTCAACAGGTCAGAAGAGATTTCATCGAGTTTGATCCATCGGCAACGCCCCCCCTCATCTGATAGGATTTCTCTGAGCAATGTGTTGTTCCGGTCCACCAAAGAAAGCGAGACGACTGGAAAAGATTCGAGTCTCTCCTTTGGGAAGGGGAGGTATAATGAGGCAGAGAGGAGGACCAAGATTGAGACTACGGTCAGCGAAGCTATTAGTTTTACTTTTTTGGTCATTGCCTATTTGATGATCTCAACCGTGAGTTCATTACTCCGTCCGAAGACTTCTGGAGCATACATCTCTTCGATTTTTGTCCCGGGCGCATAGAAAGTTCCGTAAGTTAGAGCCCGTACAAGATAACGATGAGTATGGATTCCGGGCTTTAAGGAATCGGCGAAGAGGAGAACCCGATCATCGTGCATTTCAGTGTGATTGAAGCCTTGCCACCATCTCTGTCGCCTACTTTCCGATAGCTCTTCGAGTTGTCTCTGTTGCTCTTCACTCTCGGTAAGAAAAGTGGGATTAACCGCTTCGAACCCGGCAGGCAGGGGATCCTTCAAGACAACAAAAAGCCTTTCTTGGGACAAGATTACTTGCAGGGAAACCACTGCCAGCGTACCTGCCTTGATGGAATCCAACGGCTTGCCGTCCAGTGTGGTGATGTCTTTCACTATACTGAATCCTTCATCTCGAGGCGACAACCTCTGTTTGGGGGCATAGGTCATCCTAGTCTGGTAATAGAGTTTCCCCTTTCCACTTTTCTTGATTTTTAAAGGAATTATCTTTCCAGGCTCAAGGTCAGCCAGAGATTTTTCAATCTTCTCGGCTTGAATTTTTTCCTTGAAAGATTCTTCAAGCAGGTTCTTTCCAGCAAGAGTAACCTCTATCTTGAAGTCAGGCTCGATTTTTTCATATTTCTTGTAAAACTCACTCAATGCATGAAAGACATAAAAGTTTTCTTGAGTGGACGCCCAGTTTCCAACCTTTCTCTGCTCTACAAGCCAGCGAGCCACGGAGGGAATAAGGGAATTTTCGGCTCCCACCTCGAGTAAACTTTGGAGGATAAGAGCAGTGGTCCGGGTGTTTGAGGAGTAAATCCAGCGGCCTTCCCTGCCTTCATCGTCCTCAAAATGAGCACTTGTCGGTGAGACTTTGATTTTGTTCATCAATTCCTGGATAAGGGTATTCTGGGCATTTAGGGAGCCTTTTCCTTTGTTGAGGGCTTTGAGCAGAAGAGTTTTTCCAAACAACGAGAGTGTTTCTCTCTCGATAAATAGTTTTTCCGCATATGAGGGCTCGGGATGGTTGTGCAGAGCCAAGGCATAGAGCGCAAAAGCCTGAATGGTCTTCCAGGCTCTTTGTCCATAGGGATAGCTCTGCTTGTCTACTCGTCCGTGCAACAGATTTTTCAGATACTGGTTGAGTCGATTCACACATCCCTCATCCACTGTATACCTGGCTTGTTTGGCCATTGCCAATGCATAGGCTGCAAAGCAAGAATTGAATGGCGAATCATGGGGAGAGTCCGGCCAGAGACTAAGGCCACCGTTCTCTCTCTGGTATTCATAAATTTCTTTGAGGTTTTTTAGGACATGATCCTGCATTTCTTTTTGAGTGAGCCTGCTCAGCTCAAAATCAGAAAGCACATCTTCTGCCACGATGTAAGGCAGCATCGACGAGAGGCGTTGTTCGAGGCAGAGATAGGGATAATCTGTGAGGAAATCCACACTTCCTTTCAGCTCGGAAAGGGCACTAGCCGAGGCTAAAAATTGGATCCGGCTTTCTTCAGGATAGACATCTTCAGGCAAGCGGATTTTTTCCTCAGCGGATTCAAGGGTCTCACCGAAAAGTGCCACAGTTTCGGTCGGCCGGGGCAGTTTCAAGGGAAAGGATATAAGAAGACCATCGGTTTCCTCCTCCATCTGGGCTCGAAACTCCACCTCGGCCATGCCGGGCTTTTCCACCTTAAAAGGAAAAAGAACTTCCTGGCTCTCTCCAGGGGAGAGAGAAATTTGCTGGGTGTTGTTTTCTCCCTTTAAAAATATTCCTTTGACTCGACAGTCAAGGACGACCGCCGCCTTTTTTGATGCCTGATTGTGGATCACCACACCGCCTGAAAACTCGTCTCCTACGCGAGCAAAACGGGGAAGAGAGGCTTGGAGGAGGAGGGGTTTCGTGACTTTGAAATGGGTATCTGCACGTCCAAAACAAGAGTCTTTGGTTTGCGCCACGACCATCACCCGGAAAGTAGTCAGGTTGTCCGGTAATATGAAGGTCACACGGGCTTGACCCTTATCATCTGTATCCAGCGAGGGATTCCAGTATGCTGTGAACCTAAAATCGCCTCTCAATTCGATCTCAGAAAGAGCCGGAGCAAAACCAGTTCTCATCATCTCTCCCATGCCGCCTCCTGCATCTTCCCCCTTTTCTCCGAATGTCAGTTGCTCCAGCACAAACGGCCTCGAATCTGATGTGTGAACGGCCAAAGACTTATGGCTGTAAAAGTAGGAGAAAGGATCGGGAGTCTTGAAGCCTATGAGATTTAACACCCCCAAATCCACCACGGCAAGGGCCAGGCTGGCCATGGTTCCGTTTTCTTTCCAGTCTTTTACCTTTAGGTCAAGAGTGACTTCCTCACCTGGCTTGTAAGCATCCTTAAGTTTGAGAATATCGATCACAAGACGTTTTTCTGAGGGATCCACATTGAGTTTGGTATACCCGATTTTAAAAGAAGGTTTGCCCAGATCTTGTGTGTTTTCTTCGACTTTGGGGGCGGTTCGGCCCTGAACAAGGAGTACAGAGACATACACATTGGGTAGATAATCAGAACCTATCGGAATTGTGATCTGGTTCGAACTTCCTATGATTTCGCGGATTTCGCTGTGCAAGACGAACTCCCTCTCTACAGTGATCAAGGCATTGGCGCGTTCATATGGGGATTTCACCAAAATCTTTGCCACATCCCCGGGCTGATAGGCTGAACTATCTGCAATCAATTCGACAATATCCTCATCGTGTCTTTCCCAAGGGATGTAGTCTTTTCCAGTGACATAGAAATATGTCTTAGTTATTATTGTGTTTCCTCTGCGGTCTTTTCCCTCTGCCTCGAGGATATAGAAGCCCGCTTTTTGGGGAACGAAGTTGAGCTGTTGAAGCTCTTTTTTTGTTTCAATCTTTCGAGCTTCGATTTCTGTGTTCACCTTCTCGCTGATCCAATGGAATCTGCCTCCAATCCCAGACTTTCGCACCGAAAGCCAATCCTGTTTTATGAGTTTCAATTGTATCTTTTGATTCGGCTCTACCTGGCCGTCAGGTTTAACCGTGATCATCCGAACTGTGATTTCTTCTCCCTTTTGCAGAAAGGTTGTACTCGGTTGCAAACCTATGTAATACTCTCCTTGATGAACAAGAGTTTGGATACGGTTAGAAATGCTGTGCCTGCTCGGCCCTTGGACTGTGGCTTCCAGAGAAGCAAACACAGAATTCGTCTCTCCTTCTGGCTGTAGCTTCGCCGATATCTTGAATTTTCCATCCTTATCCAGTACAGCCTCCCCTGAGGAGAGAAGACGGCTGTCTTCTTGCCCGTATTGTTCCCATCTATCGATTTGATTTCCAAAGATGTAGTCCTTGTATCCTGCTGGATTGAAAAAAGCAGGATCGAGCCGCAGATGCCAGGAGACTTTTTGAGAAGCCAGGGCACCTCCAAATAAATAACTTGCCCTCACCTCTGCATTATAAGTGTCCCCGAAGATATAGTCTTCTTGAGAAGATCGAAGATACACCTCGAATTCAGCAGGCCTGAAAGCTTCGACTCGGAAAGAGGAGAAAAGGGTGGAAGCTTTCTCGTCTTTAGATCCTGAGGGTATGGTTACTTTGATCTGATAAGAGCCCAGATACGCCTCAGGCGTGGTTTCGATATCTAGGTCAAAGGAACTGAAGGTGTCAAGATCGACTTTTTTCTTAAGCAAGCTTTTATTAAAGGGATCCGAAACTTCGCACTCGACTTGTTCAATCAGATGCGTTTTCCACTCCCCCTTTTCGCGTTTCCTGATCATACCCTTGATATGAACGGTCTCTCCAGCTCTGTAGAGGCCCCTATCTGTAAAAATATAACCCTGAATCTCTACGGGTTGTGGATTCCAGTCAAAGGGAATGCCAAAGCGATAAGGCGAGAGACCCGTATCCCATTCTGAACTTATGAAGGCAAGGTCTTCTCCTCTTGAAGCAAAAATCCACTGCTGCGGTTGGGACCATCTGCTTTTACTCTTTATCCCGAGGGCTTTCCACCCTGGAGTTTCAACCAATCCTTTATCGTCTGTTTTTCCACGCCAAAAAACTTTATTAGAATCATCTCTGATCTCAATCATCACTTCTGCTGCAGGATTTCCAGATTGAAGTTCTGTGACCCAGATTATATTGTTCTCTGGAGAAAATTTTGCCGAAAGGCCCAGTTCTGTGACTTGGAGCAGGGCTTTTGGGTACCGGTTCCATTTGTCCTCAAGAAAAGTATCCACTTGAAGGAAGATTGTACCGTATTTATGAGCAAAGAACTCTTTCAGGTTAAGGGGAAAGATTTATAAATTTTTCACTAGACCAAAAAATTTTCTGATGGTTAAGCAAAGAAAGAATGTCTTCCTTCTCTATGCGTGCAGCTTCCACAAAAATTTCCGGAGTGTTGATGACATACAAGGGGTACTTCAAGTCGCTGTATGCTTCCAGGATTCTGTGCGATGTGTTCATTGATACATAAGACGGGAAAGAGGCGGTCGCGAATTCCAATGGAATTTCTTTGGCGAGTTTGTTCTTAAAAATATCCTGGAGCTCAGGATCAATCCATAACTTATAATGGATTTCAGGCTGTAGAGGAAGACTAATCCATAAGGTTGATTCTGCGTGCTCCCATTCTGCATAGTAATCAGGGATTATGGTTTCCGGTTCAAAACGGATTTTTTGGACAAATTCCCTGTAGGACACAGGATTTGAAAAGGTGAATTTGAGGGAATCATAAGGGCTGTGATTTTCATCGGCACCAAAGGAGACAAACTGAAATGTTCCGTAGGTTTCAAAGAAGAACGTGAATGGTTTTTCCATTCCTAGAGCCCCCTGCTTGCCCGGAAGACCTTCTTCGATTTCCACTTCATATTTGGAATCCGGTTCCAGTCTTTCTCTTGGCTTAAGGAGGAGTGTATTCTCGGGTAGGGTTTCGATCCTGTTTTCTTTTAACAATTCTTCAGAAGGAGATTCAAGGGAAAATTCAACGGGAATTTTGATGTTGTTTTTTCCGGTTTTCTTTAGAGAAAAAAAGGATTTTTCTTTTTGGATGGGCTGGTTGAAAACCAAGAGAACCTCTGTATCAGGATTCAACCATTTCTGTTCGTGTTGGGGGAAATGTTTGAGAAGGCGAGGTCGTATGGTTTGGAATGTCCAGAAGAAATCCTCCTTCATGGAAAATCCATCATAAGATTTTGTGCCAGTAGGGATGGTTACCATAATTTCAGTCGAGTAGGGGAAAGGTTTATCCGGTGTAAAAGTCAGAGTCTTTGGGTTTAGCCAGCGATATTTACCCGCAAAGAGAGGTTCAAGCTGCATCAATCCAGGGCCTCGACCTTCCGGAAGCGCCTCCAGAGGAACCATCGGGCGGTCGAAGATGACCACAAGAGTATCGGTTTCTTGAGGATCCTCTGTGCTCCCTTTAGGACTGATATAAGCAACAGATAGATCTCCTCCTTGAATAAAAGTCTCCTGTGGAGTTAAGTCCTTTTCTTTTTTCGACTTACACCCTGAGGGAATAAGAATCATTAAAACCATCAAAATCAAAAGCGAAATACGGAATTTTTCTTTCATGTTCATACCTTTTTTTTGGGAATGATGGGAAAAAAAGGAAAATGCATCAGTAGGCATTGCATTCTGTTCTTGATTATGTCATCTCGTTGTATACCATATGAAAACAGAAGAATCAACAAACGCATCACATTTGAATTACTGAGTAGCCGATCATGCTTTGTTTCCGATAGCCATCATTCTCAGTTTGTCTGATTTTTGCTTCATCATGGATCTTGAATTGCTTTCTTCGCATAAAAATAATTTCGAAGGAAAGTGAGTATAATGAGTAGAATTTATGATTAATCCTTTATTTTAAGAAATCTTACCAGGAGATGGAAATGATCCAAATTGTCGAAAAAAATGACATCACTCCCATTTGTCCCCACTGCAATGCCGCACTCACTTCGATTGCATTCCGTGAGTTGCGGGGATTCTTAGGTAAAAGATATCTCTATTTCTGTCCGAACTGCCATAAGGTTCTAGGAGTTTCTCACAGAAAGGGCTTCTGGATGGGCTAAGATCCTCTCTTTTCTAACAGATTCCAGGTCAGAGCCTTGATGTAAGACCTGTTTTCGAGCTTCTCCCTTCCTTATAGGATGGCAATGTTTTTGGAAAGGGCGAACCGCCAGAGGAAGCATCTCTATTTCCGTGATACCAAAAGGCTCTCTATCAGCTTTTGGGAATAGTTTTGCTCAAGTGAAGATTTTTAACGTCATTCCTTCACCGCCCTTCTCGGCGGCGCTGAACTCCGCACCTATACACCCATTTCTTCTCCTTTATCCTCTGTTCCCGTGCTTGCCCAAAACTCGTATTCTTTGGCAAAGTCGTGCTCAATACAGCATCGCCGTCTGACTGAATCAGATACCCTCGAAGAACGGTAGGAATGCCTAAATCTTCAATAATCGCTTCAACCATCCCCAAAAGCCCCATTTATCACGGAAATAAGGATGCTTAACCGCCACGAAAAAAATTGGCAGAGCGATTAAAAATCGCTATATTTAAATATTGGAGGGAGAGAATGTTTTTTTTCATAGGTGGTATCCAGCCCAGGACTATCCGGCTGGATAAACGGGCCTTGAACTGCCCGGTCTGTAGTCATACAGAAGTCCATCTCAAAAGGGTGGATCACTATTTGAGTCTATTTTTTATCCCTCTCTTTCCGGTAAAGAAAGGCGTTCCGTTTTTGAGCTGTGACAACTGCAGCGCGGTCTTGGACGAAAGAGGTACGCCTATCAGCATCAAACAAAGAAGTGGGACAGCGATGTGCCCTTTCTGCGGGAGATCTCTGGAAGAAGATTTCGATTATTGCCCCAGGTGTGGAAGGAAAATTGTCTCCTCATAAAAAGCCTTGTCGACGGATAAAGATATAACAGACCAGACCAAAAACGATCCTGGCGGCGTACAGGATCCATGAGAGACTGTTAAAAGAAATGATATAGGGAAGACCAAAGAGCAGGATCATAATTCCTAGCAGAATCAATTTTTTTTTCAATTCTGCCGACAGGAATGCCAACACAAAAAAAACTATCACCAAAAAATTTATGATGAGTTGGTAGGGGCTTGTCATCTTCCTGCAAACAGTTGATTTCTATTATAGGTCTTTTTTTTGGTTTTTTGTAGTCTGGTTTCTTATTTTGTGTTTACCATCTGTTGTTTTCTAACAGCAATGTGAGACATTAAGGGAGCTATTTGCCGGATTCAACGTCAAGTCTCATTCTTTTTAAAGTCCGTGATAAGCTTTTCTTACTGGTTCTCACTTATCGTACCAGTGATCCTGGAGGATAGAGGCGTACTTGGTGAATTCTTGGTCGCCGACAGAAAGAACTATTAGGTATTCACCCAAAGGAGCTGGGCTGTAGGCATAGTCAGGATCCTCCCGCATTGGATATCCATAGGCAGCAAAGCGTTCCATCCGTTCCTTTATCCGCTTTTTTTCTTCTTCGGTCCGTTCTTTTCGTTGAGTCATATCCCAGATGACCTTATTCATACCGCCGTTCTTCTTTCCCTTGATTTCGTTTATAAGCATGCTGCCTTTGTAAATTTTAATCTTGACGTCTTCTTGGGATTCTTTCTTTAGATAGTAATAAATTGCAAGGCCATTGGGTTCACTTTCTCCGTTGTAGTTCAAAGTGCTGGATGCATGGGATGAAGCGTTGATCCATCGGACCTTGGATTTGATGCTGAAAAAGTGGATATCCTTCTCGAGCACCTCTGAATTCAATTCCTCCAGAGGCGAAATATCTGCTATAAAAATTCCCCGGCCATGGGTGGCCGCCACAAGATCGTTTTCTCGAGGATGAATGACGAGGTCGTGGACAGGTTGGGTGGGCATGTTGTTTTTCATCTTGGCCCAGTTCTTGCCTCCGTCTATGGTGACATACACTGCAAACTCGGTGCCTACGAACAGGAGATTGGGGTTTCTGTGGTGTTCCCGGATGACATTGATGGGCTCATCCGGAAGGTTGGAAACGATCGACACCCACGATTGTCCATAATCAGTGGTTTTGTATAGAAAAGGTCTGAAATCATCTCTTCTGTATCCCGTATAGGAGACATATGCAGTTCCTGGATCATGGTGGGAGGCCGCTACCCGGCTCACCCAGTATCCTGGATTTCCTGCAATTTTATCATTCAGTTTTTCCCATTTTTTCCCCCCGCCTCTTGTGACCCATACATTTCCGTCATCAGTACCTACCCAGAGTACACCTTGATTGAGCGGGGATTCATCGATAGTCGTAATCGTGCAGTACTGGATGTTTCCATCACCACCTTTTCCTGTGGTGAGTTTTGTTGGATCGTTGGAAGTCAGATCGGGACTGATCTCCTCCCAATATTCTCCTTGATAGGGGGATTTCACTAGGATATTGCCGCCATGGTAGATGACGTTGCTGTCGTGTAGAGAGATCAGAATCGGAGCGTTCCAATTCCATCGAAGCTCTTCCTTCTGTCTCTGGTAAGCGATGGATTTTCTCTCTCCGGTTTTCAAGTCCCATCGGGTCAGAGGGCCGAACTGAGATTCGTTATATAGATAGCGGTTAGTGGTAAAATCAAACACATTGTACATGCCATCTCCCCCACCGACTCTTATCCAATCTTCGAGCCGAATTGGGTCTCCTCCTCGTTTGGTGCTGGGCCCCATCCAGGATCCATTATCTTGAAGGCCTCCGGCAACCCTGTAGGGATAAGACATGTCGATGCCCACAGCATAGAATTGAGCCAGTGGCAGAAAATCAGGGTGATACCAGTGTTTACCTCCATCATATGTGATGCCCATCCCATGGTCATAGCCTAAGAGGATATGATTCGAGTCGTCAGGATCGATCCATAGGGCATGATCATCGCCGCCGAATCTCAAAGGCCGTCTCTGCCAGGTTTCTCCCCCATCTCTGGTTCCCCAGGATGCTGCACTCAGAACATGCACCACTTTGTCATCATTCGGATCGATACGGATTTGTCCATAATAATAGCCGGGGGCTCCTCCGATGCTCAGGTCATTCGGACTTACTTTTGTCCAGGTTTCGCCTCCGTCATCTGAGCGATAGACTTCGCCGTCGATCATGCCCTGGCTGGACTTTCCGGCGCGCAGTTCCTGGTATCTTTCTTCATCGCTCATACCGGGTTTATTTGCGTTTTCGATACAGGCATACAGGATGTTGGAATTCCTTAGATAGATATCGATTCCGATCCGTCCCAGCATTCCGTCCGGAAGGCCTCCACTGAGTTCTGTCCATGTTTTTCCGGTATCTATTGTTTTAAAGATACGGCTTCCCGGCCCTCCGAGGTTGAACGTCCATGGCTTGCGCTCCTTATCGTATGTCGCTGCATAGAGAATGCTGGAGTTTGTAGGATGCATCACTACATCGACTACACCTATGTGTTTTTCCCGGACAACAGGGCCAAGAATTTTTTCCCAATTCTGTCCTCCATCGGTTGTTTTGTACAGGCCTCGTTCTGTGTTTTCTGAGTAAAGATGCCCGAGGGCTGCGATATAGACAACATCTGGATTCTCCGGATGGATCACTATGCGACCTATATGATGGGATCCTTTGAGCCCCATATTTGTCCATGTTTTTCCGGCGTCTAGGGATTTGTAAACGCCGTCTCCCCAGTAGGAGCTTCGCGAGTTGTTGGCCTCTCCGGTGCCGACCCACACAATGTTCGGATTAGAAGGAGCAACGGCTATATCACCTATAGAAAAGACCTTTTCATGGTCGAAGATCGGTTCGAAGGTAATTCCGTTATTGGTGGTCTTCCAAAGCCCGCCCGAAGCTGTGGCTGCATAAAATGTATAAGGTTCCTGTTCGGGGACTGCAAAATCGACAAATCTTCCACTCTGACGTGTTGGCCCTATCGAACGGTAATTCAGTTTCTGCAACACATCTTTATCCACCGGTTGTGAGTAGACGAATGATGCTGCAAGAATAACACAAAGAATCTTAAAAAAAGTGATAGAAATTATTGCTTTGGATTTGTGCATTCTATTTTTCCTCCTCTTCTAAAAAACGAACCTATGTGAATACCACAGAATTCAAGCCGGGTCAACAATGCTTCACCAATGATTGCCACAATCATTGAAATTCTTTCTCGTATTCATTAATATAAGAGAAGCTGGTGACCCGATGATAAATGCAACAACGATCATTTGTGTGCGCCACAAGGGCAAGGTAGCCATTGCTGGCGATGGGCAGGTGACCATGGGCCAAACAGTTCTGAAGAAGAAAGCCAGCAAGATCAGGACTCTGCATAAAGGGAATATCCTGGCTGGTTTTTCTGGAGCAACTTCGGATGCTTTCGCTCTTTTTTCCAGATTTGAAACAAAAATTGAGGAATACCATGGTAATATTTCTCGTGCTGCCATAGAGCTGGCCAAGGACTGGCGTCTAGATAAGGCACTCCGGCGGCTCGAGGCACTTCTGATAGTGGCTGATAGAGACCAAAGCTTTCTGATCTCAGGAACTGGTGATGTGGTAGAGCCGGATGACGGCATCCTGGCTATAGGTTCGGGAGCTGCATACGCTCTGGCTGCAGCACGAGCTTTGCTCAAACATACAGATCTATCAGCCAAAGAAATAGCCCTGGAAGCGATGAAGATCAGCGCGGATATATGCGTGTACACAAACGATCAAATCACTGCAGAGGAACTCTAAATGGCCATTGAACTTCCTCAAAGTTTTGAGATAAAAGCCAGAAAGCTCGAAGAAACCGAACTCACTCCCCAAGAGATCGTATCAGAACTGGATAAATACATCATCGGTCAGAAAGCTGCAAAAAAGGCTGTGGCTATAGCCTTGCGTAATAGATTCAGACGTCGAAAACTTCCCCCAGAGCTTGCTGATGAAATTGCCCCTAAGAATATCCTTATGATCGGTCCGACAGGAGTGGGAAAGACCGAAATATCCAGGAGGTTGGCCAAACTTACCTCATCCCCTTTTCTAAAGATCGAAGCCAGTAAGTTTACCGAAGTGGGGTATGTAGGGCGAGATGTGGAATCCATGATCAGGGATTTGGTGCGGATCTCCGTAGATATGGTCAAACAGGAACAGATTGAGGAAATCAGGGGAAAAGCAGAAAGAAATGTAGAGGAAAAGATCCTAGACCTTTTGCTTCCCCCGCCAAGAAGAAAAACACCTGATCAAGATCAGGAAGAGATCGAGACCTTCAAAGACACAAGAGAGAAGTTAAGAACACAGCTCAGAGGAGGTGTGTTGGACGATCGACTGATTGAGATCGAAACAAAGGAGAAGATGACACCTCCTTTCGAGATCTTCTCCAACAGTGGTGTTGAAGAGATCGGTATCCATATCCAGGAGATCATTCCAGGATTTTTAGGGGGAAAATCCAAAAAGAGAAAGGTGAAAATATCTGAAGCCAGAGAATACTTGCTGGAGGATGAGCAAAAAAGGCTGATCGATATGGATCAGGTTTCCCGTCTGGCTGTTGAAAGGGTCGAACATTCGGGAATCATTTTTCTAGACGAAGTAGATAAGATCTCTGGTCGGGAAGCCGGTCGGGGACCAGAGGTCAGTCGCGAAGGTGTCCAAAGAGATTTGCTCCCAATTATCGAAGGAACCACTGTGAACACACGTTACGGATTGGTCCGGACAGACCATGTCCTTTTTATAGGGGCCGGAGCCTTCAATGTGGCCAAACCTTCTGATCTTATTCCTGAACTCCAAGGAAGATTCCCAATCCGTGTGGAACTGACCTCTCTGGATAAAAAGGACTTCATCAGGATATTGACCGAGCCTGAGAATGCCCTCATCAAACAATACAGAGCTTTGATGGAAACCGAGGGGCTTCGTGTCGCATTTACCAAAGAAGCAATTGAGGAAATTGCAGAGATAGCCGAGAAGGTGAATGAGACCACGGAGAATATCGGAGCTCGAAGACTTCATACAGTCATGGAAAAGGTTATGGAAGAAATTTCTTTTTCTGCTTCTGAGCTGAAAAAGAAAAAAATAAAAATTGACCAGAAATATGTTCAAGAGCAGCTCAGGGATATCGTCAAAGACGAAGACCTGAGTCGCTTTATCCTTTGATGAGTAAAAGTGTTTCCAACCTCCTTTCCTTGCTCATTCTGATATCTTGTCTTTGTTGTGGAAAGAAAGGGGACATCCTTCCCCCTCAGGTGAGATTCCCTCAAACGGTTGAAGATATCCAGGTTGCCCAGAGGGGAAACAGAGTCATACTGTCCTGGCAAAATCCTTCCTCTTATGTTGATGGAAGCGCATTATCAGATATAGAGATTATCGAGATATGGGTTTTAAAAATAGAGAAGGAATCGGGAAGAGAAGCCTCAGAAGTGGGAAAAGAAGAATTTACACAGAAGGCTAAACTTGCATTCAGTATAAACAGAGAAAGCATTCCAGAATACACTATCCAGGATCCTGAATCGAAAGAAAGGATGGAGTATTTCCATGATTTATCCGAAGATAACTCGACGACAAATATATATACTTTTGGAATCCGTATCAAGGAGCGAAAGAGATATTCGGATTTTTCGGATTTGGTGTCGCTGGAACCTCGTCTCCTTTCTCTTCCACCAGGGGAGGTGGTAGCTACGCTTCATCAGGATAGAATCGAGATTGCATGGAAAGCTCCTCTAGAAAATATGGATCAATCATCTCCTCCCAATTTCAAAGGATACAATGTCTATCGCTCTAATCCAGAAGAAGAGATACGTCGCATCAATTCGGACCTTGTGGAGAGCGAGAAATATGCCGACAAAAATTTCAGTTTCGGTCAGACGTATAGATATTTTGTCAGGGCGTCGGCAACAGAGGAGGCTCCTTTTTTCGAGAGTCTTGATTCCGAGGCTGTGGAGGTTGTGGCTAAGGATTCCTTTGCCCCTCAACCGCCTTCTGGATTGATATCTGTTGGAGCGATCGGCATGATCGCCATCAGTTGGAATGAAAACAGCGAGGAGGATTTGGCTGGATACCGGGTTTGGAGGAGAGAGGAAGAAGAAGAAGAATTTCGTCTTCTGACTTCTCAGGCTGTTACGGAGAATTCCTACAGTGATACCTCGGTTGAGAATGGCAAGAAATATTATTATGCTGTAACGGCTATAGACAATGAAGGCAACGAGAGTCAGAAATCAATGATCATTTCCAACATACTCAGAAAGAGGTTGCTATGAAAATTTATCGCTATAAATATAAGAACAAAATTTCCTTGGGGGTCTTGGAAGAAGAAAGGCTTTATCCCCTTGAGGGCCCGATCTTTAGAAAAATCAAGACCTCAAAGAAATGGATTCCGATTGGTGAGGTGACGATTCTTCCCCCGGTGAAACCATCGAAAATCATTGCTGTTGGAGTTAACTACAAAGATCATGCCATGGAACGGGGAAGATCTCTTCCCAAAGAGCCCTTGATTTTTCTTAAGCCACCTTCGGCTATCGTAGGTTCAAACGATATCATCGTCTATCCAGAGATGACAAAGAGGGTGGATTATGAGGGAGAACTGGCTTTAGTCATGAAGAGGAAAGCAACTCGGCTTCAAGAGGGAGATGAGGTGGATGATTTTATCTTGGGTTACACCTGCTTCAATGATGTGACGGCTCGAGATCTCCAGGAGCGAGATGTCCAGTTTACGCGTGCCAAATCCTTTGATACATTTGCTGCAGTAGGGCCATGTATTGCCACAGATATTGATCCCCATAGAGTTAGAATCAAGACTTTCTTGAATGGAAAGCTGAGGCAGTCAGGGAACACCGGAAATATGATTTTTTCGGTTCCCTATCTGGTGAGATTCATCTCACATATCATGACCTTGAGTCCAGGGGATCTGATAACAACAGGTACACCTGCGGGCGTAGGACCCATGTCTCCAGGGGATAGAGTGGATGTTCAAATTGAAGGAATCGGAACATTATCCAATACGGTCATGCGGGTATGGGAATAGCAAAAAATAGACTTTTTTTCTCAATTGTATTAAATAGAAGGAACGAATAAAATACGAGACAATTTTAAATGACCTCAGGAGGTGAGAATGAAAGTCTTTCTAGATACGGCCAACATCAAGCAGATAAGAGAAGCAGTAAGCTGGGGGATTTTGGATGGAGTAACGACGAATCCCACCCTCATCTCCAAAGAAAATGTGAAATTTGGAGACTTGATCAAGGAAATTTGTGAGATCGTTCTCGGGCCAGTGAGCGTGGAGAGCGTGTCGATAAAGGCTGAAGATATAATAGAGGAGTCGAGGAAGCTGGCGAAAATCGCAGACAATGTTGTGGTGAAGATCCCGATATGTGTCGAGGGCCTCAAAGCCATCAAAGTATTATCCCAAGAAGGGATTCATATCAACACGACTTTGATTTTCTCTCCCCTTCAGGCCTTATTAGCTGCTAAAGCAGGAGCGAGATATGTAAGTCCGTTTGTTGGCCGGTTGGATGATATCGCCCATGAAGGAATGAATCTGGTGGAGGGAATCGTGACCATATTCGACAATTATGGAATGGATACAGAGATTATCGTCGGAAGCGTTAGACATCCGCTCCATGTGATTGAGGCCGCCTATATAGGGGCTGACATAGCGACCATTCCATTTGGTGTTCTCGAAAAAATGGTGAGACATCCTTTGACTGATATAGGGATGGAAAAGTTCCTCAATGATTGGAAGAAAGTCAAGAAAAATTGAGGGTGAAGAAAAAAAATGGCAATTCAAAAAAAAATTGAGGAGCTTAAGCGAAGGGAAAAACTTGCCGAGCTCGGAGGGGGGAAGGATAGAATAGAGCGACAGCACCAGGCTGGAAAGTTAACAGCTAGGGAGAGAATAAATCTTTTGCTGGATGAGGGGTCGTTTCAAGAGACAGATAAACTTGTCGTTCATCATTGCCATGATTTTGGCATGGAAAAGAAGAGGATTTATGGAGATGGAGTCGTGACTGGATATGGAACCATCGATGGTCGCACTGTTTACATTTTCGCTCAAGATTTTACCGTTTTCGGTGGATCTTTGAGTGCAACAAATGCAGCCAAAATCGTCAAGCTTATGGATCTGGCGATGAAGATGGGAACCCCTATGATAGGGCTCAATGATTCCGGAGGAGCAAGGATTCAAGAAGGAGTAGAGAGTCTCGGAGGATATGCCGATATTTTTCTTCGGAATGTACTTGCATCAGGGGTTATCCCACAAATATCAGCCATCATGGGACCTTGCGCAGGTGGAGCCGTTTATTCTCCGGCTATGACTGACTTCATCATCATGACCAAAGGCATCAGCAATATGTTTATAACTGGACCCGAGGTGATCAAGGCTGTGACCCAAGAAGCAGTTACCATGGAGGAATTAGGAGGCGCTGAGACTCACAACACCATAAGTGGCGTGGCACACTTTGCGGCGGAAAATGAAGAACACACTTTAATGCTGATCCGGGAACTGTTTTCTTTCATCCCGGATAACAACATGGAAGACCCGCCTGAGAAGGAAACATCGGATCCTCCTGAAAGAATAAACGAAGAACTGAATTTCATGGTTCCTGATGATCCGAACCTGCCCTACGATATACGAAATGTTATAAAAGAAGTCCTGGATGATAATAATTTTTTCGAAGTTCAGGAGCACTATGCTAAAAATATTGTGATTGGCTTTGGACGGCTTGGCGGAAAGTCAGTCGGAGTGGTAGCCAACCAGCCCGATCATCTGGCTGGAGTTCTAGATATCAACTCTTCGGATAAAGGGGCTCGTTTTGTTCGCTTTTGCGATGCCTTTAACATTCCTTTGATTACCTTCGAGGATGTGCCAGGATTTCTTCCTGGGGTGGCACAAGAACATGGCGGGATCATTCGTCATGGTGCTAAGCTGCTTTATGCCTTCTCAGAGGCTACTGTTCCAAAAATTACAGTGATCACCCGCAAGGCTTATGGGGGTGCCTACTGTGTTATGGCTTCCAAGCACATCCGTGCAGACATAAATTATGCCTTTCCCACAGCAGAAATCGCTGTGATGGGACCCGAAGGTGCCGTAAATATCGTTTATCGAAGTGAGATGAACGGTGCAAAGAATAAGGAGGATCTCCGCAAAGCGAAAGTGGAGGAATTTAGAGATAAATTCGCTAATCCTTATATCGCCTATGAGAAGGGGTATATCGACGAAGTCATAGAACCAAAATTCACAAGACCCAAGTTGATCGCAGCTCTAAAAATGTTGGAAAACAAAAGAGATCAAAATCCTCCTAAAAAACATGGAAATATTCCTCTCTAGTTTTTGATATAACCTGATATTTTGTATGAGGATCTTCAGATGCCAAAGAATTTTAGAAAAGTGCTTGTGGCAAACAGAGGGGAGATTGCCGTACGCATCATTCGGACATGTAGGGAAATGGGAATCGTTTCGGCGACAGTCTATTCTGAGGTGGATAGAAAATCTCTACATGTCAGACTGGCAGATGAAGCGTATTACATAGGAGCTGCACACCCTTCTTCAAGCTATTTGAATACTGAGAAGATCATCGAAGTAGCCAAAAAATGTAATGCTGAAGCTCTTCATCCAGGATATGGATTCTTAGCCGAGAATTCCATACTGGTCAAACGCTGTGAAGAAGAAGGGATCATCTTTATAGGTCCTCCTTCTGAATCTATGGCGATCATGGGAAAAAAGACTGCTTCCCGTACAAAGATGGCAGCGGCTGGAGTGCCGATTATTCCTGGAACCTTGCAGCCCATTGAGGAAGAAAAGGAGTTGGAGGAGGCAGCCGAGAAAATAGGCTTTCCAGTCTTGCTCAAGGCTTCTGCTGGAGGAGGCGGTAAGGGATTGCGTTTGGTTGAGCATAGCGGCGATCTTGCCTCTGCTTTCAGGCTTGCACGGTCAGAGGCGGAATCTAGCTTTGATGATCCAACAGTTTATGTAGAGAAATACATTGATGAACCTCATCACATTGAGGTTCAAATCCTTTCCGATAGTTTCGGAAACACAGTCTATCTAGGTGAGAGAGAATGCTCCATCCAAAGGCGCTACCAGAAGGTGCTTGAGGAAACTCCATCACCATTTTTAGATGAGGAAAAGCGACATGAGATGGGACGAGTAGCAGTGAAGGCTGCAGAAGCTGTAGGCTATAGGAATGCTGGAACGGTGGAGTTTGTAGTGGATAAAAATAAAAATTTTTATTTTCTGGAGATGAACACACGGCTTCAGGTTGAACATCCTGTAACGGAGATGGTAACAGGAATTGACTTGGTGAAGTGCCAGATAGAGATTGCTGTGGGCCTGGCTTTACCTTTCTCTCAAGGAGATATCTCGCCCAGTGGACATTCTTTACAATGTCGGATCTATGCGGAGGACCCTGACAATGATTTTTTGCCCTCGCCTGGAAAAATCGTTCATTTCCGTCCTCCATCAGGGGGACTCGGAGTTCGAGATGATAATGGTGTCTATGAGGGATATGAAGTTCCGTTGGAATACGATCCCTTACTTTCCAAGCTTGTCACTTGGGGACAGACAAGAACCGATGCGATCCACCGTATGCTCAGGGCGCTCTCCGAATATCAAATATACGGAATCAAAACAACTATTCCCTTTTTTAAGCGTATACTTCTCCACCCGAAATTTATTGAAGGAGATTACAACACGCATTTCATTCCTAACCTGGAAAAGGAAAAAAATAGAGCTCACCCAGAAGACCAGATCGTGGCCTTGATTGCTGCAGGGATTAAAAACTACAGAGACAGTAAAGCCGGTTTGAGCTTTCGTCAACACAGAAAAGTGAGCAAATGGCGGCTTCAAGGCCGATTTCAGAATTTTACCAGTAGGCATTGAAATGAATATATCTTTTTGGATAGATAAAAGAGACCTCAAACAGGTGAAAAAGAATGATATCCAGGTTTCTCTTGGCAAAAGAACCTATCATGTCACTGCCGAGTTTTTGAACCCCGATGAGATACTGTTGAATATTGATGGAAAGATTCATGATGTTATTATCAATTCCAACACTACCTCCTACTTTGTGTATGTGAATGGACGCTGCTATCAGATCGAAAAGAAATCGGCCCTCCAAATTCTTGGAGGGGAAGATGATAAACAGCAGACAATCAGTATAACGACATCTATGCCAGGGAGAATCGTGAAGGTTCTGCTGAAAGAAGGAGAACAGGTGGAAGAAGGACAGGCGATTCTGATCCTTGAGGCTATGAAGATGCAGAATGAGATCAAGTCACCGCGGGCAGGAAGAATTATCAAAATTGGGCCAAAGACCAATCAATCGGTTGAAACTGGCGCTCTCCTATTTACCAGATATGTGCGTTTGTTATGAGAATAAGAAAGAAACTTAAATCACTGCTGATTCTTTCTATAGTTTTGCTCGCACTGTTTGGGGTGGGCACGGTAGTTAAGAATATTCTACTCAAGCAGATTACACATAAGATCGAAGCAAGTTTCGGGTACTCTGATCTTCGTCTTTTGATTTTTCCGCCGACTCTTATTCTTGAAGATGCAAGGTCAAAATCCGTATCACCGTTTTTTTCTGCAAGGAAAATCTCTGTCAGGATTTCTTTCTCATCTCTTCTTTCAAAGGAGAGACCGCTCATTCTTTTGATTGATAATCCAGTTTTGAGAATGTATACCGTGCCAAAAAAAGAGGAGAAAAGAGAAGATAGAAGATTCAACCTTGCATTTCCCTTTGACATTGAAAAAGGGGTGATCAGGGATGGCGCTTTATACTTCTGGGGTGAAGAAACTCGGATGCAGGTCCAAGAAATCAATGCAGTTTTTTCTCAGAAGGGGGAAGCATTTTCAATAATGGGAGAAGCCCAAGAGAATATGCTTTCATTATCCTCTGATAGAAAGCCAATCGAAGGAAAGGTGAGTTTTTTGCTTGAGGGAAGAGGGAATGACGTCACTATAAAAAGCCTTAAATTAAGCGGTCCAAGGGGAATCCTCAAGTTGGATGGCCATCTTATCGATCCGCTTGATCCTGAGATCCAGTTACAGACAAGCTATAATCTTCGAGTGGATCTACTTTTTGATATCCTCGATATACCGTTTGAGTCACAGGGTTGGGTTGTAGGTCAGGGATTTGTGATGAGGAACCAGGGGAAAATCACAGTTGATACTGGTTTTTCGAGCGATGATTTTGTTTTGAATAGGGTCAGAATGGGGAAAATAGATGGGAATGTTGATTTTGAAGGATCGGCAGGGCGTGTTGATCTTAATATTCAAAAAAGGGATTTTCGGCAGGAATTTGTGCGCGTTAATTTTAATAAGGACAGAATTTGGGGAGTAGCTAGAGGATTCTACCTGGATCCGATCATGAGTTATGTTGGTATCCCTTGGCCCGTTATCTCCCCCGGATGGGGCGATTTTTCAATTGAAAGGGATAAGCTTCAAGCTAAGATCGAATTCAGGGATGAAATTCTCGAGTCGAAGGATTCAAAATACTCCTTCAATGGCTTGGTTAAAGTCGATTGGGATCGGAGAAAGAAATTTTCTTTTTACTCAGAGCGTCTCGATTCAAGTTTTTTTAGTGTAAAGTTGGACGGCGGATTGGTTATTGGCCAAACTGTTGATTTCACAATCGACGGTAAAATCATGGAAGTGAAACAGGCCCGCGACTTCACATCACTCGTGCTTCAGAAAAATTTTGGATTTCCAGAGATCAGAGGCAAGGGAGAGTCGCTCATTCGAATTTTTGGAGATTTTTGGTATCCTCAGGTCCAAGCGAAGTTCAACGTCAGCCCAGGTGGATTCAGAAATTTCAGTATCGAATCTGTCAGAGGAGAAGCTGAAATAATCGGGAGTGAATTTTTCGGCACCTTTCTCGTAGACGATCCGTCAATAAGGGGAGAAATCGGCGTTTATGCACGTGATGATGAATTGAAGGTTGACTCTGACCTTGAGACTGGCCGTGTAGAAGTGCTGCTTCCTGGGTTTGATATCCCCACTCCCCTCAGTGGCGAAGCATCTGGGAAGTTCGAATTCAAGCAAAATGGAGATGATCTTCAGCTCAAGGGAGCATTTTCCAGCCATCGGCTCGAATTTTCCGGACAGCCCTTAACCAATGTCAAGGGAAGATTGGATTGGAGTGGTGACTCCTTTTCCTTTCCAGAATTAGAGTTTGATTTATACGAGGGGAGCATACAAGGATCTATCAACCTCGGGCTTTTGAACCGAGAGTTTGATGTAGAAGTCGAAGGAGAGAGAATCGACCTCTCCTCAATCTATGTTCCTTTAAAGGGAGTTCTTTCTTTCCAGGCCGAGGGAAAGGGAATATTAGGCATTGATTCTGCCTCAGGGAGCTTCGAGATAAAAGATCTCTTTCTGTATCCTTTTCAAAAAACAGAGACCCGAGGAGAGATACAGGTTACCTTTACCGAACACAGGATTGATCTAGAGATGGAGGGGAACTTCGAACCTGGAGAGAACAAGTTTTTCATTGCTCTCGGGATACCGGTTAGAGAAGATGCAATATTTGGTGATATACGGGGATCCTTTACGAATTATGATCTGCTCCTTCCATGGACAGGAGCCAAAGGGAGGATAAATTATATCGCAACAATCACCGGAAACAAGACTGCTCCCCAAGTGAAGGGAGGCATCGATTTCCAGGGGACAGTGTTTCCCTTTCCGCAGTTCGCCCATGCTCTCCGCAACTATTCAGGGCTTGTGCTCTTTGAAAATGGGAAGTTCTCTTTGCGATCTGTCCAAGGGAGGCTTGGAGGAGGTGATATTCAGGGTTCTGGTCGGCTGCAACTGGGCGGAGGAGGTGTCGAGGAGATCGATGTAAACGTTGAAGGTACAAACCTTCTCCTCTCGCCTTTGGAAAGAACGAGAGCCCTGACTGATGGAAATCTAAACTTGATCAAAGATGCTAATCAGTTCGTCCTGGAAGGGGAATTTCTCGTCCATAGGCTCTCCTGGAGGAGAGAGATTACGGAAAAATTTGCCTTTTCCACAGCATCATCTCTTGAACAGCGCAGGGAGCCAAACTTTTTTGATGATCTCACGCTTAATCTCAGAATTAAGGCCGATGATAATGCATGGATGGAAAATTCTTTAGGAAAACTCAGAGGCAGATTCAACTTAAACATTTCCGGAAACATAAACTCTCCGATCGTTCTGGGAGATATAGAAGCCCTGGATGGAGAGCTTTATTTCCAGGATAGAGAATTCAGGATATTAAGGGGAAGGGTAAGCTTTATCAATCCTCAAACAATCGAGCCTTATTTGAGTTTTAAAGGAGAAACATACGTAAAGGATTACAGGGTGACTTTTTCTTTAGATGGACTCTTGGACCGGCTTAATCCTGATTTCAGCTCTTCTCCTCCCCTTCCTCCAGAGGATGTGCTTGCCCTTCTGGCTCTTGGAGAAGCCTTTAAGCGAACCTATTCCTATGATATAAGTACGCAGCTTAGCACGGCTTCACTTCTCTCTTTCCAGCTTTCCGAAGAGGCAAAAAAGAGAGCCGAAGGACTCTTTTTTATCGACCGATTCAGGATTGATCCATTCGTGATTGGTTCATCCGCTGAAGTGACTGCCCGACTGACAGTCGGGAAGAATATTTCAAGAAACCTTTCTTTTCTTTACTCAACGAACTTAACCACACAAAGGGAAGAAATCATCAGAATAGAATGGAAATTTACCCGTGATTTCTCAATTGTGGGGACTCGAGATGAAGAAGGACGCGCAAGTTTTGATGTCAAAATTCATAAAAGATTCTGAATTTTGCAACAGATATCTGAGGGCAACAGCATCCCTTATCGTTCTGTTTTTCTTCTGCTTAACGTTCCCATCGTATCCCCAGATACCTGAGTCTTTTCCCACAATAGACCGGATTAATCTGACCATCGATGGAGAACCCGGAGAGGCAGAGATGAAAAGTCTCATTCCAGTGGAAGAGGGAGAACCGTTTTCTTTGAAGAGAATCACTGAAAGCATTAAACAGCTTTATCAGACAGGACTCTTTTCTGATGTTGAAGTCTTGAGAGAAGCAAACCAGGGGATACACTTGACTTTTCTTCTCACCAGAAAACTCTTCATCCGCAGGATTGATTTTAGTGCAAACAACGAGATTCCCCTGAAAAAACTGAAGGAAAATTTGTATTCGTTGAGAGAAGAGGGAGCTTATTCCGAGGAAAGTATTGACAAGGCCGTGGAAGAAATTAAAGGGATTTTAAGAGATGAAGGATTTTTCCAAGCAGAAATCGAGCCTATCATTGAGAGTGACGCCGTATCACCTCATGTTAGTGTGACGTTTATGATTCATTCAATAAAAAGGTATACTGTTGCAAACATTGATTTTACAGGGAATATAATGCTGTCCAAACAGGACCTGAAAAAAAGAATGCATACCAAAGAAGGTCAGGCATTTGTTCCCTCACAATTGCAAGATGACCTTGATCGATTAAGAGAGATCTACAATTCCATGGATTACAGAAGAGCAGAAGTCTTGGTGGAAGAGCGGAATTTTGATGAGTCTTGTGAATTGGTTTCTCTCCTTATCAAAGTGCTTCCTCAAGAAAAGATAGAGTTCATTGTGAATGGAGCGGATGTGCCGCTTGACCTTATCAAGCCGATTTGGGAAGCTCAGATATTCGAAGAATGGGGCCTTTCAGAGGGGGAGGCGAAGATTATCAATTACATGAGGAAAAAAGGATATCTTTTTCCGACTGTTGATTCTTCGGTCCAGTACGAGGACGATCTGATGCGCATAATCCATCAGGTAACGCCAGGAAGACGATATAAGATTCAGGGAGTAACTTTCGAAGGCCTGAAGTATTTTACGCCTAAAGAGATCAAGGAAGAGCTTCTGATGAAACAGAGATTTTCTCTGTTCCAGAAAATAGATGGAGCTAGGCTGTTCGAGTTGCCTCGAGAAATAGAGTTCCTTTATGAATCGCATGGATTTCCCGAGACTAAGGTTGAGTTGTATTTACAGAAAGAAAACAAAAAGATAAGGCCTATCCTCTCTATCCAGGAAGGAAGGCAGGAGAAGATCGATACGATCTCCATAACGGGAACGCGCTCTTTTCAAGAGGATGTTCTTCTTAAACAGATCAGTTGCGTGGCAGGAGGGCCCTTTTTCCAGCCTGACATTCAGAAGGATATCGAAGAACTGAGAAGATATTATTTGAATCAGGGATTTAGAGGAACTGAGATTGATGCTGTTGTTCAGTTGACCGATGAGAGTTTATACTCTGTGCGCTTTGAGATTGAAGAGGGCCGGAGAATTCAGGTTGAGAATGTGATCATTACTGGATATGAAGCTACAAAAAAGAGCACAATCTCGAGGGAACTTTTGTTGGAAAAGGGGGATTACGCACGGTATGACGCAATCCTTAGAACAAAAAGAAATTTGGAAAGGTTAGGCATTTTTACGGAAGTAAGAATCGACGAAATTCCCACCTCTTCTGATAGTACCAATTTGCTGGTAAACGTTAGAGAAGGAGCTAGGAATTATGCTAGTTTGGGATTAGGTCTAGAATCAAAGAACGAGCCCCGGACTTTTGCCATCTGGGACAATGATTTCAGGCTCCGTGGAACCGCAGAATATATACGCTATAATGTCTTTGGTTCCCTTGTGGGGCAGATAAGCTTAAGGGAGACAAGAGGGGTTTTTTCCTGGAGACAACCCTACTTTTTTGGTCTGCCTTTGGAAACCTACCTGAACCTTTGGATGGAACGGGAAGCTCGTACAAGTTTCACCTATGAAGGGAAGGGTATCAGTTTGACCACTGTAAAATCCATCTCAAAAAAGGAAAACATGGATTTTCTTACTACCCTGAAATATGCCGAGAGAACGATTACCGAGCTCAACTTTATAGATCCATCAGAGATAGATCGACGATTTTATCCCTTCTCGACCACATCAATCTCCGGGAGCTATATTTGGGAGAAGCGGGATGATCCCTTCAATCCCACCAAAGGATTCTTTTTCAGTTCCGCAATCGAATGGGCCTTTCCGTATTTCAAGACTGAGTCAGATTTTTTAAAGACATTTAACAAATTTCAGTATTTTGCTTCGATTTTTCGCGGCCTGACATTAGGTTCGACCATACGGTTGGGATTAGCCAAAGGGAGAGTCCCAATCTATGAGAGATTTTTTGCCGGGGGCAGCAGCTCTTATCGTGGAGCTGAATTTGATGAGTTGGGACCAAGGGATACTGAATCCGGTACACCTGTCGGAGGCAAAGCTCTGCTTTTGTTTAATTTCGAGCTGACTTTTCCGATTATTTCAACACTCAAAGATTTGTATGGGGCTGTTTTTTTTGATAAAGGCAATGTGTTCTCTACCAGAAAGCAGCTGAGTTTGGCGGGGCTTCAGGATGCTCTTGGGCTTGGTTTGAGATACAACACCCCACTTGGGCCTGTTCGATTGGAAATTGCCTGGAATCTTGATGCATTTCCAGGGGAAAAGAATGTCCTAGGATTCATAACGATAGGCAATGTGTTTTAAACCAACAAAGGCTTTGAATAGATCAGTAAATCTTTTCTTTTTCCTTGTTTTTGTTCTTTGCTCTCTGAAGAATGTTTCTGGCTGGCAGGAAGTTGTTGACCGCATCGTCGCTGTTGTAAATGATGAAGTCATCACCCTTACCGATCTCAATCTAGTCAAAACATTCGGGCTTTATGAAGGTCCAAAAGATGAGCAGACGGGAGATATTCAGAGACATATTCTTGATCAGCTTATCAGTCAAAAATTGGTCATTCAGTTAACAAGCGAGGACATCATTCTTGAGGAGGAAGAAATAGAGTTAGCTCTCAGTAATGTCATACAGTGGATGGAGCCAGGGGAGGCAGAAAGGGCTCTTATTCGATTCGGATTAGATTGGGACGATTTGAAAGGCTACCTTCACGAGATGCTTTTGTATCAAAAAATCATATCCAGGAGATTCGACCAAAGTGTCATTGTTAGGCTTGAAGAAATTGAAATTTATTATGAGCAGATTTATATCCCCGGCCAAAGGAATAAAGGACTTGAACCAGAGCCTTTGACTGAGATGTTGGATCAGATCGAAAAAGAGATAAAGCGGGAAAAGATAGAAACGCAGGTCCATGAGTGGATAAATAATCTGAAAAGAGAAGCAAATATTCAGATAAAGATCTCATAACTCTTGTTTGCAGCAGACTGAATAATCGAGGACAATATATGAGAAAAAAGGCGTTTTTGTTTCCAGGACAAGGCTCCCAAGCCGTTGGAATGGGTAAGGATTTTTTTATTGCCTCAACCACGGCACAGGAAATTTTTCGTAAAGCTGATAAGATCTTGGGTTACTCCATATCCCGCCTCTGTTTTGAAGGTCCAGAGGAAGAACTCCGGCTGACACAAAACACCCAACCGGCACTATTGATCGTGAGCACGATTGCTTACTGCCTTATGGATGAGATCCCCTTTATCGCTGCTGGGCATAGCCTGGGAGAATATTCGGCTCTTGTCGCATCCGGTTCCCTGTCTTTTGAAGATGCGGTTCTTCTGGTTCATAAGAGAGGGACCTATATGCAGGAAGCTGTGCCTGTAGGTGTGGGGGCAATGGCTGCTGTGTTAGGTTCACCTTATGAGGACGTCAAGAAGGCTTTGTCAGATATCAAAGAAGGAACCATAGAGATAGCAAACTGGAACAGCAGAGAACAGATCGTGATCGCTGGACATGAAATGGCTGTGAAGAAAGCCTTGTCATTGTTAAAACCTCCTCGCTCGATACTTCTTCCTGTAAGCGCTCCATTCCACTGCAAACTGATGAGAAGCGCTGAAGAGAAGCTTGCAAAAGACCTGGATGCAGTGGAGTTTAAAGATTTGACTTTTCCCATTATAACCAATGTGGATGCCCGGATGATCAGCAAAGGGGAGGAAGCCAGGGATGCTTTGAAGAGACAGGTGACCAGTACTGTGCTTTGGTTTGAATCCATGAAGATCATGGATGGCCAGGAAGTTACATGTTTTGTTGAATTGGGCTGGGGAAAGGTATTGTCTGGATTGATAAAGAGAATTGGAAGAGATTGGTCTGTTGGACCTGAAGTCATGAATGTGCAGGACATGGAAAGCTTGAAAAACGCAAAGAGAGTTTTAGCCGATTAAGCTGCCGATATTCTCGACAACAAGAAATGGTTGGTTCTTCAGGTCTGAGACATCCTTTCTTTTTGTTTCTCCGCTGAGAACGAGAATGAAATCGCACGGGATTTTTCGAGCGAGTTCCATATCTGTATAAATGCGATCTCCGATCATTACGACTTCTTGGGAATGAACGTCATGTTTTTTTATGATGTGTGCAACCATTTCCGGGTTGGGTTTTCCAAAAATTTTTACAGGTTTCTTTTGAGTAGCTTTTTCGAAGAGAGCGAGCATGGAACCTGTGTCGGGAATAAAGCCTTCAGGGGAGGGACAAACCAAATCTGGATGGGTGGCGATCAATCGAATTCCTTTCTGTATAAAAAGGGTGGCTTTTTTGAGCTTTTCATAAGTCAGTTCTGTATCAAATCCCAAGACAATATATTCAGGCGTGGGCGAGTCGACTTCCAGTCCTACTTGAAGGAACATCTCTTTCATAGATTCAGTGCCGACGATATAGACATGTCTTGTATTCCTCTCAAGAAGATACTCAATAACCCCATCAGTCGATAATATAATTCTATCTTCATTTGAAGAAATGCCCAGATTGGCCAATTTTTTTACATAATCCCTCTTGGAACGGGAAGAATTATTAGACAGGAAATATGTGAAAATGTTTTTTTGGCTCAAACAATCGAGGAAATCTTTAGCTCTCGGAAGGAGTGAATCTCCGACATAGACCGTTCCGTCCAAATCCAAGAAAACAATCTTCTTATTCTTGAATGCTCGATCAAATGTGGGCATCAGAATTCATTTGTTCTTAAAATAGTCAACGCATCCTTAACATATTCGATTGCGGAGAGGAATGTCACGATTATAAGAATCCAAGAGAGAGCGTAAAAGCTCCAGTAGCCGATATAGTCCCAGTATAGTGGCCCAAATAGAGCTAAGAAGGATCCCGTCGCTTGAACAGAAGCTTTCACCTTGCCGCTCAATTTTGCTGATACGGTCTGTTTGTTTTGCGCCAAAACGATTCTTGAATAAGCAACGGTGACATCACGCACAGCCATGACAAGCGGTACGAGAAAGATCACGTTGTTAGTCATGGCCAGAGCCCAATATATAATAAGACGTGAAATGCTGTCTGCAAAAGGATCGAGAGTAGCTCCATACTCGGAGGTCAACCCGAAACGCCTGGCGATTTTTCCATCGAATGCGTCTGTAAACTCTATGATAACGAGAAGAAGTAGACTCAATACCAATGTTAGATCAACATTTTTCCCATAGAGCCTTATGATTAAAAAAAGAATGGAGAGAGGTATTCTGGCAAGAGTCATAGATTGAACGAGGATGTACCCTGGTCTTCTTTTTGTTGTTGTGTCGGTTCTATTGTATGATTTCATATGTATCGGTCTTGATTGAATTATACAGAATAAAAGGTAAAAAAAAAACGGGCAGATAATAAAATACGCCAGCTTGAAAAAAAGAGAATCAATAAGTATAGTGAATTAAAACCGATGGCGAAGAAAAATTCTTCCACTCCCATGATGGATCAATACCACAAGATCAAAAAAAATTACCAGGATACCTTGTTGTTTTTTCGCCTTGGTGATTTTTATGAAATGTTTTACGAAGACGCGAAGATCGCTTCTTCCGTTTTAGAGATTGCTCTGACATCTCGCCAAAAAGTGCCCATGTGCGGGGTGCCCTACCATGCAGCAGAATCCTATTTAGCAAAGCTTCTCCGAAGAGGATTCAAAGTGGCTATTTGTGAGCAGGTAGAAGATGCTAGGTGTGCCCGTGGGGTGGTCAAAAGGGATGTGGTTAAAGTCTTGACACCGGGGACTGCGGTTGAGCTTGAGCTTGAGGAGGCTAAGGAGAATACATTTATTGGTAGCCTGCACATAGACGATGATGGCTGGGGACTGGCTCTCATAGATCTGGTTTCGGGTGAAATCCAGACGAGACAGGGTAAAGACCTTAATCTGCTCTCGGATGAGCTATTTAAGGTGTTGCCTAAAGAGATAATTTATCCCCAAGACCAAAGGGAAAAGATCGAAAAAATACTTGCCCGTAATGAAATGAACGCAGTTGTCCTGAGTCCTCAGGAAGAGTGGATTTTTGACTTCACCCAAGCAAAAAATCTTCTGATCGAACATTTTCGTGTGCAGTCATTAGATGGTTTCGGTCTGAGCGGTAAGACCTTTGCAGTCTCGGCTGCAGGAGCGCTGTTGTTCTATCTCAAGAATTTAAGGAAAGATTCCCTCTCCTTGGTGCATGGGCTTTCCTGCATTGAGTCTGACCAGTATTTGGTGCTTGATTCCACGACATTAAAAAACCTTGAGCTCGTAAAGAATTTGAGGGATGGACGCCTGCAAGGCTCTCTGCTCCATATCATAGATTTCTCGGTTACATCTATGGGGGGAAGACTTCTGCGATCATGGCTTCTTCATCCCTTATTGGATTGTTCAAAAATAGAGCAGAGACTGGATGCTGTCGATGAGTTTCTGCATCAGACCATAGAGCGCCAGGAATTGAGAGAAGTCTTCGAGGATATTTTTGATTTGGAACGTTTAACCGGAAAGATATCCCTGGCAGTAGCCAATGCAAAGGACTTGACTGCGTTGAAAAAATCGCTTCTTCCTCTTCCTCAAATCCAGGCCTTAATAAAGCCTTTTATCTCCAGATTGATGAAGGACATCCAAAACGATTGGGATAACTTGCAGGATATCGTGGGATGGATCGAGGAGACAATATTGGAAGAGCCGGCTTTTTTGCTTACCGAAGGAGGCCTGATCAAAGATGGCCACAACAGGGAGCTCGATGAATTGAGAGAGATAAGTCGTTCTGGAAAGACCTTCATTACAAAAATGGAAAGGAAAGAACGGGAACGAACGAAGATACCCTCTCTCAAGATCCGCTACAATAAGGTCTTTGGCTATTATATTGACGTTACAAAACCAAATTTGCACTTGGTCCCATCCGATTACATCCGCAAGCAGACTCTAGTAAACTCAGAGCGTTTCATCACCCCAGAGCTCAAAGAATATGAGGAAAAAGTTCTGAATGCCGAACAAAGAATTGGAGAATTGGAATACGATCTCTTTCTTGAGATAAGGCAAAAAATCTCAAGGGAGACCCAAAGGCTGCAAAAAGTAGCTTCATATGTAGCCACCCTGGATGCCCTCACATCGCTGGCAGAGCTGGCCTCTCAACGAAATTATCACCGTCCGAGGGTCAATCTTGACGACAAAATAAAGATTGTCGAAGGGAGACATCCTGTTATCGAGGTCACTAACGAAGAACCTTTTATCCCCAATGATACGTACATGGACCGACATACAGACCAGATTCTTATTGTCACAGGCCCCAACATGGGAGGGAAATCGACCTACCTAAGGCAGGTGGCTCTGATCTGCATATTAACCCAGATGGGATCTTTTGTGCCAGCTCGAGAAGCAGAAATCGGACTGCTTAACCGCATCTTCACTCGAATAGGTGCTATGGATTTTTTAAGTGTTGGGCAGTCAACATTTATGGTAGAAATGTTAGAAACAGCCAATATACTCAATAATGCAACGGCCAAAAGCCTAATTCTTTTAGATGAGATCGGAAGAGGGACGAGCACGTTTGATGGACTCAGCATTGCCTGGGCTGTAGCCGAGTATCTGCATGAAAGAGAAGAAGTAAGACCCAAGACTCTGTTCGCGACCCATTACCATGAATTGACAGAACTGGCATTGACTTTAGACAGGATAAAAAATTACCACGTTTCCGTAAGAGAATGGAAAGAGGATGTCATTTTTCTGCGCACGATCGTGCCTGGCCCTTCGGATCAGAGTTACGGCATTCACGTCGCTCGACTGGCGGGTATACCTCGAACAGTCATTGACAGGGCAAAAGAGATTCTGTTCAACTTGGAAAAAAAAGAATTAGATGATACAGGTCTGCCCAGGCTTGCCTATAGCTCTGCTCAAAAACGCGATAAATCCCAGCTTCTATTGTTCCAGGAGGACAGAGAAAGAGAGAAGTTGGAAGAGATGAGAGAAGAGATCCAAAATTTGGCCATTGAATCACTTTCGCCCCTTGAAGCCTTGAATTTTATCAATAAACTGAAAGAAAAGATGGAGGACAAAGAGGAAAGATCTTAGAGGCCGGTAAACTCAGAGAAAAAGTGAGAACTATAAGAAACTGGATAAAAGCTTTGACCAGGTGGGCTAATGGAGGATGTGATCAGAAATTTTCTGTGTCTTCATCAGAACCGAATTCATCATCCAGGTCTTCTTCTGCAAAATTTTCTTCGAATCCCTTATCCTCGTCATAAGGACTTTCCCCGACTTCTTCCTTACGCTTCTCCAAAGCAAGCTGAAATTCGTCGTTATCTTCGTACCTTCTCAAGTAGTTCGATACGGTATCGCTGTAACACAGTTCTAAGAAGTCTTCTTCAATTTTACAGAATACAGACATGCAGTGACCTGTCTGGAGGTCTCCGACACTTTCCTCAATTTTTGCGGCTTTTTTTATAGCATCGAGTGTTAACCAACTGATGATTTCAATTTCTTCCATCTATGACTCCCATGAAAAAAATATCAATTTTTATCAAATTGTCAAGAGGAAAT
>SMTZ1_10000912_pt1 | contig 43975 bp, 29 predicted proteins | sample DeeMarSWOR136_30_FD_25667 | JGI IMG/M metagenome (IMG submission 25667) | reverse complement strand
AATGTATTTCGATTTCTGTTTGGAATGCGTTTAATAAAAAAAACACAATAATATAATCAGTGCTGTCCTCTTCAAGCTATCCCCATTGCACACTTGCTTTAATTGTTACTTTCGCCTATCTATCTCCTAATATAGAATCTGAAAACGGTATTGAATAGTTATGCGCATGAATTGGTAAACAATCCCGATGTTTGTTCAATGATAGATAAAATTATATTCAGAAATGATTTAGGGTAATTTGAGGCGCCTAGTGAAAAAGCTAGGCGCTTGTACAAAAAAGCTAGGCGCTTGTACATTTCAGTAATAGGGTTGAATTCGAACCAACAACCAAGAAGGTCAATAGGGATGTGGGACTTGTTTTACTCCCATATGAACAATGACATTACCATTAAATAAGCTATGTGTTGAATCATAGCCCAGTAAACAGTTCTATCTCGTTGAACTTGCCAACCCCATGCCATTCCACCGATAAAGGTAACTATTGTAACAGCTATAGCACCAGGTATTGGAGCTTTAGTAAATGCTAATGGAACGTGCCAGAGGGTAAACAGTATAGCATGTACAAATACTGCTGTTAAATTTTTTGTTTTAAATATCCTGATTAATACAGGTAACAAAGAAGATCGAAAGAATAGTTCTTGAGCAACACCGCTTGCTGGAGAATAAATAAGTACCGGTAACCAACTCCATCCTACCCATTTACCAGTCATTAGGATTGGAATTAGAGCTAATGTAAAAGAAATTAATACCACTAAACCTGGCTTTGAAATTGGTGCTAATCGTAAGTAACATTGTTCTGGAGTAAAACCGGCAATTAACAATACAGTAATACCAATTATGCCTGGGATTAGTTCTATATTGGCTGAGATGGTATCACTAGGGTGAAGTGTGAAAATCGTGGTATAAGCAGCCCATAATAAGATGATGGCAACTAGAACGAAATATAATCTAGTGCCAGTTAAAATATACTTAGTATCAGTTTTCACTTTGTGGTTACTTCTGAAATGGAATAAGATTAGTTTGTTATTATAGATAGGTTATATTGTAATGATATAATATCGAGAAATATAGTACATGGCAAATGTTGCATAAATTCAGGATTCAAATAAACAAGCCCCCAAACGAAGTGTTTGCCTTCTTGTGTAATAAGGATTCTTATAAACAACAGAATGGTTCACCAGTACTACTCCTTGAACAAACAACTCCAGGAGCAATTACTGTAGGTACTCGTTATAGCGAAATCGTCCAGATGATGCCGTTTATTAAGAGTGAGATACTTTCTGAGGTTACAAGATATGAACCTAGTAGCGTACTAGAAGAGGAATGGGCTGGTGCCCTTTTAGGTTAAGAATGCCGATGTTTGTTCAATGGTAGATAAAATCATATTCATAAATGATTTAGGTTAATTGGAGGCGCCTAGTGAAAAAGCCTGGGCGCCTTTTAGTTAGCAGAGTATTGACAAATCAGGAAAAACGGTATTAGCATTGTCCGTATAGGAATAATATAACCATAGGTAAATTACATACCGTAGTCTAATTTCGCAAGGTTAAGGAAATGAAATAAAGGGCACTGGAACCGCTAAATAGGATGGCGGTGGCTGGTGCCCTTTTTTATTTGGTAATATCCTGGTAAAGGAGGATAAAAATGTGGAAGAAAATTCTTACTATGTCTCTGGTGCTGGTTATGGTTCTTTCCTTCACTGCGTGTGCACAAGAACCCTCAGCACAAGACATAGTCGATGGCGTAATTGAATCCTTCGACAACATAAGAACATACCAATTTGATATGGATGAGACCGTTGATATGACCCTTGCGGATGAGAGGGAGGCCACTTTTGCACTAGGCTACAGTGGCACCGTAGATGTTGAGAATAGACAGATGAGAATGGAGATGACTAATGAGAGAATACTGGAGACTGGGCAACGTGAATTGGGGTATGGAGCGGAGATGTATATTATTGATGGCATGATGTATACGAAGCCGGAAGACCCGGAAATAGAGGAGCCCGTGTGGATGAAGGAGGAGACACCGGAGGAATGGTGGGAAGAATCACAACAAATGGGGTGGGGTGAGTCTCAGATAGAACTCCTTGAAGCAGCACAGGTGCAGGTCATAGGCAGCGAGAGCATAGACAGTATAGACTGTTATGTCCTTGAGGTAACGCCAGATTTGGAGCAGCTCTGGCAACTATATAATCACCTGGTATTTCACGGAGCACCAGATGTCACCGAAGAATATATTCAGGAAGTAATTCGTAGCTTCTCCGTAAAGCAATGGGTCGCCAAGGACACATATTTCTTAATCAAGGCAAAGATAGATATAGCTACGGAATTTCCCCCTGAAGAGCCAGGTCCATCGTCAGTGGATATAGCCATGGTCCTGCTATCCTACAACTATAACCAGCCAGTTACTATCGTCCTACCTCCGGAAGCTGAAGAGGCAACTCAGTTACCGCCTCCGCCTCCACCTCCGCCAGCACCAGCACCACCTCCAGTACCACCCGAGACCGTTATTGCCTTCCCTGATGAGAATCTGGCGGCAGCTATAAGGGATGTGCTGGGCACGCCGACGGGCGATAATATAACGGCAGCTGAACTGGCTACGCTTACGATGCTGGATGCCTCTAAGTATGGCATTTCCGACCTTACCGGTATTGAGTATTGTGTGAATTTGAATAACCTCTTCCTCGACAGTAACCGGATAAGCGACATTTCTCCCCTTGCCAGCCTCACCAGCCTGTATTGGCTCAGCCTTAGGGGGAATCAGATAAGCGATATCTCTCCCCTTCAAAACCTCACCAGCCTGCATGGGCTCGCACTTGGCGATAACCAGATAAGTGATATCTCTCCTCTCTCCTCACTCGTTAACCTGACCAACATTTACATCAGGGGGAACAAGATAAGTGATATCTCACCTCTCTCCTCACTTACTAACCTGAATCAGCTTAACATTGGAGGGAACCAGATAAGCGACATCTCTCCTCTTTCCAACCTCACCAGCCTGACTTGGCTCAGCCTTTACGGTACCCAGATAAGCGATGTCACGGCTCTTGCCAATCTCACTAGCCTGACTTGGCTCGACCTTGAACATAACGAGATTAGCGACATATCCCCCCTTCGAAACCTCACCAGCTTGACTGGGCTCCGACTTCACGAGAACCAGATAAATGATATCTCCCCCCTTGAAAACCTCACCAGCCTGACTGACCTCTGGCTTTTGGATAACCAAATAAGCGACATCTCCCCCCTTGAAAACCTCACCAGACTGTATGCACTCAGCCTTGAAAAGAATGAGATTAGTGACATCTCTCCTCTTTCCAACCTCGCCAACCTGACTGAGCTCTGGCTCTGGGATAACCAGGTAAGTGACATCTATCCCCTTGCCTCCCTGACCAGCCTGGCTAAGCTCGGACTTTGGAATAACCAGATAAGCGACATCTCACCGATTTCCAACCTAACCAACCTGTATACGCTCAGCCTTGAACATAACCAGATAAGCGATATCTCCCCCCTTTCCAACCTCACCAAACTGACTGAACTCTGGCTTTGGAATAACCAGATAAGCGATATCTCCCCCCTTTCCAACCTCACCAAACTGACTAAGCTCCGCCTTAACAAGAACCAGATAAGCGACATTTCGCCACTGGTGGAGAATAGTGGACTGGGTGAAGGAGACGAGATGTGGCTTAAAGATAACGAACTAGACCTGACCGAAGATTCGGAAGACATGGAGAATATTATAGACTTGGAAGATAGGGGGGTGATAGTTCACTACGAGTAGTGAGCGTAATTGAGGAGTGGGCGTATATCGAGAGTCACACCGACTCCAGTTGAACAATCGTCTGTAATGTGCTCTAGCCAACAATTGCTTGGTGTGTCTCCTCATTGCACATTCTGACTTTTTGTTACATCCGCACGCACAGGATTTCATCCCTATTTGAGAGTATTGACAAACCTCAAAGACAGGACTAAATTTAAGTTCAATCAAAACGAAGGCAAGATGAAAATCAAAGAGGCTATACTTATAGGACTGGTTCTCCTGCTAATGGTTTCGCTTACACTTCCGCTGGGCTGCACTAAAGCGCCTGACACTGTTACCTTCCCTGACGAGAACCTGGAAGCAGCGGTAAGGGCTGCTCTTGGCAAGCCAGCGGGTGAGGAAATAACGACTGAGGAACTAGCTGAACTTACCACGCTGGGGGCTGAGAGTAAGAGCAGCGGTATTGCCGACATCTCTGGTCTGGAATACTGCATCAACCTGACCTGGTTAGGGCTTTGGGAGACTCAGATAAGCGACATCTCTCCCCTTACCAACCTCACTAACCTGACTGTGCTCTACTTTTTGGAGAGCCAGATAAGCGACGTTTCCCCCCTCTCCAACCTCACTAACCTGACTGTGCTCGGACTTGGGGGGAGCCAGATAAGCGACATCTCCCCTCTTTCCAACCTCACCAGCCTGACTTTGTTGGAGCTTAGGGGGAACCAGATAAGCGACATCTCCCCCCTTGCCAACCTCACCAGCCTAACTGAGCTCTCCCTTGCTAAGAACCAGATAAGCGACGTCTCTTCCCTTTCCTCCTTGACTAACCTTACTTGGCTCTATCTTGATGAGAACGAGATAAGCGATATCTCCCCCCTTGCCAACCTCACTAACCTGACTGGGCTCATTCTTAGGGGGAACCAGATAAGCGACGTCTCTCCCCTTGCCAACCTCACTAACCTGATATTTAGTCTCAATCTTTGGGGGAACCAGATAAGTGACATCTCCCCCCTTGCCAACCTCACTAACCTGCATCAGCTCAGACTTAGCGAGAACCAGATAAGCGACATCTCCCCCCTTGCCAACTTCACCAACCTGATTGAGCTCAGACTTAGCGAGAACCAGATAAGTGACATTTCACCACTGGTGGAGAACAGCGGACTGGGTGGAGGAGATGAGGTATGGCTTGAGAACAACAACCTTGACCTGTGGGAAGGCTCGGAAGACCTGGAGAATATCAGATCTTTAGAGGCTAGGGGGGTAGTAGTTCATTACTGAAGTGCCTATACAGTAGCTTAAAGGGGAAGACAGGCTCTTAAAAGACTAATGTGCAAGTGGTCTCCGCTAATTACACTTTCTGGTTTTAAAAAGGCTCCGAGACGTCTGTTTGTGACACATGGAGAATCTCCAGTAGCCACGTATTTTGGTAGATTCGTTAACGAAAAGACTGGCTGGGAGACATCTGTACCAGAGTATCTTGATGAGGTGACCTTAGAATAAGTTTGATATACCACTTTGCATTGAACAATAACAAGTATTACTTTCCAGATAGGATTGAGCTTATCTAGTACCTTAATAATTTTGAGAATCGTTATTCTGGAACCCTTACCAGTAGAACCAAGGTATCACCAATTTTCACAATTTCATCTCTGACACTACCAAAAATCCAACGACTTATGCTGGGGCGACTTCTTGTTGCCATGGCCAACAGATCAGCATCAATTTTACTGGCAACTTTAATAATCGTTTCGGCTGAGTTGTCCATCTTCACCTTTGCTGCCACGGTGATACCCTTACCCTCTAGCAGGTTAGCCAATTTTCTAAGGTGTCTTCTGGCTTTCGCCTTGATTGAGTTCATCTTTTCTTTACTCACAGGCACATGGCTGAAATCCTGTGCACCCGCATAATATTCGTAAGCTTGCTCTACTAATTGGAGTAGCGTGACCTCCATGTCGAGCTTGGAAGCAAGCTCCTCAACATAAGGGATTACCACTTCACCTTCCGCTGTACCATCTAAAATGACCAGAGCTTTACGTAGTATTTTCCTCCCCCCCATACCAGTTTCGGCATCATCAGTGGTGATAAGTGCCACTGGGCATAAGGTTGCACTTACTACTTTGTCGGCTACACTTCCCAAAATCCATCGCTTAAGAGCGGACCTCCCACGAGTCCCCATTATTATCAAGTCAACTTTTTTCTTATCGGCATAGTCTACAATCTGCTCTGCCGGGTCACCAGTTACGATTACAGATTTAACCTTGATTGCTTTTTCTTTCATAGTCTTGGCCATCTCCTGTATGTAAAACTGGTGTAAGTGGTGATATTTGTCTTCATCTGATTCGCTACCAAATAGCAAAACTGATATCAGGATTATCTGAGAGCTTATCTTTCTGGCCAGTTTCTCAGCATAGGGCAAAGATTTCTCAGCCAGCTTAGAGCCATCTAACGGGACAAGAATTTTTTCATACATTTCTCCCACCTCCCCAATATGATTAAGGCTTGTACATTAAACATACCTAAACCATATCACAATTAGTTGACCTGACTGAGCACTAGCGTAGCATAATGTTATGAATTTCTACAAATAACTTCTAAAAGAGGAAGGGAGCCCCCGAAGAGGCTCCCTCTCTTGATAGCTTTGACCAAGAATAGCCACTAATCAGGCTCAGGACAATGAAGCGGTCTTACTGAGTCGCAAATCGATTCTTCGGGCAACTCCTCGCCTATTAACTTATAAGTCAAGCAACATTCTTCGACTTCAAAGAGACCACCCTCATCATCTATTCAGTCGTGTAGTGCCAATGTTGTTTGACTGAGAATTGCGGGGGCTAAGTTAATATTCTGAGTTTATGTGACATTATGCAAAGATGTTATATGAAGCTACTGTTGAATAAAAATCAGTATGTTTAATTGCACTTTTCGTCATGTTGTGCGACTGGAAAAAAGTTCAATTGATGTGTCTATATGCCAGCAAGTTTAGGTATTCGGTATTATTCGTTATTCTTCTGATAATGAAAAGTTAAACAACCAGTCATATATGCTAATATTATATGGGTCATATTCTTTGCTTTCTTTGCCCATTCCGGATAAATCATATGTCTGGTCCCAGACATCATGTCCTGCGTTCGGATACATGGTTAATTTAGCTTCGGGTACATTGCTAAAACCTCCTTTCATTTCAATAGCTTTTTGTAGCGGCACAACATCATCAGCCTCGCCATGAAAAATCCAGATGGGGACCTCTGCCTTTTTTGCTTCAGCTGCATCGCCCTCACCACAAATGGTCACGGCTGCGGCTATAAGGCTCCTGTTACCCGTTTCAGTTAAATACAAGTAAATACCATCGGCCCCCATGCTCAAACCAGTTAAATATATTCGGCTTTGATTGGCAGGGTAGTTCTTCATAATATAACGAATGAATGCGTCAATCTTCTCTGGCTGCCAGTCTGCATCATGAGATTGAGGACTAGCAACGATCATGGGATAAGGGGGAGTCCACCTACCGTTATGGATCAAATGCGGCGGGCCGTGTATTAGTACCAAGTCAAGGGCAGACCTAAAAATAGGCCAGTTTTTCACCGAAAAAATCCGCTTCATCGGTTTCTCTCTTATAGCCGGTACTCTAGAATACCATCGTGGCAGGAGCCAACTGAGGAGCCTGGCTATCCTTTCCTGAGCATCTTTGGAGCTATTTCCTCGCTCGCCGTCACCATGAAGAAATATTAACAGAGGATAATCGCCTGCAGTTTGCTCATACCCGGCTGGAAGATATATGTAGTAACCATAGGGAGCATCTGTTGCACCCAGACTATTTGCTAAATGCTTGCCGCCAGTATCAGCTGGTAAAGATTTGAGATCCGAAAAGTCGCTATTCTTTACGATCCTGTATGGTTGGCTACTACTCATTTCCATTATTATACAAAAAAAGGAGCAAATAAGTATTCCTATACATCAAGTTTCTAGGGGGAGTCCGTGAACGACCTTATATTTAAAGCATCATTGGCTTGACCAAAAAGATGAAGTATAATAATATGATTAGTATAAGCTAAGTTCTGGCTAAGACCCGACGTCTCCCGATTTTACGTTAGGTAAGGGGGTGCTATGTGACGGTATCTTATGATTTCGTTCTCTCTAGCCCATTTCCTAACTATGATTTCTTTGCTCACCGGATGCGGGAGCTCTGCGGACAATTGAACTTAACCTTTTTCGTAGCGGATAAGGTATGGGTGAATGATTTCTCAAAGAAGCTACAGCAGAAGGAAACTAGTGTGCGGGTATGCCTGGACTTGAGTAACGACCAGACTAATCCGGATGATCCATTCCTGATTCTGGCCAAAGAGGTGAAGCGGCAAGGCGGCTATGTGATAGATGATCCCGACATCACCAGCGTCGTGGCACACAAGGCCATGTTTCATCAGATTATGATGGAAAACCGCATACTCGTTCCAGAAACCATCATCGTGAGCCGGAAGGAATTGGATAGTTTCAAGATAACCGAAGAGATAAAAGCTGTAGTAGGGGTACCGTTTGTGGTTAAACCTGCCTGGGGAGATAGCAGCTTGGGGGTTCTACTAGAAGGAAGCTCTCACTATGACCTGCACAAATCAGCGGAACAGGCCCCGAACTCCAGCGCTTTCCTGGTTCAGCGGCGGCTCAATCCGAAATGGTTGGGATCCCACAAGGGCTGGTTCCGTATGTTCCACATTATAAACGAGGTGATACCCTGCTGGTGGAATCCCTCAAACGGCGAGTACCACCTGGTTACACCAGCACAGTATAAATATCATAAGCTCGCTCCCTTGGTTCGTATCATTAGAGACATCGCCCGGGTCTCCAAGATGAAGTTCTTCACTTCAGAGATCTGCCTGGACGAGGACGGCCAATTCTACACTGTAGACTACATAAATGCCGATCCGGACATGAACCCAAGATCCTACTATACCGACGGGGTACCCGACGAGGTCGTCCGGCACATCGTCTGGCTATTAGTCAATGAAGGTATGCGAATCATCATGAAGAAGCGTGGGTACTTCGACACAAGTTTGGAGGCATCGCACTCGGATCGATACGAGAAGCAGCAATTAATTCTACGGAAACGACGGGCAGGTAAGGCCGGTCGGCTGGGGTAATGACAATTGCTGGTACCGATTCTCCTCGGCTGGGCAGGGCTAGTCCTTCTGGTCTTGCTGGCCATGCTAGCATACGCTGCTTGGGTAGCTCACAGATTGACCGCAGTAGAGAGGGTATCCGTGACAGGTCATCCCTCTCAGTTTGGTCTTCCCTGGGAAGATGTGACTTTCCCAAGCAGAGGCGACGAAGTCATCCTCAGCGGTTGGTACCTGCCGACGGCTGCCGATGACCGGTGCATCATTCTGATCCAGGGTACCGAACACCATAGAAACAGCCCGGGGATCAGAGCTTTACGATTAGGAAGAGACTTGGTTGATCGTGGTTTCAGCGTGTTGCTATTTGATTTTCGGGCTCGTGGGAAGTCAAGAGGGCACCGCAGTTCCGAGGGAGACCGAGAACAATGGGATGTGCTCGGTGCTATCGATTATGTAACTGAACGCGGCATTCCAGTGGAGCGCATCGGACTACTGGGATTCTCGCTGGGGGCTGGAGTGGCGCTTCTAGTAGCGGCACAGGAGCCTCGTATTCCAGCGGTAGTTAGCGACAGTGGATTCCTGGACTACATGATGGTTCTACAGAATTTGTGTGCTGGATCATTCCGTCTCCCCTCTTGGTTCGCCACCGTTGTTGCATTCGCAGGGCGCATTTTCTTCAAGGCGGATTTCAGCAAGGTGCGGCCGGCAGAGGTGGTAGAACAAGTAGACCAGCCTGTATTCTTCATTCACGGTGAGGACGATGTAGTGGTATCCGCCGAGGAGACCAAGGAACTCCACGACATCTCCGGCAATCCGAGAGACAGGATTTGGATCGTACCCAGCGCAGAGCATGTCAACGTCTACCGTAAGATGCCAGGTGTATACGTAGACCGGGTCTCTCAATTTTTCCAGCGGTACATCATCTGAACCGGTTGTCAATACTACTTCATAATCAGAGACCATATAAAAGCTAATAACCTGCCACCAATAATTAGTCCTCTGTTGGGTATTTGTCAGTACAGATAGAGAAATCGGATAAAATCAGTAAGATGTCGTATTAGGTGACAAGAAGGCGAATGTAGCATTGACTGAACATCACGCAATTTAGTTCCTTTTTCGGGTTAGCCCTTTGGCCTTGAGCATTTAGCTTTGAAAACCAGCGGACCTTTTTATCCGAGCTACCTGCTCACTTGAATAGCAACTTCACTACTGATACAATCGCATGCACAGGTCTTTGATATGGAAAATAGTGTTAAACCACATAGACTAGTCGGCTTCTTAGAAAAATGTGCTATTCCTTCATTCAAGCATGTCACTATACACTTATGTATAGCTATAGTGCTATTGGTAATATTCTTTATGACACTGAAAGATTTGGCTGTCATCGGCGGTGGGTCATTTGTCAGTATTACCTCGTCTATTAGTGCTGCTTCTGGTGCATTACTAGCGATATCTTTAGCCTTAGCCATCTTTTTTAGCCGATATATAACGGATTGGAGGGATAAGCTAGTTGACAGACTCGAAAAAGCACAGATTGAACTTGCCCATCAAATGACAAGATCGGCAAAAAATCACCCGGAGATTTCGGATCGTCTTACTGAGTTGTATTTGCAATCATACATGTATATAAGGGGGCAAACAGTAGATACAGAGGAGATCCTGAGAGCGAGTAAAATATTCAATGAGTGGGCAACAGCAAAAGCTCTAGAATCTCAGAGTGGTAACAGAACCTTTAGCTTTTCTAGTCTTGATACATATGAGTCGTTGGAGAAACATCTTTTTGATGCAAACCAATCTTGTAGACATGTAAGGGAAAGTCTAATGCTATTGAGTGCGGCAGAGAAGGCAAGTAGAGCTATAGTCGTATTTCCTCCGTTAATGGCATCTTGGGCAGTTATATTTCTACTTTCACTTATTTTTGCATTCATTGGCGGTATGGGAATATTAGATGTAGGAGCCTATTTCCCTATGCTACTGATGCTACTTTATTTGATAGTGGTGTCTCTTATTGCTCTCATAATCAGTAGTGGAAATATTGTCACTTTTGTTACTCGTGGATTTGAAAAAGGCCACGAGATAGCTATGGCTCAGTTAGCAGCTAGACAAACTAAAGAGAATAAGATTGAGTAAATAAACACTCAGACGATTTATTCAAAGTTGGTTACCACACTATTCAATATCCTTCTAAAAACCAAGAAAAAAGGTCCGCTGGTTTTCAAAGCTAAATGCTCAAGGCCAAAGGGCTAACCCGAAAAAGGAACGTTTATAGGGTTATTTTCGAAAAACAAAATTGAAACAAGTACACATGATCCACAGTTAGGGTCTCAGTGTTATGCATTATTACCGAAAATATCCCGAAAATATCACGGGTAAGACCGACATAAACTCCTATTCATTACTTTTGCTGACGTTCAAGAGCAATATTATGCCGTCTATTACAGCAATATAGTATCATTTAGGGAATACTTAATACTTTTCAGGTTACATTAAGGGTGATTAGTCAACATATACGGCTTTTCACAGCCATCGGATTGATACCTAAAGCTTAAAATAGTTATCATACTATGACACTTTTGTTTTAAAAAGTACTCTTAAATGCACATTCAAATGCATGTTGGATTCTGTAAAACATGCTTACGGAATCTTAAAAAGTACTCTCTTTCGACAATGAAGGGCTCGAAAATTCACCAATTGGTTACTCGTTGTGGCCTCAACGGAGTGTTATCTCTTATACTTCATTGTGGGGAAAGTCCTCTCAGGTGGTCTGACAATGGCTGTCGGCAGGACACCTCCTTTCTGTGTTTGAGGCGTAAACTAAGTTCGATGTGATCGTTAATTGCATTTCCCAGTTTTTTATCAAGCAAAATAACAAAATGGGCTTTTGTCATATCTGAAAACCTAGCATGATTTCCATCATCTCTGAGGCTATGGGTATTAGCGTGACTTGCTAACATTTTTACACTAAGATAGGGTAGCCAGCACTTCAGCTAAAGATAACCAATGACGTTAAGTTGACTTTCATGTCTCAAGACAGAGTATAATCTAAGTTGAACCCCAGGAAGTAGAGGAAGAGCAAAGAATGCTATGATAATCACAAAGTTACCGGGACGTATCAGCAGGCTTGATGAACTTGCCAACAATTTGTGGTGGAGCTGGCATGAAGAGGCACGCACGTTGTTTCGTATCCTGGATTATCCGCTGTGGAAAATGAGTATGCATAACCCAGTCAAACAGTTACACGAGGTTAGCCAAGATGCATTGGAGGTAGCTGCTAACGACCCAGCTTTCTTGGCTTTGTATGACTCCGTAATGTCAGCATTTGACGCCGACATGTTATCTTCAAATACACGGACCAGCGAATATGGCAAGTTGCTGCAAGGTCCCGTCGTCTTTTTCTCGATGGAGTTTGCTATCCATAATTCTCTTCCCATTTATGCTGGCGGCTTGGGAGTATTAGCCGGTGATATTTGTAAGGAAGCAAGCGACATCGGTCTACCAATGGCGGCGGTTGGGTTCGTGTACCCTCAAGGCTACTTCCACCAACGTATTTCCGCAGATGGCTGGCAGGAAGAAGCCTATCAGCAGCTTAAGTTCGAAGAAGCACCTATCAATCCAATTTGCCCTTCCACTGAAGGGTGGTGCAGCCCACTAGTCCAGGTTGAAGTGGGGAATAGACCTATACATATCGGGGTTTGGCAAGTGAATTTGGGTCGAGTCAACCTTTATCTGCTATGTTGTGACGTCGAAGGGAATACACCCGAGGACCGACAGTTATGCGCCCGTCTATATACTGCCGACTGGGAACAGCGTATCCAGCAGGAGATTGTTCTGGGAATTGGTGGGGTACGTGTCCTGCGGGCGTTAAACATAAACCCGTTAGTATGGCACGCTAATGAGGGACATACCGCCTTCATGATGCTAGAACGCATACGGGAACTGGTGGCAACAGGGTTGTCTTTTGCTGAAGCCACAAGTAGGGTGCAAGCAACAACCGTGTTTACAACCCATACCCCAGTACTGGCTGGTCATGACACGTTTTCTGCCGAGCTATTGGAGAAATACTTCAGCGGTTACCGTAAATCTCTGGGAATTGACCGAGAGACATTTTTGCGACTCGGACTGAAGGACGGTGATGCAACTCAAACCTTTAACATGACAGCGTTTTCTTTGAGGATGTCTAATCAGCGCTGTGGAGTCAGCCAGCTTCACGGAAAAGTCACCCGAAGGATGTGGCATGGTCTTTGGCCCCAGGTTCCAGAAGATGAAGTACCCATAGTTCATGTAACTAACGGGGTACACGTGCCTTCATGGGTCGCTCCAGAACTTGCCAGTCTTTTTAAAAAGTATCTGGGAAAGAACTGGATGAAAGAGTATGAGGATAGCGGACTGTGGGAAAGCGTACTGGATATCCCCGATGAGGAATTGTGGGCAGTGCACCAACAACTGAAATACAAACTCATCGGTGCTATGCGCGAAGACGCACGAAATCGCTGGGTAGTGGACAATGTGCCACCCAGGCAGGTACTTGCCCTGGGTGTGTTGCTTGACGCTGAAACGCTGACCATTGGCTTTGTCCGCCGCTTCACCGAGTATAAACGCCCAACGTTGATCTTCCACGATGTTGACCGTCTAAAACGAATCATTAATAACCGATGGCACCCTGTGCAGATTATCTTCGCCGGTAAATCTCACCCGGCTGATCTTTCGTCCAAGAATCTTCTCCATAAAGTGTACACGCTGGCGGCAGACCGTAAGTTTCAGGGACGGATAGCTTTTATCGAGGACTATGATATGCACATGGCTCGCTATTTGGTTCACGGAGTAGATGTATGGCTGAATAGCCCCCGCCGTTTACAGGAAGCTTGCGGTACTAGCGGCATGAAAGCTTCATTGAATGGTGCGCTTCATTTGAGCGTTCGTGATGGTTGGTGGCACGAAGGTTATAATGGCACCAACGGCTGGGTTATTGGTGGTGACCTTGATGCTCTCAGACCAGACGAGGAAGACATAACAGATGCTGAAGCACTGTATCGCCTATTAGAAGAGGAGATTGTACCTCTGTACTATGCCCGCGACCGAGGTGGGGTACCCCATGGTTGGATTCGCATAATTAAGGAGGCAATTCGTTCGATTGCACCCGTCTATAATACTAGGCGAATGCTCAAGGAATACACCGAGCAGATGTACAAGCCGGCTGCTCAGCCTCTGAGGAGTTATTAAAAACAAATGCTCTTCTTACCCCTGTTTGTTGTTTTTACTAAGACTTATAAAAAATGACCCCGGGTAAGCTAACCATTAGTCTGTTCCCCGCGTAACCTTGCGACTTCTTGTCGCAGACCCTCCACCTCTTTGGTCAGTTGGGTGAGGGCTCTTTTATTAGGTTCAGCCCCCTTAACCAAGTATGAAGCTAGATTGGCAGTAACACCGCTGAATAAGGCTATTCCTCCAAACATTAAGATGAAGCCAATAGCCCGTCCAGCTGCAGTGACCGGCACCATATCACCGTAGCCCACTGTAGTAATGGTAACCACTGCCCACCAAAGGGCATCGGTGAAGGATTGTATAGAAGTATTCTCGCCAATTTCAACTGAAGTAACTACGGTAGCAGCCACTATAATGAGCCCTATGCCATAAACGAGCAAGAAATCAACATTTACCAGTCTTCTTACCCCAACCCAGGCACGAGAGCCAAAGATGAATATACGAAGAATACGCAATGGCCTGAAGAATGGGACGACTACGACTAAAACCTCAAGCCAATGCCTGCGTAGGTAGGCTAAGCGGTAGGGAGCCACCACAATCTTAATTCCTAGGTCAACCGCAAATACCGCCCATATAAAAGCATCAAGAGTGATGAAGACTGTTTCTTCTCTCGGTGATAGATCCCAAAAAAGAGGGCCCACCAGAAGCGGAATCATAACGAAGGCAAAAATCAGAAGAGGCAACTCAGTAAGACGCTCGATACGGTGCAGCAATTCTTCCTGGCGAGGAACATCAGGCACGTGCAGACTTGGTGGCTTCTTCATACCATTTCCTCCTTATTTATACAATTCTGGTTTTGAGTTTACTTCCCGTCTGTGTTGGTGTAGGACTGCTTTGCCCAGTGACTAAAGTAACCTCTGAGTCTATCTCTTGGCACAGTAAAGGGTCTGACTCGTGCCATCTGTCGACGACCCCAGCTTATCCATCTTTTCGCCCAGAACCACCATAGTGCGGTGGCAATGACCACCCCCATGAAACCAAGCACGGCGAAATATCCCCAGGGCAGCTTCAGTTCCGGCATGTTATCAAAGTTCATGCCATAGACGCCGGCTATCAGGGCGAGCCGGCTATCAGGGCGAGGGGCAGGAAGATGGTAGCTACCATGGACAGGATTCTCATCGTCTCATTCTGCCGGTTAGCCACCGAGGACAAATAAGTGGCTAGGGCATTGTCAGCTCGGTCACGAAGAGTTTGGTTCAGGTCTTCAATCCGCACCACATGGTCATAAATGTCACGGTAGAATATCAGTGCTTCCTCCCTTATGAGTGGGAACTCACGCCGGCTCAACCGGTTAAGAACCTCCCGCTGAGTAGCCATTACTCGATGTATCCGCAGCGTGGAACGCTTGAGTTTCAGAATAGCCTCTATAGTTGACTGCTGGGGACGACGAATTGTCTCTTCTTCTATCCCATCGGCTTCTTCATCCATCTTATCAATGGTAGGCAAAACATTATCGATTAGCGTATCTACAAGAGCATGAGCCAGAAAGTCCGCCCCACGCTTCATGGGACGGCCATCATCTTCTACCAGCCGTCGGACAGCCTCAACACAGTAGAGAGGGAAATTATGGCTGCTGACCACAAAGTGAGAGCCAAGAAAAATCGCCAGTTCGGCTGTTTCAACAATGTCAAACTCCACAACATGGTTGATACCGTGGACTACGATAAAAAGAAAGTTGACAAAATCATCGATTTTCGGTGGATGGATTAGTGGGCTCACACAGTCTTCTATGGCGAGATGATGGAAGTTGAAGTTTCGTTCTAAGAAACTGCCATCTTCTTCTGTGGTCTCGCTGATGTCTACCCAGAGCAGTCCTCTCTTTGACTCAAAGGCATTCTTGATTTCTCCTGCACTCAAGTCCTTGTACACAACTCCTTCTGTGCTCAAATAGTACCCTTTAAATGGCATTGGTCACCTCCTTAACCTGTTATGTTGCTAAGTTTTGAATTAAATACCAATTAATAGAGCCATCGGGAATTTACCCAGTATATCAAAAATGGGCAATCTCTTTTCAGCCCCAGATGCCTTCAGGTTCTCGCCAGTAAGAATGTTAAGCCATAGTTCAGGCGCATTGTTGTGTAATAGTAACAGGTCCTCTCCCCACACGTCCTGACCTGTCGGGATAACACCGACACCAACCAGTTTAGTTAATAGTCGGGGAATTACTACCAGAGCGCACCGCCTCCCCCTTCGTCGGACAAAGGCGCACACATGTTCCTGCCTCTGCCCAACGACTTGCAATGGGATGTATTCTCCAACCTGAAACAAGTCGCTATAGGCTTCACGGACATTTATTGTCTTATAGGTCACGTAAAGCTTCACCCGGCCATCCTCCCACGAGCTTAGAACCTGCTGGACCAGTGATTGTTGCCCCCGGGTTTCTTGTTGAGTAAGTTCATCCAGCACCTTAGCCCATGTTTTGAAATCGACCGGGCGCCGATTGTCAGGGTCTACTAGGCTGAAGTCCCAGAACTCTGTTCCCTGATAGAAATCAGGTACCCCGGGTGAGGTAATCTTAAGTAAGACCTGTGACAGGGAGTTAAGGGCCCCGTAGTATGCTATCCGCTTCTCAAACCGCAAAAAGTCTTCTAAAAAATCATTCTCTTTGGTGCTATCCAGAACGGATTCTAGAAAGTTGATAAGGGCACTCTCGTAGTCTGAATCAGGTGAGAGCCAGTTAGTGAAAACCTTGGCTTCCCTCACCGCTTTCACCATGTATGCTTTCAGTCGCCGCTTGAACTCGGGTACCTCTTTCTCGCAGAGAGGCCAAGCGCCAATTAGTGTCTGATAAAGCAGTATCTCTGCGTTGGGCTCAGGCACAGGCATGCCACTCACCCTCTGTTTTTTCGGTTCGTTCCATCGCATCCATTGATTAAGGTGCTTCTCCCATTCCTCAGGAATCTCGGAGAGCACATTTATTCTAGCCCTGACGTCCTCGCTCCGCTTCGTGTCATGGGTTGAGGTAGCGTTCAATGTGTGGGGCCAATGTGCCATTCGTGCCAAAATGCGGTGGTGAAAGTCATCAACCGACAAGCCAAGAGAGGCAGGGTCTCCTCCCACTTCATTGAGTGAGACTAAACGATTGTAACAGTACAGGGCTGTATCCTCGAATCCCTTGGCCATGATGGCACTGGTTAGCTGCTGCCATCGCAAAACGAAGTCGAGCCACGCTTCTTTCTGTTCGGAAGGAAAGTCGGGGGGGAAGTCGAGGGTAAGTATTCGCCTTATAAAATCAAGGGCAAGAGTATCTATATCCGGGTTCTGACATCGGGCTTCCCCTATTGCATGTCCTAAGTAGACCCTATCTTGAGGAGACACTTCTGGAGTTCTTATGTAAGTCCGGTAGATGGACAGGCAAGCTGTCACCTCAATAAGGGTCTTGGTCAGCTCTTCAAATGATAAGCTGGCGGTAAGTTCACCTTGATAAGCCAAGTGAGTGAGATATTGCCCCAGTGCGCTCACCTCACCAGGGAACAATTCTTCGATGACCAGCTTCTTTTTATCGTAGGCAATGTTATTAAAGGCAGCCTGTGAACCTGTAAAGCGGGAGTAAATCTCATCCAATGCCTGTGCCCCTCTACTGTCGACAAATAGGGCATTTACCATATTGGTAAAGTCATATCCGGTGGTACCGAAGACAGGCCATTCTACTGGCAGAACTTCGTCATGCGTTAAAATCTTCTCGACGACAACGTAGAAACGGGGGAGCATGCCTGCTTCTTCTACTTGCGGGACGATATACTGCTGTAAGCGGGTGAGGTATTGCAACGGGTTATTGAGACCATCTATATGGTCAATCCTTAAGCCTGAGACCTTGCTCCCACTCACTAGCCTGAAGATAAGGGAATGTGTAGCCTCAAATACCTGTAACTCTTCAACCCGGACTCCAATCAAGTCACTGATATCGAAGAAGCGCCGGTAACCCGCGGGCTTACCCCCTGTCTTATCGAAAGCAAGCCAATCCGTGTCAAAGAAACTGGCATAGGGTGACTCCTGTCCTTTGTCCAAGACATCCTGCCACCATAGGTTTTCGGGACTGGCTGCCATATGGTTTGGAACAATGTCAAGAAGCAGTCCCATCTTGTGGTGCCTGAGTTCCTGCACCAGGGCATCCAAATCCGTCTCTGTGCCAAGTTCCGGGTTCAAACGTGTTGGGTCAGTTACATCATAGCCGTGTGAGCTTCCCTGGCGTGCCTTGAATATGGGCGAGGCATAAAGGTCGGATATGCCTAGCTGGTGTAGATAAGGTACTAAGCCGTGGGCATCTTTAAAGCGGAATTTCTTATTGAACTGAAGCCGGTAGGTGGCGACAGGTATTCTCAAGTCAAACATCTAATCAATCCGTATGGATAGTCGTTGACCCAAGGAGACAAACTGGCTAAGCCACTCTTGAGCTGCCTTGTCCCTCTGCTGTGCCCTTTTTTGAAATTCAGGATAAATGGACTTGAGCATTTTATAGTAGAGATTTTGTACTTTCCAAAGGTCTACCGGGAACGGTAACAGGTGTAACATTTCGGCTGCCGCCAGTAATTCCTTGAGAAAGTCAATGGCATCAGGAGTAGCGACTAATCTTGCCACCGTCCTTTCCAGGGTCTGCTGTAAGAGGTAGCTCAGTTCCTCGGTATCAAGCTCCACTTTCCATGTTTGCGTGTCATCCAGAATGCTTCTAATATGCTCCAAGTCCAGACTATCACCACTGACTGCTTTACCCAGCTCACTGTTCAGGATGAACTCAGCGGCTGACTGAAAGCTCTTTGGAATCGGGTTGCCCAGTTCCGAAAGGAAGCGCATTGGTGGGTAGTGGTGCTCATATACCTGATAATAAGCCGCTTCAATTTCAGACAGGGCTGACTCCAAGATACTATCTAGAACCTTCCGCTGTTCATCTAGGAAAAGGTTCTTGATTGAGTACGTCGAAGTCCCAAAGTGCTTGTCTAAGAGCCGGATAACCTCAGGGAAATCAGCCGTAGAGAAGGTCTGGGTCAGCTCCTGGAGCATTGTTTGGTATTCCTCTTCTCCATGGTACTCACGGACGCCGGCATTTACATTATGGTCGCCGAAATGCAGGACGCCGAAGCTTACAGTAGCTGATTCCTTGGTTATATTAGACGTAGCCTTGACCCTTCCTGCGGCTAACCTTGGCTTGCCAGCGAAAGCACTCTGGTAATCCTCAACGTCCATGTGATAGCAATAAATTTCAGCTTGCTCACCATATTCCTCAAATAAGGAACTCACCGCAAAATGGGCGGTAACCTTGACCAGGTCTACCATAGCTGGTTTCACGAATTTCTCATAAATACGGTGACCATCACCATGCTCCGGGATGTTGCTCTTAGTCAACTCAAGACGTTTCATAAAATGCGGCTCAACATCATCCCCAAAGAGTTCCTCTGCCAGCTGAACCGCCCGCCCGGCATACTGAATAACCTGTACCGTTTCAATGCCGGACAGTTCGTTAAAAAACCAGCCACAACTGGTATACATAAGCATAGTATGCCGCTGGAGTTCTAAGAGCTTGAGCACGGTTATCATTTCTGATTCATTCAACTCACGAGTGCGGTGCCGGTCTAAGGACTTCTGGACGGTCTCCGGTGAACGGTCAAGGATTACCTCAATGTAATCGTCACGGGCAGCCCACGGGTCTCTTAAGAACTCCTGTGCCTTTACTTCGTACTTAGGAGCTAAAGTGTCGCGGAGCCAGTCCAGTGCCTCACGTAATGGGGCACGCCAAGCCTGATTCCATTTTGGGTTCCGGCCAGTATTACATCCACAATCACTCCGCCACCGCTCGATCCCGTGAGGGCAACTCCAGGAGGTGTTTTCAATGACTTCAACCTCGTGTGTGGGCGGGTGCTTTTCCAGATATTCACCGTAATTGGTAATTTGCACCAGACCATTGGTTTCAATGTAGTAGAGAGCAAAAGCCAATGCCATGTCCCCAAAGCGGTGATGGTGACCATAGGTTTCGCCATCAGTGGCGATGTGGACAAGCTGAGGCCAAGCACTTTTTTCCGAGAAGGCATCGGTAAGGCGGTGAACGAAATTATCACCACTATTCAATAGGTCTTCAAAAGCGACACTGCGGGCGACAGATCCATCATAGAAGAATATATTTAACTCCCGACCTGACGGCAGCTTAATCTTATAAACCATCGTAGTGTCAATAGCGGCACTGCTAACGTCATTCCAGGCATCGGTACCGATTTGGCGCATTCGTCTAGCCTGATGAGGGGCGAGGATGGTGAACTTGATTCCTTGTTCAGCAAGGATATCCAAGGTTTCCACATCTACAGCAGTTTCTGGCAGCCACATCCCTTCCGGTCTCCGCCCAAAGCGGTGCTCGAAGTCTCGAATTCCCCACCGCACCTGTGTATACTTGTCCCGGCGATTAGCCAGGGGCATAATCATATGGTTGTAGGCTTGTGCTAGGGCTGAACCGTGCCCGGAGAAGGTCTGCTGAGTTTCTCGGTCGGCTTCCAGAACTGCTTGATAGATATCAGGCACCTTCTCTTCCATCCAGGCGAGAAGGGTTGGACCAAAATCAAAACTCATTTTGGAGTAATTGTTAACTATCTGAGTAATATAGCTATCGCTGTCCAGAATGCGTGAAGCAGTATTGGGGGCATAGCATTCAGCAGCGACCCTTTTATTCCAGTCGTGGTAGGGATAGGCTGAGTCCTGCATCTCAATATCCTCCAGCCAAGCGTTTTCCCGCGGCGGCTGGTAGAAATGACCATGAATACAAATATAACGTTCCATCTAAGTCTCCTTGATAAACAGGGCAAATGCCCACGGACTGAGCGTGACAGTAACTTTCTCCTCTGAGCTAAGCCGTTGGGGTACAACACTTCCCCTGCCATGCCACCGCTCCTCTGCCGAGTCTAGTCTCTTGTGCCAGCGTCCGGCTGGAACTGACAGAGTGACCGATGTTTGACTATCATCTAGGTTGAATAAGACCATGACTTCGTTATCTCCACTCCAACGACGGAGGAATAGCAGTATATGCTCCTCAATACCTCGTACGTCCATATCGTCCTTACTCAAGCAAGCTAAAGCCAGGGTCTCCTTACGAAGTCGAATTAGTTCTCTATAGAACTCTAGTAGGATGCGGTGTTGACTGTCACGGCGTAAGTCGTGATTCAGCCTAGCCCGTAAAAAAGTAGCTTCGTCTTGGGGGTCGGGCAACTCGCCCGGCCACTGGAAAGCGGCAAACTCATCCCGGCGTCCTTTTCGTACCGCCTCCACCATCTCTGGCTCGGAGTGGCTAACAAAGTAGGGAAAGGGAGCCGTCTCCCCGTATTCCTCACCCATGAAGAGAAGGGGGATGAAAGGCGATAGCAGGACGACGCCAGCCGCCAGCTTGAGTGCCTCAAAGGGGACAAGTTGACTTAAGCGCTCGCCATTCATCCGGTTACCCACTTGGTCGTGGTTCTGGGCAAAGATAACGAAACGGTAGGCCGGAATATCTCTAGAGGAGACACCATGCCTCCTCTGGCGGTAACGAGAATACTGTCCGGAATAGACAAAACCTTCCTGAAATGCCTTAACCAGATGTTCAAGCTGACCAAAATCCTGATAGTAACCAGTTTGCTCACCGGTCAACAGCCCATGAAGTGAGTGATGAAAGTCATCGTTCCACTGGGCATCCAGACCGTAACCTCCTAGCTCCAGCGGCCTAGTAATACGGGCATCGTTAGCCGCACTCTCAGCGATTAGATACGCTTGCCGTTCCATTCTGGCTGCTGCCTGCTCATGGAATGCTACGGCAAGCTCTTCTAAGAAAGGATAGGACGAAATATCAAGTATGGCATGGAGTGCATCCAGCCGGAGAGCGTCAATATGAAACTCAGTAAGCCAGTAGATAGCATTTTCAATGAAAAAGCGGCGCACCTCGTCACTGTGAGGGCCATCAAAGTTAAGCGCCGCTCCCCACGGAGTCCGGTAGCGGTCAGTGAAGTACGGACCAAAGTCAGCGATGTAATTCCCCTCGGGACCGAGATGGTTGTAGACAACATCCAAGACCACTGCCAGTCTCTTCTGGTGACAAGTGTTGACCAAGCGCTTCAAACCCTCCGGTCCACCGTAAAAATCCTGCACAGCAAAAGGGTATACACCATCATATCCCCAATTACGGTTCCCGGGAAACTGACCAACGGGCATTAGCTCCACAGCGGTAATGCCTAAATCTTTAAGTTCGTCCAGATGTGGAATAATAGCATCAAAGGTACCTTCATCAGTAAAGGCTCCTACGTGCAGTTCATAGATAATATATTTTTCTAAAGGTAATCCCACCCAGTTTTGCTCCTCCCATGGGAAAAATGAGTCCACTACTTGAGACGGACCGTGAACACCTTGCGGTTGAAACCGAGATGCCGGGTCAGGGCGTTCTTTCTCCGAGTCCAAGCGGTAAAAGTACAGGCTTCCTGACTCCACACCCTCAACAATTGCTTGATGGTAGCCCTGGGCACTTTTCGCTAAAAGCACTATCATCTCACTAGGTGACACGATGTGTACTTCTACCCTTTGAATAATGGGTGCCCATACCATAAACTGGCACCGACCATTACTCAAATATGTAGCACCCAGGTGGCTTTCTTTGTTCATGTCTTCCGTCTCCGGCTCTTAAAGTACACGACTGCCAACGGTGGTAGAGTGATTTCTATAGAATAAGGGCGTCCATGCCACGGTATTTTTCGTGCTCTCATCCCTTCTGGATTTCCCTGACCACTACCGCCATACTCAGCGGCATCACTGTTGATGATTTCTCTCCAGAAACCGCCACGCGGGACACCAACCCGATACTTAAAGTGAGTCGTGGGAGTGAAATTGCAAACAATAACTAGAATATCATCCGTTGACTTGCCTTTGCGGACGAAGCTGATGACACTCTGTAAGGCATCATTAGCATCAATCCATTCAAAGCCGGCCGGACCGCAGTCCAGCTCATAAAGTGCTGGCTCACTCCGGTAAAGCTGATTCAAAGCCTTCACCCACTTCTGAACCTCGGCATGTCGCTGGTATTCCAGAAAATACCAGTCTAAGCTACCATCATGATTCCACTCTCGCCACTGCCCCAACTCTGCCCCCATAAAGAGTAGCTTCTTCCCCGGCTGGCTATACATATATCCCAGAAGCAGCCTCAGATTGGTGAACTTCTGCCAATCGTCACCCGGCATCTTGCCCAGCAGAGAACCTTTACCATATACCACTTCATCATGGGAAAGGGGAAGAATAAAGTTTTCGTTGAAGGCGTAAAGCATGCGAAAGGTTAAATCGTTGTGGTGATATTTTCGGTAAATAGGGTCACGAGACATATACTGTAACGTATCATGCATCCAGCCCATGTCCCACTTCATGCCGAAACCTAGGCCACCCACGTATGTTGGTCGGGAGACCATAGGCCAGGCTGTAGACTCCTCAGCAATTGTTTGGACGCCAGAATAGTTCTTGTAGACCTCCTCATTGAATTTCCGCAGGAAATCAATGGCTTCGAGATTTTCCCGGCCACCATACTTGTTAGGAATCCACTCTCCTTCCTTCCGGGAGTAGTCAAGATAGAGCATGGAAGCGACGGCGTCTACACGCAAGCCATCGGCGTGATACTTATCCAGCCAGAAGAGGGCACTACTCATGAGGAAGCTCTGCACTTCGGGTCGTCCGTAATTGAATATGTAGCTCTTCCAATCAGGATGGAAACCCTTCTTAGGGTGGGCATGCTCGTATAGGTGTGTCCCGTTGAAGAACCCCAGCCCGTGTTCATCAGTGGGGAAATGTGAGGGCACCCAGTCCAGAATTACCCCGATTCCATGTTGGTGTAAGTAGTCAACCAAATACATAAAATCCTGGGGAGTGCCGTAGCGGCTACTGGGTGCGAAGTAGCCTGTAGTCTGATAACCCCAGGAGCCAAAGAACGGGTGCTCCATGACCGGGAGAAACTCGACGTGAGTGAAGCCCATTTGTCGGACGTAATCGGCTAGCTCATGCGCCAGCTCACGGTAGGAAAGAGAGTGATACCCCTCTTCAGACACCCTTTTCCAGGAGCCCAGATGTACCTCGTAGATAGCTATCGGGTCATCAAGTCCGTTACGTTCCTGCCGCTTCTCCATCCACTCTCGGTCACCCCAAGTGTATTCGAAGTCCCAGACTATAGAGGCAGTTTTGGGCGGTATTTCATCATAGGTAGCCAAGGGGTCAGCTTTATCCGTTCTATAGCCCTTATAGCGGGAGGTGATATGGTATTTATAGAGGGCGCCCTTGCCTATCCCCGGAGCAAATCCTTCCCAGATTCCCGATTGCCCCCGGGGTTGCAAAGGATGGCTGGCTTTATCCCAACCATTGAAGTCGCCAATAACGCACACTTGCTTGGCGTCCGGGGCCCACACGGCAAAATAGGTTCCTTTTTGGTTGTTAATAGTCAGCGGATGGGCTCCCAGCTTCTCATACAAACAAAAGTGACTCCCTTCATTGAAAAGATAAAGGTCATCCTCTGTCAGCAGGGTTATTTCAGGTGACCCTGGCAAGCTTTTCCTCTTTATCTCAGGTCTTGAGGTCGATTTGCTGTGTACTTTTTTCTCTGTCATCGCCGGTGCTTGTTCCCCTTACGGAGCTCGTTAATAGTCAGTAGTGTATCAACTACCTGGGGCAATTGGCAAAACTGCTCAAAAGTATATTGTACTCGGCGCCGCCAGTTTGGGTATTCTTTCTTAGTGCTCGGTACGTTCTGCGGCTGGGTCTCAAGCCAAAGGTCTTCTAGATTAACGAGAACCATCCGGGCTTGGCCGGCAGCTAGAAATGATAAGCACGCCTTGAGAACGGTGGCGACATCACCTTCTGCGCCATAGAGCCAGCCCCTATCACGTAAGAAAGTGAGCAAAGCCTTTTTCATGCTCAAGAGCCTATCCCTCCCTTCTTTTACACCTGCCTTATCTAAAAGACCGATTCTCTTCCGTTCCTCGATGTCTAGACCTTGCCAGAATGCCGCAAATGGCGGCATATCATGGGTATTAAGGCTGGCTATCGAATTGGAAGAAACCGGGAGGAGTCCTTTTCGCCAATCAGAGGCAAGTTCGTAGTGCACTACATACATGCGACGGAAGTTGTGTTTGTTCATGGCTAGTCTTACGTATGAAGGTACCGTGCCCAGGTCTTCACCGATAATAATAGCCTTATGGCGATATGACTCCAGAGCCAGTATGGCGTAGAGCTCCTCCGCCCTGTAACGGACATAGACTCCACAATCGGCTTCCGCACCCTTCGGTATACAGAAAAGCCGGTGGAGACCCATGACATGGTCAATACGAAGGATACCGGCACATTGAAGGTGATGGCGCAAGCAAGCGATTACGTAGCGGTAACCTTGCTCCCTGATTCTTTCCGGGTGCAGCGGTGGAAATTCCCAATTCTGCCCTCTGGTAAAAACGGCGTCTGGAGGCGCACCAACCGAGGTATCCGAAATGAAAGTCTCACGTTCGCGCCACACATCGTAGCCGTCGGGGTGAACTCCCAACGGAAGGTCCAGATACAGTTGGACACCCTCCTCCCTGGCTTTTTCTGAGACACTTTCTATTTGCTGATGAGTTAGCCACTGCACGTACAAGTAGTAGCGCTTACTCTCCTCGTCGTAGTTGCCTTTGGTTAAGATGCCCTCTCGAAGTGGATGTGGCCACAACCGCCACGAATTGCGATGTTTGTCACGTGTTGCCCGGAAGCGAGCGTAGTCCTCAACCAGCGGATGTGTGTCAGCAAAGCGATGAAGTTCCTCAAGTCGGTTAGATGCCTCAGCGAATACGCACTGGCACAGCTCTTTAAGAACCTCACACTTCAAAGCCATCTGCCGCTGATAATCTACCAGAGGTGAGTCACGCAGAGCCTTAATCTCATCTTGGAATGGTGACGATGCCAAAAGAGCCTGTGCCGAAGAACACACTCGCAACTCCGGAACCGCACTTATGTCCAAATAAAACTCATTCCAGAATAAGCGGCTGGCGGGGAGATAAGGGCTGGGTTCGGAGGACTCGTCCAGGAAAGTGGCTAATAGAGGTAGGGTAGCTACCATTTGACTACCCATTCCAGCCACCCATGCTACTAAGGTCTGGAGGTCCGAAAAGTCGCCACTCCCCCAGCTCTTTTCCGAATGCAGGGCATATAAGGGAAAAAAGACTCCCCAACTCCGGTTATCCAGTTCTGCTTGAGGGGCGTAGGTCTTAAGCGGACACGAAATGACCACACTTTCTTCCTGTCTTCCTGGCAACTCCAAAGTGAGGTGGTGATATCCCCAAGGTAACTGACCGGGCAATACAAGCTGTTTAACCACGTATGGCTTGCCCTCTACATTTGCCGTCTGTAAAACTTGAAAGTCAGCACCATACCACTCCCATCGTATCTCTTCGCCGGTATCCAACTTCAAATAACAGTTGATATTAGTGTCAGCGGCACTAAGGGGGAGATGGATTTCTACCGGAAGTGGCTTGCCATTCCAAGCGACGACGACCGGCTCTATCACTCGCTGCCAGAGTTCTTGTCGCCTTTGGCGCCACGCTGAGGGCACATCATGAAGACTCCCAATTGGGGCTCCCAATGAACGGAGCACCGCCAATAAAGATTCTTCACTAGCCTGTTGCCGATGGTGATTCACATCATAATAGGCCATCTGAACACCATAGAGACGAGCTAGTTGATGGAGGGAGCGAACACTCGAAGGGTAACTCACTTCTCAGCCTTCTGCTTGGTTTTCTCCCCAGCCTCTCTAATCGCCTCATCAGGCTCTTGTGGCGCTTCAGCCACGGTCTCGACTGGCTCTGCCTCAACCTCAAGCATCTGCATGATACCCTGGAGAGGCAACCCAACCCAGTCCGGGCGATTATTGAGTTCGTAGTTTACCTCATAGATAGCCTTATAAAGAAGATAAGCATCCAGAATGGTTTTCACCTCATCGCGATTATGAGGCAATATAGGAATATCCGCAACGAATTGCAGGTAGGATTTCAAGAAGGTGGCAGAGACCCAAAGGTACCAAGACTGCGCCCACTCCTCCAGCACTGGCAGGTCCTCTGTCCGGAGTATGGTCGATGCCTGACCACGTAGAGTAGCATAGGCAGCATAGTGAAACGAGCGTATCATACCGGCAACATCGCCGAGGGGCGAGCGTTTGATTCGTCGCTCTCGTAGATGTCGGGCTGGTTCACCTTCAAAGTCAATAATGACAAAGTCACTACCGGTATACAGCACCTGCCCCAGATGGTAGTCACCATGGCAGCGCACACGCATTCCAGTAATCTTTCGCTTGGCTAAATCTTGGAAACATCCCATGATGGTATCCTCGAGGCTGAGAACGTTCCGGGCATCCGCTTTTACCTCATCTGGAAGTTGCTTCAGACGCTGACGCAGCAATTTCAGGACTTGAGAGGCGAATCCCCTCATCCCATGGCAAAGAGACCGCTGGTAAGTCACTGAGAACAGCTCAGGAACAAGGTTTGGGTCATCTACGGCTGAGGCCAGCGTCAAGTGGAGTTGGGCAGTCCGTTGTCCCAAAAGCTGAGCTGAGACCAAGTATGGACCGATAATCTCTTGGGCTATCGGGGGGAGAGCCTCCTCACTTATGTCCACGAAAGAGCTTCCACGAGGTAGCGGCGCTTCTACTCCTGGATGCGCTAGAACCCTCTCAAAATAGCGCCTCAAAGAATCCAGAGTATACCCCCAGCCGTCACCCTCATTGGGTATATACTCATGAAGGATACCCAGGGTTACTAGCTCACCCCGCCTTCGATGCCGGTACTCAAGAACTCCAGCTACCAGAGGAGCATAGGGAAATGACTCCTTTTCAGTAAGAAAGCGTCCAATTTCGAGTTCAGGACTGACCCCCTCCTCCAGACGGCGAAAGAGCTTCAACTTGAACCTGTCCCCATACACCACTGAAGTGTTAGTTTGCTCTCCCGTGAGGAGAGCAGATTCCAGGGCTTCTTGAACTGGTCCGTGTATCTTGCGAAATACGGTTCGAATGTGGGAGGTGACAAGCTCTCCCTTCTCTCCCCTGAAGTAGCGACGCCGAGCCATTGCCTTAAGTAAGGCATCGCGGAAGCCCGGTTCAACCAGGGCATCATAAATGACCCAGTCCATCTCGCCATCTTTGCCCTTTAGCCTCAGACGGGCGATAATAGCTTGAGGGAACTCATCAACGACCCGGCCCGCCTGTTCCTCCAAAGCAAAGGTGATGGGGAGATGGTAGGTCTCAGGTTCACCCTCGGAGTACTCTATCCTAACAAGGACCAGATGAGCCACAGACGTATTATAAGGTACAGTAATAACGTCCTGTATCTCTATTGAACGGGTGTGCCGTGCCTTGCCACCAAACCAACGGCGTTGTCTTATGTAGCTCAGTAGCGTTGCTTCCAAAATAGGCTTTCTCTCACGCTTGTACACGTCCTTCCATTCACCGGCTAAGGCAAGGGTTGGTACTGAAACCTCCACCGCCGGCCTAGTCTGCAAATCGCTCGGCTCCGGTTGTCTTGATTCTATGGAAAACCAGTAGAACGCGTACGGACTAAGGGTAACAAAGTATAGTGCCTCCCCAATGCGGGGAAACTCTGCCTGCCCAAAAATCTCAACGGGTATCTTTTCTTTGAATTCGGTTAGATTAAGGCTGACGTGCTGGGCTAGCCGTGAAAGGTTAGCCACTACCAAGATGGCCTCATCCTCGTAGCGGCGGATGAAAGCCAATACCTTTCGATTCTCCGACAAAATGAACTCAAGGCTCCCGCGGCCAAAGGCTTTGAAGCGTTTCCTCAAGGCGATGAGGTGCTTCATCCACCAGAGAAGAGAATCTGGGTTATTCTGCTGGGCTTCCACATTGATGGCCTCATAGTGATATTCAGGGTCAATATTAATCGGAAGGTAAAGGCGCTGAGGATTGGTACGAGAGAAGCCCGCATTGCGGTCAGCGCTCCATTGCATCGGCATGCGGACACCATTGCGGTCGCCCAAATAGAAATTATCCCCCATCCCAATCTCATCACCATAATAAATCACCGGCGTTCCGGGCAACGAAAAGAGAAGTCCATTCATCAGTTCGATTTTCTTCCGGTCATTGTTGAGAAGTGGCGCCAAGCGGCGACGGATGCCAAGGTTGAGTCTAGCCTGGGTATCTTGAGCATACACCTGGTACATGTAGTCCCGCTCTTCGTCAGTAACCATCTCCAAAGTGAGTTCATCATGGTTACGGAGAAAAAGAGCCCATTGACAGGTCTCCGGAATCGCAGGAGTATTCTGGAGGATATCAATAATGGGGAAACGGTCTTCCATACGAATCGCCATAAACATGCGGGGCATGAGGGGAAAGTGATAGGCCATATGGCATTCGTCTCCCTCACTAAAGTAGGCAGTAGCATCCTCAGACCACTGATTTGCCTCAGCCAGTAGCATACGATTCTGGAACCTCCCATCTATCTGACGACGTAATTCCCTAAGAAAGGTATGCGTCTCTGGCAGGTTCTCGCAGTTGGTGCCGTCCCGCTCGTAAAGATAAGGTACCGCATCAAGCCGAAGTCCTGAAACACCAGCACTAAGCCAAAAACTTACCACCCGCAGGATAGCCTCATGTACGGAAGGACTATCGAAATTGAGGTCAGGCTGGTGCGAGTAGAAGCGGTGCCAGTAATAAGCTCTAGCTACCGGATCCCATGTCCAGTTCGATGACTCGAAGTCTTTGAAAATTATCCGGGCTTCCTTGTATTTATCCCAGGTATCGCTCCAGACATAGAAATCACGCCTTTGATTACCAAGTGCTGCCCGCCGGGCTCGCTGAAACCAGGGGTGTTGGTCTGAGGTATGGTTAAGGACTAGCTCAGTAATCACGCGTAGACCACGGTAATTAGCCTCTCTCAAAAAGTCCTTAAAATCGCGCATCGTCCCATAAGTAGCGTGGATACTGGTGTAGTCTGAGATATCATAGCCATCGTCCTTGAACGGGGATGGGTAGAACGGAAGGAGCCAAATCGTGTCGACTCCCAAATCCTGAAGGTAATCCAACTTCTCCGTGAGTCCAGAAAAATCCCCGACGCCATTACCATCACTGTCGTAGAAGGCTCGGACGTGAAGCTCGTAGATAACCGCATCCTTATACCAGAGGGGATCACCGTCCCGCCAGAAGTACTTCTTATCACTGCTTGCCATATCAATAGCCTCTTTTACGCATTATACGCTAATTCTCACCCTTAGTAATCCCCCAGTGTATCCGGAAGATATGGGCTGGTATCTTTTGGGGGTTGAGTTCGACGTAATTCCGCGAACCCTGCCACTGGTAGGTAGTATCCACCAGAAGGTCGTGCACCTCATATGACTGACCATAGTCAAGTCCCAGTTCCTCAAGAGAAAGCTCTACCCAGCCCGACTGTTTATATCGATAGTCCAGGTTCACCACGACCAGTATTACATTGGAAAGGTCTTCGGTATGCTTGCTATAACAAATGAGCTGGTCATTATCCACTGAATGGAAACGTAGACTCAAGTCACTCTGAAGAGCTAGGTTTTCCCTGCGGATACGATTTATCCGGGCAATAAAATCCTTCAGGCTATTGGGGCTATCGGTATCCCAGTGCTTTAGCTCATATTTTTCCGAGTTCAGGTATTCTTCACTTATCGTGTCCTTACGGTGGTTCTCGCAGAGTTCAAAGGCAGGACCGTAAATACCATAATTAGCCCCCAAGGTTGCCGCCAGTACCAATCGTGTCATGAATGCCGGTCGCCCACCATCTCTAAGATAGTCACTCAGAATGTCAGGGGTATTTGGCCACAGGTTAGGACGGAAAAACTCCTGTACCTCAGTTTGAGTAAGCTCGGTAAAGTACTGAGTGAGTTCCCACTTCATGTTGCGCCAAGTGAAATAAGTGTAAGACTGGCTGAAGCCCAGCTTAGCCAGTTGGTACATAATCTTAGGTCGGGTGAATGCCTCGGCTAATAAGATAACTTCAGGGTAATACTTTTTAACCTCACTAATCAGCCACTCCCAAAAAGCGAAGGGCTTGGTGTGGGGATTGTCCACCCGGAAGATGCGGACCCCTTGCTCTGCCCAGAAAAAGATGACACTCTTTAGTTCTTCCCAGAGTTCTCGCCAGTGCTCATTCTCAAACTCCAGAGGGTAAATGTCCTGATACTTCTTGGGTGGGTTTTCGGCATATTGCACTGTCCCATCAGGACGCCACCGGAACCACTCCGGATGTTCCTTCACATAGGGATGGTCAGGGGAGCACTGGAAAGCAAGGTCCAAAGCAACCTCTAGGCCGTAATCTCGGGCTTTGGTCATTAACCTCCGAAAGCCTGACAGAGTGCCGAGTTGGGAATGAACTGTCTTGTGCCCTCCCTCCTCTGACCCAATGGCCCAGGGTGTCCCAGGGTCGCCTGCGCTAACTGTAGTAATGTTGTTCTTCCCCTTCCGGTTGGTACAGCCAATGGGGTGGATTGGTGGTAAATAGAGCACGTTAAAACCCATCTCCGCAATATAGGAAAGACGTTTTTCACAGTCCTTAAAAGTGCCATGTCGGCTGTAGTCAGACGCACAGGAGCGCGGGAACATCTCATACCATGTGCTGAAACGCGCCTTTTCACGGTCGACCACTATCGCCAGCTCTTTGGGGTAAGTAGTGGCAAACTGTCTGTCGGGATACTTGGTCATGAGCGTCGTCAGTTTCTTGCCCAGCGCCAGTTTAGCTTTAGCTGACGGAAACACCTCGGTTGAACGTAGGTACTCCACACTATCACACATTGTCTTTGCATCTCGCTTGGTCGCACTGTAGCTCGCTTCCTCAATGAGTTGAGCCCCTTCCAGAAAGTCTACAGGGATATCTTGCTTTGCCTCGACTTTCTTCACCAACTTCTGCTGCCAAGTATTGAACCGGTCGACCCAAGCAGTGAAAGTGTACCGATAACACCCCAGTTCGCTGACTATAAAGGAACCACGCCAGCGGTCGTTAACCAAAAACTCCATGGGAACCTCAGTCCAATCTGGGTCGCTATCTTTGCAATATAAGAGGGCAGCAGATAAAACATCATGACCATCGGCAAAAATATCAGCTTCTACGACCACCTTATCGCCAACGATTCGTTTAATAGGGAAGCGACTACCGTCAATCTCGGGATTTACTTCTTCAATGACTATTCGTGTCCTGCCTTCTTCATCCTCTATCATTTGATGCACCATTATTATCGTGCAAGTGTTGCCTCACATGGGCATGATACTCTTGCGTTATTATATTATACTCCAATTAGCATATCAGGTGAATACTCGCTCTATTAGCTCGTTGTGTAGCTCGTTTATCATTCTCCGCGAGTCTATAGCATACTGCCTAATATTCTCTGGGTTCCTCACCTTATCAATTGAACCGTTATTGGGTACAATGCAATTTTGATTAGGTAATCATTACTTATTACTTAGCCATCAATTGAGGGAACAGAGAAATAAACTAAGTATAATTATCAGTCATCTCTTTGTGGCGACTATCGCCGAAAGTATAGTAAAATCCTTAACACAACAATATAAGACTAGAGGAGTATCTCTTGACAAGCCTTCAAAGGGCCTTCGAACACATCAACGAATTCATCCCCCTTAAAATTAAGGAGGCAAACATTCCGGGGTTGGCCATTGCATTCACAGACCGCGATGGGTTACTCGGAACCTCGACCTTTGGATTTGCCGATATATCCGCTAAAACCCCCGTTACACCCGACTCCCTATTCGAGATAGCGTCCATAGGAAAGTCTTTCACCGTCATTGCACTGTTATAACTTTATGACGAGGGAAAATTGGATCTGCGCGCACCAGTAGCACGATACCTGCCTTGGTTTCAAGTCCGCTCCAAATATCTACCAATAACAGTGCATCATTTGATGGGCCACACCGCCGGTATTATCCGCGGTACCGAACTGGCGCCCCACGGTCTTTATGATTCATGGGCTTTACGGGAAACGCAGAGCAGTGTACCTCCAGGGCAATACTGGCATTACTCAAGTCTCGGATACAAAATATTAGGGTTCCTCCTTGAAAGGTTGACCGGGAAACCGCTGAAAGAGGTGATACAATATCGAATTCTCACCCCCCTTAGCATGACCAACACCCATCCGGTCATTACATTTGAGACACGAAAGAGAGCCGCGATCGGTTATTGCAGTCTCTACGACGACCGGCCAGAGCACCCTAGTCATTATCTCGTGCCGGCAATGTGACGACTACTCCCGTTTCATCCTAGCTTGGAAGCTGCAAAGAGATATTTCGGCGAACTCCCTCATAGAGGTAATCCAGGAAGCTATCGACGCCACTGGGATGACCGATGTGCCCGTCGAGGACCGCACCAGACTCCTCTCAAATAACGGCGCTGGCTATGTCTCCAAGGCCTTCCGGAACTACCTGCGTCTGGTGGGCATTGGGCATATCCTAGCTGCGCCCTTCCATCCTCAGACTAACGGCAAACTGGAGCGCTACCACCAGAGCATCAAGCAAGAAGTGAATCAGGTCCCTTATGAACTCCCTGGCCAACTTGAGAGGGCCATTGCCGACTTCGTTGAATACTACGACTTCCGCCGGTACCACAAGGCATTGGGCAATGTGACACCAGCTGATGTCCTCCAGGGCAGGAGAGAGCAGATACTACAACGAAGAAAGGAGGTGCAAATACAAACGATCAATCGTCGAAGAGACTACAACCGGGGCCTCCGGGAGCTTGCTAATGCCACCTGATTATGCCAAAGTGTTCGGTTTAAAAAGTGTCCCATTTCGCTGATTGACAACAATAGGAGGTAGTATGTCCCCACAATCAGAGGAAACGAAGAGGCAATGGGGGATAGCTGGTGTTGCTATACCTGCAGGACTCTTTATCGGTATGGGTATTGGTTTTTAATCGGTAATATTACTGCAGGTATCTTTCTTGGTCTTGGTGGTGGTTTCCTCGTCATGTTAATCGGCATGCTGATTCTACGGGTCACTCGTTCTACAAAACAGTAAGTTGTTGCGCACAACATTTCTGCATAATGTCACATTATTGATATTTGGTGGTAAAAACAATAAAATCAGGGTGTCGGCTGACCTAGTGTCTTGACACCCTGATTAAAAGTCAGGTGCACTACTATTAAAATCCATTTCATGTTCATTATGCAACGTGACAAATACTTGTTGTTATGATATCTTAGAAATGCGATAATTTCACAATAATTAACTGGAGGCTGTATATGACTGATAAAATAATAAGACTGAGGTCTCTGGTTCGAGCCCAGAATGGCCCACCAAATGGTAACAATACCACCTCTAATTTCTTTATATCCAATATCATTTCTACTTCTTCATATGTTCAGTAGCTCACACTTACTATTGACTAATTGATATTTGTATTATCCTCGGTAGCCGAATATTTGCCTGTTTAAAATGTAATCTCAACTCGGTAGACGGAAGTAGTATTGGCATGTCCACTTTAAAGATTTAGCGTCACCCAAAATCGCCATACCCTGGACAAGCCCTACCCAATATAGCTTGACAAAATGTCATATATGGTATACCCTGTGTCCAGAGCTATGCCAAATAATGAAGGACTAACCATTACCCAAGCAGCCAAAGCTATGCGCCTATCCCCAAAGACAGTTAGACGCCACATCAAACAAGGCAAAATCCCTTACAAGCTAGTGCCCGGTAAATATGGCGATGAATACAGAATAACTGAACTGCCACCCCAAAGATTAAAGGAGCAAACCCTAGACACAACCCCTACCCTAGCTCTAGACATTGTCCAGAGGTTAGAGCAAGAGAACCGAAACCTTGCCGGACAGCTTGGCGCAGCCCATGAGAGAATACGAACCCTTGAGAACCAGATTAAACTACTAACCGCAGGCAAGCAACCTTGGTGGAGACGACTATCTAAATTATTTAAGAGGATGGTATAAAGTAGCTACAGTGTTACCCACATCATAAATTGACCCCTTCGCTTATATATTCATATTTATAATCGCAGTCTTTATTTAACCCCTGGGTATTGGTGCCTATTTTGGCACAAACTAAAAATTAAACAAGTCACCATTCATCCTGCTCTTAATAAGTCATCCCTCTTATTATTCACCAGGGAAAAGTCTTCTTCTGTCCTCTCACCGCTGCTCATAGCACTTCTAAAAGAGACGAGAAAACGCTCAAGTGGATTTGCTTCTCCCCTTTCTGAAGACCACCACCTCAGTAAATCGTTTACCTTTTAAATCACAACCTTTTATCCCTTGACTACCCTGGAGTGGCAGATGCTAGCTAATCATCTAACGACTTTAATTGCTCTATCTTGCCCGATATCAAGTGAAGCATAGGACCTAACTTAGCCTTGCCATCTTCCTGTAAGGCGAAGCTTGCCACTCTCTTAATGCCAACCACCTTATCACCCCTTTACTACTTTCTTAAACCCCCGATAGCAGCCTTAATACTATCCCTTGATACCGTCTTTACCCTGCAGCCATCAGGCTCTAAAGAGAGCGGCGTAGAGCCAAACCCATTTAGCCCTACACCCCTTAAAAGCCTTATCTGGTGTAAATTACTTACAGACTGTCTTAAGCCCGTAGATTTTGATTACAGTGCATCTCATACCGTGGTGCTACCAGGGTTGACGCTGTAGGAACTCAAGCATGAGAACATGAGGCTGAAGCAGGTGATGGCCAAACTGTCCCTCCAGGTGAATGTTCTCAAAAAACAGCCTGTATTAGGTATTAAAGAACATTAGCTTTCATCGAGCAACTCTGCTATGCTCATTGTGATAAGAAAATACCAAGGAGTTTCAATATGAAAGTGAACAACTACCTGGAGACAGAAGCGATAGAAGAGCCCCCGGGTGTCTTACGCCGCGTGGTCATCGGTGCTGACGACGGTGCTCCCACATTCGTTATGCGTGTATTTGAGATTAAGCCGGGTAGTTCTACCCCTTTCCATTCCCATTCGTGGGAACATGAGGTCTTCGTTCTGTCGGGTAAGGGGATAGTCAAGGGTGAAGGAAAAGGAAAGCCAGTAGGAGAGGGCACTGTGGTGTTTGTTGCCCCCAACAAGAAGCATTGTTTCACCAACACCGGCAGCGATGTTCTTCGCTTCATCTGTGTGATTCCACTGCCAGATATGGTGACACCGTAGCCACAATAAGATTGGGGATTGCTAGCGAGCCTCTACACGGCCGGGTGTTGCACAAAGCATCAAATTGCGCAGCCTAAAAACGAACCTTTTTGGGGCGAAGCTAGATTTAACAAATAGCCAATTTGTTACTTATCACACATTATGAACTTTCGTGCAATGGTGAACTCCTGTCCGTGCCAAATATAGCTACGATTTTGGAGAGGAAGATGCTGCTGAGTATCAAGCAGCAGGTAGAGACCGCTGGGCGCTGAGTGCCCTGAGAACGGCATCGCCAACACTTACCCCCAGCAACCTCGCCACTATTGGACACTTAGCCCTCAGGAGGAAGAAGATGTTACCCGACTCCTCATCCAGCGACTCATAGTTTCCCTGCCCCTTAGCAATTATAACATCGGCAGAATGGTAAAGCCTTAGCATCTCAGAAGAGCACTGGGAGAGAATAGTAGCCGGAGCGTCACAGCCGCTGGAGACTATCCTGGCTACCTTGTCCATACCTACAGCTATAGCATCCTCCACGGTAGCATCATTAATGATTGGTCTTTCTCTTACCACAAAGTCAATCTCCAGCTCCCTAACCTGACGAAGTTCCTCAATAAGCACGCGGTCAAAAACAATCTCCCCAGCATTATCCCCAAGGTATAAGATGTACCGTGAGTTATTGATACTGTTTCGGAATTCCTTATAGTCATCGATGGCTAGTTGAAATGCCAGAGCCGTCTCTACGAGATTATTGATACCACCATAGTCGAAGTCAGGAGCAAAGTCGATGGAGTTACCGGCAATAGCCAGCTTACATGCCATGAGCAATGGGTCTTCTGAATTAGCCACCACCTCTTTGAGATGAGGGTAAAGAGCCAGTGCCACACGGTTAGCCTCAACTTTTGCCTGATGGAATGGGTCACTATTCCCGGTAATCTGGTAGATTAGCTGATAGCCCTGCTGAGCAATCTCCGGCGGTCTCAGACCCAATGAGAACTGTGGAATCATACCGGCTACCGAGTTTATCACCTTGCGGTGGATATCTTCGTCTTCAGTAGCTGCTCTAGCTGCCTCCAGAGCCTGTCTCAAGAAGCAAGGTAAACAATCAAGGTAGACTCTCAAGCTTATTCCTCCTCAGTTTTACCGTTTTTAAACGTCAGGGCACCGGTAGGGCAGACACTAACGCAGTCTCCACATTCCTGGCATTTAGACTCACCAAATGGCTCACCAGCAAAGGTAGTAACCACTCTCTGGAAGCCACGATTAGCAAAGCCGAGGACACCTACACCAAGACGTTCCCGACATACCCAGACACAACGACCACAAAGAACGCATTTATTCGGGTCGTAGGTGAATAGAGAACTGCTATCATCTATTGGGAGTTCCCGCAGCAACTTCCTGAAGCGCTTTGATTTAAGCTTAATATTAAGATGATGGGCTATTTTTTGAAGCTCGCAGGAGCCGCTCTTGACACAGTGGGCGCAGTCCATCGGGAGAGATGACAGCAGTAGTTCAAAGCCGCTGCGTGCCATCCTCAATGCCTCGGCTCCTCTGGTGTTAACCACCATGCCTTCGGTTACCATCTCGGTACACGCAGTAACCGCTTGCTCCTTACCCACCACTTCAACAAAGCACAAACGACAGGAAGCCACCGACTCTGCCTCATCCCGAAGACCACACAGGTTAGGAATATAGATACCATTTTCTAATGCCGCCCATAGGATTTTCTCCCCGTGGCGAGTTTCTATTTTCTTGCCATCAATAGTTAAAGATACTGTTTTCATTTTTCTACTCTGAACCTGGCACCTCACTAGGGGGTGATAGCTTCACCACGGCATTATATTGTGGGGGGCAGGCATCAAGGCAGGTACCACACTTGACACACTTTTCCTGGTCAACAACCTTTATTCTTTTCTTATTGGCCGATATTGCTTCAACAGTGCAGGTTCCGACACAGGCGTCACAGGAGCGCTCGCACTTTTCTGGGACGATGTAATAGGCAACAAGGTCCTGGCACATAAGTGCCGGGCATCGCCCCTCCTTAATATGTGCCTCATATTCGTCTCTGAAGTAACGCAAGGTGGTTAATACTGGATTGGGCGCACTTTGCCCCAGACCACAGAGGGAACCTGCTTTTACATCTTCAGCTAACTGGCTGAGCATACCAATATCGTCAATTTTACCCCGCCCCTGGGTGATATCATTCAGAATCTCCAACATCTGCTTTGTCCCCAGGCGGCAGAATGTGCACTTGCCACAGGACTCCCTCTGAGTAAACTCTAGAAAATAGCGGGCTATCTCCACCATACAGTCATCCTCGTCAAGCACCACCATTCCTCCTGAGCCCATCATAGCTCCAGCATTAGTAAGGGAGTCAAAGTCAATAGGCAAATCCAGGGCAGCCTCAGGCAAACAACCGCCAGAGGGACCTCCAATCTGAACCGCTTTGAAACGTTTACCCCCGGGGATACCACTACCAACATCAAAGATAATCTGGCGTAGCGTGGTGCCCATGGGTACCTCCACCAATCCGGTATTAACCACCTTACCGGCTAGGGCAAAAACGGCAGTTCCTTTACTCTGCTCAGTACCAGTACCGGCGAAACAGTCAGTTCCATTGTTGATTATTTGTGGTACGAAGGCTAATGTCTTTACATTGTTGACAGCAGTTGGCTTGGCAAATAGACCTCGTGTAGCCATACGGGGTGGTCGGGGGCGGGGGATGCCGGGCTTTCCCTCTATACAAGCAACAAGCGCTGTTGCCTCGCCACAGACAAAGGCTCCTGAGCCCTGAAATAGCCTAATGTCAAAGTTAAAGTCACCGCCTAGTATATGATTGCCCAGAAGATTCAACTTTCTTGCTTGACGAAGAGCAACCTGGACACGCTCCACGGCTAGGGGATACTCAGCACGAATATAGATATAACCGTATCGGGCACCGATGGCATAGCCAGCAATAATCATCCCCTCTATTACTGAGTGGGGGTCGCTTTCCAGTATTGCCCTGTCCATAAAGGCGCCAGGGTCACCCTCATCGCCATTACATATTACATACTTGGGCTCTCCTACGGCACGGCGACAGACCTCCCACTTCTGCCCAGTGGGGAAGCCGGCACCACCCCTACCCCTTAACCCTGACCTTTTAACCTCTTCTATAATCTGCTCTGGCTGCATCTGTAGCGCCTTGACTAGGGCTGAGTAGCCACCTTTAGCAATGTAGTGGTCTATCTCAGTGGGGTCGATGTGACCACAGTTTTTCAGGATAACCCTTTTTTCATACTTAGCCCGGGGAAAATCAGAGAAGCTGGGAACGAGGTCGTTTTCCTCCAGGGCACCCAGGACGAATTCAAAACAGGGGTTATCACCAAGGATAAATTCCTTAACCAGTCTCTCGGTTATCACTGGGTTGATATGCCCGTAGCATATGGAAGGGTATCCCGGCTTACTTATAATTACTACTGGCTCAGCATAGCAGTGCCCCATGCAGCCGACCTCAATCACAGGGCAGTTCAGGTTCTGCCTCTTGAGCTCGCCTCTTATTGCTTTAAGGACTTCCAGAGCCCCGGCTGCCCGACCACAAGTAGCGGTTCCCACCATAATTACTGGTTTGCCACTATCATAGAGTGCCCGCCAGTGCGATTCAGCACGGTTCTTTATCTCCTGAAAGGCCGAAGTAATGGTTGACAGGTCAGCCATTTTCATTCTTACTCTTCTTTTCCTGCTCATGTTCAAACGCAAGCAGGAGCCCATCTACTTTGGTGGGTTCAACCTTACCCTGCGGCTTACCATCAACCACAGTTACTGGTGCCATAACGCAGCAACCAACGCAGGCGACACTATCCAGGTCAAATTCCCGGTCAGGGGTAGTTTCGCCTCGGTCAATGTCTAACCTCCTCTTCCAGGCATCCAGAGTAATATAACCACCCTTCATATGGCAGGCAGTTCCTAAGCATACTCTTATTGAGTGCCTTCCCGGGGGGTTGAGACGAAATTGATTATAAAAGGTAATCACGCTATATACATCTATCCCCGGTATCTCAAGAAAGTCGGCAATCTCCAGCATAGCCTCTTGAGGAAGATAGCCGAGCTTTCCCTGAACCTTCTGTAGGATGGGCATAAGATTCCCCCGCTTCTTACCAAACCTTTTGAAAATTTGCTTGGTTTCCTGTCTGATTTTTACTTGTTCCTCAGTAGTACTAACTTTCTTGTTCATAATAGCCATTACCTTTGAATTACCCCGCTAGCAGTCCCTCCTTTTGCTCCATACTGCCATCTCTAACCCAAATCCGGTACATCCTCTCACCACTCTTCTCGTAGCATTCAAAGCCTCTATAGTCTATTTCTTCTACCTCTACGCTATCTCCTCCACACAGTTCTAGACATTGGTTCAACCAGTTCCTAAAATGCGCTCCCCCTCCGAAGTAGACCTTTCTCCACCTCTTCCCTTTTTCGTCAACTTTTTCCTGAACTCTTTACTCCTCAGCAACTCTCTCACCAACTGTCCTTTCTGAGTCTGTTTGGCCTTGAGTCATTTTGCTCTCCTTATTTACCACAAACCAATTCTTTAAACAAGCGTATACCTTGCCCTGTAGCTAGACTGATGAACTTGCCTTTGCTACCGGCATTGCGAATTAGGCTTAACAGCAATGTCGCTGAGATATTGTAAAAGACCCATCATTTCGTTAGTGATGCTGAAAACATCTCTTTTAATAGACGGATTTTAACCACTCCTACCACCCCTGTCAAAAAGCAAGCTTGGTAGGTATTTTACAAGACACTAGACAAAACTGTGGCTGGTAACAGAAAAGACAACAAAGCCACTAAAATTACTCTCACACCCCCTATCATTAGTGCCTAAGGAGGAATATAATATGACAATAGAAATTGCAAAACAAGAAGGAGATACAAGAATGGCAGATTGGGAAAAGGAACTTCCGCCGATAATGAGGGAGAGACTAACCGACGTCGGGGAGGTAACCCCAGAAGACAAGGAGAGAATGAAAGAGCTTAACAATCTGGATTCTCTGCTTAAGGAGTTTTACAAGGGTCAACTCAATGCACAAAGTTTATGGAAAAGGCTAAAGGAATTCGAGGAGCAAGGTAAACAATTCCTGCTAAGAGATGCCTATACAAAATTGAAGGGCTCATTCAAGTGGAAGGGATTACCAATAAAGTTTGAAGAGACAAGCGATGGCACACTGTCTATTGAATTCCGGGAAGAAGAGGAAAAGGCATTAGTGCTTGAGCTGACCCAAAGTAACTTTGACGAAGCGGTCAAGAATTACCCGCTGTTAGTAGCTGATTGCTGGGCAGCGTGGTGTGCTCCGTGCAAGGAAGTAGCCCCAGTAATCGAGGAGCTAGCCGAAGACTACCAAGGTAAGATTACTTTTGCTAAACTAAACGTGGACTATAATCCATCAGCGGTAGCACGATACAATATTATGTCCATTCCTACCCTCCTGATATTCAAGAATGGTAAGCTGGTTGACCAGAAGGTTGGTTCTATACCAAAGAGAGCACTGGAATCTGAGCTGTTGAAGTATATATAGTTAGGTGAGGGATTACAATGTCTGAAGAGCTAGGGAAAATAGAGAAGCCTCTGGTTGAGGAGTTTAAGAAAGGGAGGAAGTTATACTTCGTTCCCCTTATTTACTGCAAAAGAGAACCCCCAGCCGAGTATCTTGAAATATTTAATAAGTATTGGAACCAAGTTGAAAATCAAATGAGTGAGCTGGAACTAAAACTAGGGAAGGCTGATAAAATATACCATGAATTGATTCCAGTGGGTGGTGAAGACGGAATCAAAGCAATAAAAGAGCTGAATGATAAAAGCTATCAAGTTATCAAAAACAGGCTAGACAAAGGTGCTCAACTTGAAGCCACTGAGCAGGGTGAACTACTAACAGAGTTTATGGATTGGAGTAAATGCTTACTCACAGGTTTACAGAACCAAAAAATATTTGATAAGATTTACGATTTTTATGCAGAAGCAAGTAAAAAGAGAAACGAACATATCGCCAAGCAGATAGATGAAACACTTAGAGCCGATGAAATTGGGGTATTGTTTATGAGAGAAGGACATCAGGTTCAATTTCCATCAGATATACAGATATTGTATGTTGCTCCTCCTGCCCTAAATGAGATTGAGCGCTGGTTTAGAGACCGTATGGTTGAATCACAAGAAGAGTAATATATGTCTGAGAGCTCTCACCGCCGGCACTAAATGGAACTATTGCTACTAGAGTATAAAGTCGAAGAGCAAACACAAAGAACCCTGCTGGGAAACCTAGCCAGTAAGCCGTACAGGACTCGAACCTGTACCAGCAGATTAAGAGGCAGTCGATCTTCACTACGCTTCAGCAGCTTTGAGACTAGAACCCCGCAAAGAGGAGTTATGAAGCAACCGAGGTATCAATCTTTAGCTCTCTTCTTCGTTCCTTAGTTAACAATACAACCTCTGCATAATTCTAGCGGTACGATAGTACGGAAGTAGAAAAACCAACTTGGCTAAAAGCATGTAACTATTGCGAGCTGGCAGAGGTTGGTGCTACAATCAAGCAAGAAGGTGATAAAGTGGAAAATAGAGGATAAAAAATCCACTATCCAGAGCAGAATGGTACTAGCAATACAATGCCTGACTTTATCCTTCCAGAGAGGTATTCTTAGCCATGGCACAATTACTGCGAAATAAGAGTCTAGCTACAAAATTCCAGATATTAGTTCAGGTAGCGACAAATCAACCCAACATACAGCAGAAAGATATTGCTCGGAAACTTGATATCACTCCACAAGCGGTCTCGGAATATATCAAGGAAATGATAAAGGACGGCTCACTTACCTCAGATGGGCGATCCAAATATAGAATAACTACCAAGGGCGTAAACTGGGTTTTAAAGGAGCTCACAAAGCTACGAGGCTACCTCATCTTTGTACAAAGGGCAATAACGAATATAACAGTTAGCGCGGCGGTGGCAGACCACGACTTATTTCAAGGTCAAGTAGTGGGGTTAACGATGAAAGACGGCTTGCTCTTTGCCACTGATGCTTTGGGAAAGGCGGTAAAGGGGGTAGCCGTTTTCAATGCTAAAAAGGGCGAGGAGGTAGGCGTCTCAAACATACAGGGGATAATAGATTTCGAAATAGGAAGGATAACTGTTCTAGGGATACCCAGCATCCAAAGGGGCAGCTCTAGAAATGCTAACCTTGCCAGGTTGAAGAAAGAGCTTAGCAAGAAAGAACTTATTGGCGCTATAGGCATTGAAGCTTTGATTGCGCTACGGCGTATAGATATTGAACCTCACTATTTCTACGGTGTAACAGGGGCAGCTATTGAAGCGGCTCACTCCGGTTTATCCTTCCTCATAGTATGTAGTGATGACGCCATCCCTGACCTACTTAAACGACTAGAGGAAGAAAATCTGAATTACCGACTCCTGGACTTAAGCAAAGATAGCAATCTGGGATAATTCCCCATTTAAGTACTTATAACGCTCCTTCTAATCCCCCTTTCCCTGTCTTCTAAGATGCCGATTATTACCAATTTTTTAGCTATTGACAACACAACAGAGTTCTATTATAATCAAGTTTACTTGTTATAAATCAAGCTAGATTACATCAGCACATTTACAAAGATATGGATATAACAAAGTGCCCTAAAAGGGCTTAAAAGGGGAAGCCCGGTGGGAATCCGGCACTGTCCCGCAACTGTGATTTAGCCCGAATTTCAAGTCCGTTGGGCTAA
>SMTZ1_10004142_pt1 | contig 43976 bp, 42 predicted proteins | sample DeeMarSWOR136_30_FD_25667 | JGI IMG/M metagenome (IMG submission 25667) | reverse complement strand
ACTTCTTCCTCTCCACCCACCACCTGGCGATCAGAAAGAGGCTGATGCAAACGATGGCAGCAATGACCACCGCCACGATCCCCATGTACTTGCGATGCACGTCGGTAAAGTGATAGGCGATGTTGATGTACGCAACCGAGGGAAGAAAGTCCACTTGCCCCAAAATCAAAGGTGTGAGCCAGTCCGTAAAGGGCCACAAGAATACGAGAACCGCGCCTGCCAGATAACTCGGGGTGCAGAGGGGCAAGGTGACCGTGAGGAATCTCCAGAAGCCGCTCGCCCCCTCAACTTCGGCGGCTTCTTCAAAAGAGGGGTCTATGTTGGTGAAACCTGCGGAAAGACCAAGAACGATAAAAGGGAGCATGTGCAGGGATTGCACGAACACCAGCCCGTGCATCCCGTAAATGAAGTTGATGGGTGTCTCCATCAACCCCGAGTCCATAAGAAGCAGATTCACAGTGCCGTACTTGCCGAAAAAGATGATGAATGCAAATACACCGGCGTACGCGGGCAGAACAATCGGCAAAAGGATGAGGGCTGTGAAAATGGTCTTCCCCCGGTGCCTGTATCTTGCCAGAATGTACGCCAGGACAGGGTGGTTGTCATGAGCACAAGGCAGCTCAGGACCAGTGTGTTTCCAAAGGTTTTGAGATAATAGGTGTCCTGGAAAAATTCCAGGTAATTTTTCATGCCCCAGTTGTCGGTTTCGGCAATTTTGAAGCTTTCCACGACCAGAAAGGACAGCGGATAAATCACGAGGAAGGCAATGACCAACCACAGCAATGCTGCCAGAGAGATATTGCCGCGAGACATATGAGATCCTTCCTGAAAGCCATCTCCTTCGGCCGTGGGCTATGCCAGTCAGATGCGACCTAAAGGAGTGAGAATGTATATAGCATAAGGCCGAAGGCACAAGGCATAAGGCACAAGGAGAAGACACTTGTCGTTTGGTTGTTTTTGCCCTGCGCCGTAAGCTTTGATGCTGCCCCTTGGAGGGGATAAATATTCCTCACTGAGGGGGTGCAAGTTGGGAGCAAGGGATTATCCCGCCAAGCTTAAATGCCTTGGCGGGATAAATCCCCCGCCTCAAAGACCTTTATGTTGCCGTTACGGTCCAACAAGCAGAGATCGTGCTTTTGATGCAGCCAAACGGGCTGCTGCATACTCGCCATCTATCTCGAAGAGCTTTCTGGCTTCTTTTATTTTCGCCTCAGCCTTTGTCACGTCCATCTTCTGGGCTTTCGCTGTTTCAACTTCTCCTTCGACCTCTTCGATCAGGGACAGGCTGCTTTTCAACTCGCCCCATTTTCTGTAGATCTCGTACTCGTAGTAGCGGTTGACATCGTCCCATCTCTTGGTGGCTAGATCCAGGTCGTACTCAATGAACCCCACATCCAGATCCCAGAAAGAATCCACGCCCAGCGCTTTCTTGGCGTGGGTGGCCATTTCGAAGCCCTCTTTTTCCCACTCGGAGAACTTAATGTCCGTCCTGGCTGCGAAGTAGCGTCCCTCCAGCACGTATTTTTGTCCCTCCATGCTGAATAGCCAGTCCAGAAAGATCTTTCCGATCGCTTCGTTGGGCGCGCCTTTCAACAAGGCCACGGCCTCCGGAACCAGGATCGTCTTGTCAGGGAGCAAATCACTCACAGGATAGCCGTCTTTGCGTGCGGCCATGGCGTTCATTTGCGGCTGGGCGACCCCGATGGGAATTTCGCCACGGGCCACCAATTGGGTCGTGTCCGTGCTGCCGGTGGAGAAGCGGGCCAACTGCGCCGCCAAGGATCTGAGATAGGCCCAGGCTTCCTTTTCTCCAAATGCCTGTATAAGGATTTCAACGGTTTCATGCATGGTGCCGGAGGCGTATGGCAGGGTATGTACGATGGAACCCCTGTAAATGGGGTTGTTTAGATCGTGCCACGTTTTTGGCGGTGGGAGTCTCAGCCTTTTCAAAATCTTCTCGTTGTACAGATTGGTGACGATCCAGGGCGCGAAGCAGGTCCAATAATAGTCTTTATCTTTGACTTTCATGCCGTGCCATTCCGCGGGAACCTTATCCCAATCCTTTGGTTTGTACGGGACGAGCAACCCCTCTTTCATTAAGAGTTCATGCGCTGGAGCGCCTGCGCCCAGGAAAATGTCGGCATCCGGTTTGCCGCCCCATGCTCTCACTTTGTCGACGACGACAGGCCATCCGCCCGGTCGCACAAACGTGATCTCCACGTCCTTCCCATAGGTTTTCTTGTAGTAATCCTTGAAACCCTTAGTCAGGCTGTCGGACAATTCCTTGTAAACGGGACCCACCCAGCCGATTTTGTCCTGCCCTTGCGCTACCGCCGTAAAGGCCGGCAGGAGAAGCAGGGTCATTGCTAGTACAGTGAAGATCGTTGTGGTCAAGTTTCTCTTTCTCATTTTGACCTCCTCTCTTGTGACAGGGTCACATTGGAAAAGATAGACATTCCTTTATTCAGAATTACCTCCTGCCGTAAAAGTATGCTCCTTAGTCGACAAGCCAACTCCCCGCCATCGGCCTTTCCCTGTCATCACCTCCTTTTTTTGCAGATCTCGCGGGCATGAGAAGCACCGGGCTGTAAGGTGGACAATAGAATACCCCCCTATTATTGTCAATATGGGATACCTTCTGTATATTGAGAGCTTTTCCAAGCACTTGGGCGAATAGATAACGCCGCTACCCGCACGGCAAGTCCCTTCGTGAGAGTGGATCGTTCAACCTGAAATCCTGCATGGATGTTACGGTTTCCAAAAAAGGAGGCCCTGCCAGATAGCTCTGCCCTGAGGGCATCATCCAGCAGGGCTTTCTCTTTTATCTCACACCCCAGCACATGGTCTCCCTTATGGGTCGTTTCTAGTCTTCCTGACATGATTTGTCAAGGCCTTCGGTCCATTGGCAGGTGGCTTCAAAATGAGCAAGTGGCAAGGGAGGGGATATTTTTGAACGCAGGTGAACTCGGATTGCCAGTTCAAGGAGTTAGTGCAACGCCTTCTCGTGAATGAGGTGATAGTCATCCAGCACAAGGATAAAGGCTTTTTCAATCCGGTTCAGTTCGTTGATCAGGTTGCCGGCTATTACCGGCACAGGGGCAGGTCAGCAGCGTTGAGCATCGTATGGGTTTGGGGACAGGCAGTAGGGAAAAGGATCCGAACCGTCGCCAGAAAGTAGGAGAGGAATAAGAGCAAGTCGTTGTCGTTCTCATCTGGAGAAACCCAGGCGCTGGGGACATCGCACGATTCCAGCCAGCAGCTCACTAGCGTGCTCTTGCCATAACCCGCTGGGGCCGAGACCAGGCTGAGTGTGCTATGAAGGAGCCGGTTGAGCCGGTCCAACAAGCTCTGGCGGTGCAGATGGTCTCAGGCGATCGGAGGCGGATGCAGCTTGGCGCGAATGAGGGGGATGAAATGCTTTTCTTGTTACATCGTTATTTCAACAACTTAACAGAGCCTTCAATAAGGCGAAATCTTATCTCAAAGCAGAAAAAACGTTTCTGCCGGGGATCAAGATCTTGGCGCGTTGAACTCCGGTGTCGGCAACAATGATCTTCTTAACGATCCGGCGGTAGGACTTGGAGATCGGGAGCCTTTCAACTTTGAGTTCTAATTCGACTTCTGCCCTCTTCAATTCCCGAGCGGTGATAGTAGACTTCACTTCGCCGACCAACAGGGATTTCTTGTCGGTGGATTCCGCTATGAGGTCCACTTCGAGCGGGATTTTATCCATTCCCGCTCCCCACCAACGACTCCCCGGCGTCCATTCTATACCATCGATCACAAGGCGAGCCACTGCTTGCCTCACCAAGTGCTCCCATGTCTCTCCACGATACCGGTTGAAATCCCTGCGGATTTCCTGAAGTACAGTGGTCACCCCTCCCGCTTCCAGTCCCGACCGGTTCGGCTCGACGTAACGAAACCAAAACGCCAGGAAGGGGTCATCCAACCGGTACAATGTTTTCTTGCTACTCTTCCGTGCCGAACCGAAAGGCTGATCGCGTCGGATGAGCCCTAGTTCCAGAAGCCGGTGCAAAGGACGTGTGAGAGAGGTGGCGGGCTTCCCCAACCGGGCGGCGATCTCCGACATTCTGTGGCAGCCCTGACCGATCAGCGCAAGCATGGATGCGGCCTGCGCCGTTTCTCTCATATCGTCCAAGAGCAACCGCCTCGGTTCGTCATGGAGAACACCCAGCGGGTCCAGCACAAGTTGGCGCACCGCTTCCCATCCTCCCCCGTAATCGTTTGCGAGTTCCCAATACCGTGGGATTCCGCCCCACAGAGAATAGGAGTCGAGAAGATCCGTCGCCCGAGACACCTTGAGGGCTTTCCCTATCCAGCCCGCTCCAAGCGGCTTGACGGGGATGATCTCCCGTGCCCTTCCGTAAAGCGGTGCGCTGGCGTCCAAGACCAATCCCATCATCATCCTCTGCGAAGACCCAGATACGACCAAGTGCAAGGGCTTGGGCCTGTTCTGATCGAGCAGTCTTTGCAGAACGCTGGGCAGCTCCGGACTGGGTTTGACCAGGTAGGGAAATTCGTCAAGCGCCAGCACGGCCCCTAACGGGGCGTCTTGCCACCAGCGGCCGAGCAGACTGTTCCAGTTCGGGTAATCGACCTGATCGAATCCCGGCACGAGTTTGGCGACGGTCCAAGCAAGAGCGGCGCGTTGCAGGCTGGATTCGCGTTCATCCGCAACGAAATACACGGACCGCCGCTTCGGGAGGGTCTCCTGCAAGAGGCGCGATTTGCCGCACCGGCGCCGTCCGTAGAGACAGCAAAATGTCCCTTCTTCCGCGGACAACGCTCTGGCCAGGCGTGACTTCTCGTTCTCACGATCGAGGAAACTGAGGCGCATACGTCCATTCCAAATATAATGTAACTAAAACATTATGTACTTATAACATAAAGCATGGAGTTGTCAACCGGAAATGGAAACGGTCTCTGTCGCAACGCTTAGATTGTCAGCTTTGCCCGCAAGCTAAAACCCCGATGACGTCTTCATCAGGGGTAATAGGAAAATGGATTGGAAAAGCTTATATATTCTTTGAAGCGGAATTTGCAAGACTGAAGAGATGGGAGGAGGTAGTGGATATGCCGACAGCGCCTGAGGAAAGGATTTCTCTGATCTCTTCCTTTTTGGTGATCAAACCTCCCGCTATGATGGGTATGGCTGTTACAGACTGGATCCGATCCATGATCTTCGGCAAAATCAATCCGGGAAGAATTTCCACGGCATCAGGCTTTGATTTTTCCACCACGCTGAGACCGCCTGTCAAAGATTCCGAATCCAGAAGAAAGATTCTTTGTATGGAGCTCAACCCCTCTTTTCGAGCGCTGCTGATCAGGTTGCTTTTCGTTGTGATGATGCCGTGAACCCGGCTTTCCTTGGCAAGATATCGTATGCCCGCAGCGTCCTTTCCGGCCCCCTTGATCAGGTCGATGTCTACAAAGACCATTCTTTCATGCCTACCAGCGAACTCAACGATTTTGGGGAGATCAAAAATCGTTCCGCCCAGGATAAAGATGATCCCCACATGCCGCAGTTCTCCGATCTTGAGATTTCTGATCTCTCTGAACGCAGCAATGACCGGGAATTTTTTCAGAACAGTCAAGAAATTCACCACCGACCCTCCGCCGAGCATCTCTTTTCCACTGTTGATTCAGCCTTCTTGATTCATATCACGATTCATGAGATAAGGAAATGCCCTTCTGATTTTCTCAATGCATTCTGAAAGCAAGAAATGGGGTCGTCTTTTGTTTTCGGGAATAAGTGGGCCCCCCTTTACAAAAGGGGGAAGTTAATGTGACCCTGTTCCAAAAAGCTTTTTCGCTCAATCGGGGTAGAAGGAGTTCCGAACTATGGAGGAGACCTCATGAAGCTGGCGACATTCAACACCAACTCCATCCGGGCCAGGTTGCCCATTATACTGTCGTGGCTGGAGCGAGAAGAGCCGGATATTCTGTGCATCCAGGAGACCAAAGTGCAGGACAAGGATTTTCCCCGGAGCGATTTTGAAAGGGCAGGGTATCAGGTGGTGTTCAGAGGGCAGAAAGCTTACAACGGCGTGGCCACCGTGACAAAGCACCCTGTTGGCGACATCCGGAAAGATCTCCATGAAAAGGGCGATGAAGATGCCCGGTTTGTGAGCATCACGATTTTGGACCTTCCGGTCTTGAACGTTTATGTGCCGCAGGGATACGCCGTAGGCACTGACAAGTTCACGTATAAGCTCCAGTGGCTCAAAGATCTTCTGGGGCACGTGAAGGCACATCATGATCCAGGGAAACCGCTTATCTTAGCCGGCGATTTTAATGTGGCTCTGGAAGCCATCGATGTCCATGACCCGGAGAAGTTTCGCGGTGAGGTGTGTTTTCACCCGGACGAGCAGGCGATCTTGAGGGAATACCTGGAGTGGGGGCTGGTGGACCTTTTCCGAAAGCATCAGCCCGAGGGTGGACACTACACCTTCTGGGATTACAGGATTCCCAACGGATTTAAGCGAAACATGGGCTGGCGCATCGACTATATCCTGGCTACAGAGCCCCTGGCAAAAACATGCCGGCGCGCATGGATCGACAAGGAACCCAGAACCGCTCAAAAACCATCGGATCACACGTTCTTAGTGGCGGAGTTTAGCCTGTAATAACAATGTCTATGCCAAAAGAAGTGTTTGTGGATCAAACGCGAATGGAGCGTCTCCCATTGTCGATTTTCGATTGCAGATTGACGAATGGGCGGCAACCTGGACTCAATCTGAAATCGTCAATCGAAAATCGCAAATCTCATCGCTCCAGTACTCCGAGAATCTGAAATTATATTGCGCTGATTCGTGCAGCATCAAAGGCTTTGTTGGTTTCAGAGGTTCATATTTGGTTGGAAGGGCAGAGGTTGAAGACAGGACACCGGTCATGGTCCGGTTTCCTGGCTTTGCACACAGCCCGGCCGTGGTAGATGAGGATATCCGAAAGCCGACGCCATCGCTCCTTTGGGAAGATTCTCTCAACATCTCTTTCGATCTTGTCCGGATCGTGGTTTTCAGTGAAACCCAGGCGGAACGCCAGCCTCTTAACATGGGTGTCCACCACAACGCCGGGAATATCAAAGGCGGCACCCAGCACGCAATTCGCTGTTTTCCTGCCCACGCCCGGCAATGTCAGCAGTTCATCCATGGTTCCCGGAACCTGTCCGCCGTAATGCTCGATAAGGCCTTGGCAGCACCCTTTGATGGATTTCGCCTTGTTCCTGTAAAACCCGGTGGGTCTGATATCCTGCTCGAGCTGCGCAATGGGCGCTTTGACGTAGTCCTCAGGCCTTTTGTATTTCTTGAAAAGGGTCTTGGTTACCTGATTGACCTGTTTATCCGTGCATTGGGCTGAGAGGATCGTAGAGATGAGGAGTTGAAGGGGGGTTCTGTACTTTAGGGCGGTTTTCTCATAGGTGTAAAGAGGGTCCAATATGTCGAACACAAGTTTTGCCCGCGCCCTTTTCTTACTGAGATTTTCCATACAAGCTCCTGTTCATTGTGGTATCGAAAGCCGGGCTCTAGAAGCCCGGTCAAGAAAGCGAGGCCCTACCTGTTTTTTGCAGGCCATGTCTATGTCGCCGAGGGAAGGCGAACCTTTAAGCGAAGAGGCTCAACGCTATGGGAAAAAGGCGCAAGGGCTGTCGATTTAGAGAATCTCTTGGCCCTGTGCCTTAGGCCTTGAGCCTTGTGCCTTAAACTGCTACATCTCTTTCATATGGAGGAATATAGGGAGCAAAGGAGGGGCCGTCAAGACAACCATGAAAAGCACCCTTCGTCTCAGTGAGAAAGACAACGTGGCCGTTGCAGTCAAGACGCTCTCACCGGGCGACAAGATCCAAGAGGAGGGCGTGGTGAGTGGTAATAGAATTCCGCCGGGCCACAAGGTTGCCACCGTCAGAATCGAAGCGGGACAGCCCATCTTCAAGTATGGCCAGATCATTGGTTTTGCGTCCAGGAAGATCGAACCCGGGGAGCATGTCCACATCCACAACGTGGAGATGGGGACTTTTGAGCGGGATGACACGCTGGCCGAGAATGCCCGGCCCATGGAAAAAGAAGCTGAAGCCCAGCAGATCACATTCCAAGGGTTCCTTCGCCGGGACGGCCGGGTGGGCACAAGAAACTATGTTGGCATACTGGCCACGGTCAGTTGTTCGGTGAGCGTGGCCCGCTTCATTGCAGACGCCTTTTCCGGCAAGGCGCTGGCCGAGTTTCCCAATGTAGACGGGGTCATCTCACTGGGTCACGGAACGGGCTGCAGTATGCTTCCCCATGGTGAGGGCTTCGTGTATCTGCAGCGGGTGCTGGCAGGTTATGCGCGCCATCCGAACTTTGCGGGTGTGGTCCTGGTGGGTCTTGGATGTGAAGTGAACCAGGTGGATTGCCTCATGGCGAATGAGGGGCTTGAAGAAAACCCCGGTTTTAGGCCTATTGTTATACAAGACGCGGGCGGAACCCGGGAAACGGTGCGACGGGGAATTGAGGCGGTTCAGGCGATGCTTCCCGAAGCGAACCGGGTCGAGAGGACGAGTCTGCCGGCCAGCCACATCGTGCTCGGCCTGGAGTGCGGGGGCTCTGACGCATACTCCGGTATTTCAGCCAATCCCGCTCTGGGCGCGGCTGTCGATCTCCTGGTCCGGCAAGGAGGAACCGCTATTTTGAGTGAGACGCCCGAGATCTACGGGGCGGAGCATCTCCTAACCCGCCGGGCGGTCCGTGCTGAGGTGGCTGAAAAGCTGCTGAAACGCATCCGATGGTGGGAGCAGTACACGTCAAAACTCGGCGGGGAAATCAACAACAACCCGACACCGGGCAACAAGGCAGGCGGCCTCACCACAATCCTCGAGAAATCCCTGGGCGCCGTGGCCAAAGGCGGTGCGACCAGCCTCGTGGAAGTCTATGAATACGGGGAACCCGTATCCGCCAAGGGCTTGGTCTTCATGGACACCCCCGGTTATGACGTGGTTTCCGTGACCGGGATGGTGGCGGGCGGGGCCAATATGATTTGCTTCACCACAGGGAGAGGCAGCGTCTGTGGTTTCAGCCCAGTGCCCGCGATCAAACTGGCTTCAAATACGACGACTTACCGGCGAATGCAGGACGACATGGACGTGGATTGCGGGCCCATTGTGGAGGGAAAAGCAGACATAGAGGAGATTGGGCGGGCTGTTTTTCGGCTGATCGTGGACACCGCTTCGGGAAAGAAGACAAAGAGTGAGATTCTCGGTTTTGGGGAGAGCGAGTTTGTGCCGTGGCAGATCGGACCCGTGATGTGACCCCGCCCCAGCACCTAAATCCGTAGGGCCATGGCTGCAGGAAATACCCACCTGAATCTGCAACAGCCTTGAAATGCTCCACCACCTCTTGAGTTCCCTGGTCCGTTGACAAAGGAATCTGCGTCCAAAATGGGTCTCTGTCCAGCACCTGTTTTTATTGCCTTTTTCGGTTTTTTATATTAAAATGGTACACTTGCGTTGGAAGCATCCAAAAAGCGAGGATCCACCATGACCCGGCTTTACATTATGAGCGGGCCTCATATGGGCCAGTCTTTTGAGCTTGAAGGAGATACCTTTTGCATAGGTCGGGCTCCGGAAAACGATATTCAGATCAAGGATAAGTTCGTATCGCGTAAGCATATAAAAATATTAAGAAAAGAGAATAAATTTTACATTGAAGACCTGCAGAGCAAGAACGGCACCTACCTGAACGGTGAGCAAATACCTCCAGGCGTTGAAACGGAACTCAGAGAAGGCCTTCCCATCGGTCTCGGCATGAGCGTGGTCTGTCTGGGAGAAGAGTGTTCAAAGGAGATCATGGCTTTTCTCGACGCCATGGATTTCTCAGAAGAAGCTTTCGGGCGTAGCCTCGACAGCTTGGAAGACCGGCCCATGACCGTCAAGAAGAATATGGAGCTGATCTACAATGTGTCCGACACCCTGACGCAAGCCATGGGGATCAACGAAATCCTTGAAAGGGTTCTGGACCGTATCTTCGATCTTCTCCAAAGAATCGACAGGGGTGCCATCCTTCTCATAGACAAAGAGACGGGCGCCTTGAGGGAGGTGGCCGCCAGAGCCCGGAATGATCTGGGGGGCAAGAGAACCCATTACAGTCCTGAAGTGGTGGAACGGGTCATCCGTAGGAGAAGGGCGATTGTGGTTTCCGATTCTGAGCAGGAGGGGGAGGACGATCTCCCAGAGACCTTGAAACTGCTGAAGATCAGGTCGGTCATGTGTGTTCCCATGGTCAGCAAGGACAGAACCATGGGCGTCATCTACGTGGACTCGATCACCAGGCCCTATGGATTTCGAAAAGAGGATCTCCAACTCCTGACCGCCCTGAGCAGCCCGGTCGCCATGGCCATAGAGAATGCAGAGCTGAGCGTAGGGAGAGTTGGGATGCCTTAGTGCTTCGATTCATCATTTGCGAATCATGGGTTTTCCGGAAATTGGGACAAGGAGGCGTTGGGTCCTCCGAAGGCGAAGTGGGGCGGGGCCGCCCGGGTCTCGGCCCTTTTGTGTTATGGGGACTCCGTGATCCATCTGAAGGATTTTTGCCTTTGACAGGAAATTCCCACAGAGAAAGCCGCGCACCCGTGGAATTCAGCGAGGCGGTTTCCCTATGAAGGACAGACAGTACATCGGTTTCATAGGCATCATCGTGAGCGTCGTGGGGTGGTTCGTACTCAGTGCCGATCATTTTCCCATGGTCTACAGAATCTTCGCCCCGCAATATGGCCATGCGCTGAGCGCTCTCGAGAAGATGCAGGAGAAAAACCATATTCTCAAGAGAGAGGATATGGGCTTCTCGGAAGTCGCTCAAATTATTGAGATACTGATGGACAGAGATTTTGTCCCGAAGATCGTGCGCATTCGAACACTGGCCGCCGGACAGGGATCCATCAAGGGCCGGGAGGGCATGGAGCTCGTTGATTACACGCGCTTGGAGGTGTACTTTGCTGATTCAGAGACGGAAATCTGGGAGGTCGGCGGATTGGAAAGGGCGGTCAAAAAGCGCTATCTGACGCTCGATGTTTTCCTCTGGGGCAGCGTGATCGTTGGCGTCGGCATGGTGCTCATGATCTTATCTGTGCTCATGAAAGAGGAAGACCGACAAAAAACGCATTGACTTGGTGACTCATTTGATAATAAAATAGATAAATCTAATTAATTTTTACAATTACTCTTTTCAAGCTCCCTTCGAGGAGAGGTTATGCCGAGAATCTATATTATGAATGGCCCCGACAAGGGCCGGTCATTTGATGTGACGGGTGACAGAATTACCATTGGACGGGGCCCTGAAAACGAGATCCAGCTGAGAGACACATCGATATCCCGGACGCATGTGGAGATATTCAGAAAAGGGACGAAATACTACCTTCAGGATCTCAAAAGCAAGAACGGCACTTTCGTAGACGGAATGCGCATCAGAGCAGGTATGGAATACGAGATTAAGGAAGGAATTCCCATTGCAGTGGGAAAGACCTTTTTTTCCCTTGGCAAGGCTTATCCCGAAGATGTGCTGGCCATCCTGGACTCGGTGGACCTCTTCAAAGAGCTGGAGGGGAACGGCGACTTAGCGATCAAGGACCGACCCCTGACAGCGCAGAAGAACATGGAACTGATCTACAAAGTGTCCAATGTGCTGATGCAGTCTCTCAACATCAAGGACGTTTTGGAAAGAATTTTGAATTATGTCATGGAGCTTCTCAAACGAATTGACCGGGGCGTCATCATTTTGGTCAATGAAGAAACAGGGCAGATTCAGGATGTCATTTCCATTTATAAAAGCGGCGACGAGGACTGCAACATGCCTTACAGTCGGAGTGTGGTGGAGCAGGTTATGCGGGAACGCAAACCGGTGACCATGCTGGACACGCTCACTGTGGATCAAGCCAGCCTTTCCGACAGCATAAAGATGCGTCGAATCCGGTCAGTCATGTGTGTTCCTCTCATCAGTAGGCAAAAGATCAGGGGTGTTATTTATGTGGACTCCGTAAACCAGCCCCACGGATTTCGGAAAGAGGATCTTGATCTTCTTACCGCTTTGAGCAGCCCGGCGGCTGTCGCCATAGAGAATGCGGTTCTATCCACCACAGACAGCAGACCAACCTTCAACTAAAAACTCACAAAGTCATGGTATTTCCACGTCTCGGAATTTCTAGAGTTATTAGAATAATCTGAATTTTCTGAGACCTGAATTTTCACGTCACGCACGGAATAATACAATGATGGAATATTGGAATGTTGAAAAGGAAGTCCCCACTTTTTTACTACTCGGAGCATCAAATTGTTTGCATGGAACGTCAAACATACGAGGGTCATGGGGCTTTTCTAAAGTGACTGGTGGGAGGCCGCCGTTTTTTTCGTGACTTATCTGTGGGGGAAGCCGCAGCTCCGCCGCAGGCGGAGAGTCGCTGAAAAGACCAGGCCGGGAGCCTCGGAACGTAAGAAAAGCCCCCTGACCCGTAGAAATGTAAACAATATTTTGCTCTCCTTAATAATACCCTTTACCCCAATGCAAAAGGATCTCAAAAGCGCGCCAAATGACTCGCCATAGCGTTGTGTCAAAGCCCACTATTCCACCATTCCAGTATTCCAGAATTCCAATCGTGAGCGTAGTGTGCTGATTTGTATAGCCCTTTGCGCTAGGAGTGTGTTATAAAAGATGGCGGTCGGAATAATGCAGACCGCCTTCTTTATGACCACTCACGGCCGATTTTGAGTTTTGCAGGAGAGCATTCATGGGTGAAGTTCGAATCCAGGAAGGAATTTTTCAGGCTTATCCCGGTTTTCGAAGAGGGATTGTTTTCGCCACAAACATCCGGAATCAAGGAGCCTCCGAGGATCTGGAAGCCATGCTAAAAGAAGCTGTTGACCGGGCAGGCGAAAGCCCGATTGACCTGAAGTCGGACCCCCGAATTCTGGCCTGGACTGATGCCCATCGCCTGTTCGGATCCAATCCGAACAAATACCCCCCAGCCCATGCTGCGCTGCTCAAGCGGGTTCAAAAGGGGGGTGTGCAGATTCCTTTAATCAACAAAGTCGTTGCCATCATGAACTACAATTCTATTATTGATGCTACCCCTGTCGGCGGGGACGATGTGGATCGTGCCGGCGATATCTTGACGTTGCGCTACGCGACAGGAAATGAGGGCTTTTCACCGCTCGGTGCCCCCGATTCAAGAGAACATCCTCAGTCCGGGGAAGTCATCTATGTGGTTGAGGACTCCGGTGAGGTCATGTGTCGGCGATGGAACTGGCGCAACGGCCATGTGACACGCATCACAGAAGAGACCACCCGGATCATCATGAATATCGACGGGCTCGGAGAAGACAATGAAAAGAGGACCCTCATGACACGCGACAGGGTGGCGAAAATGCTCAGAGATTACTGCAGCGCGGAAATCAGCACGGGTTTGCTTTCCCCGGCCCAGCCCTCTCTCACATTCCCCTTCTAAACCAGCAGGCTGCCGAAAAATGCCCAATCTCCCCGCCGAGTCGGGATTTCGCGTGGCTCAAGCGGCGTTGCCCTCATTCCTCGCCCTGCTGAATTCTCGCTTCGCGAGACGGCGAAACCTCGGTGCCCGCCAGTGCCATGGGTTGGCAGGGGGCTCGGTCCGGCGCCCCGGCCCGTTAACAGCCCGGGGCATAGAATGTTGATCTGCGTCTTGACGATACGGGAAAGAGGACTTATTTCCAGTAAACTGACTTTCGGGTTCACCGAATTTCTTGAACTTTTCTCAAGAACCGGAGGGGACTTTATGGAGAAATCGACAAAAGTGAGACGAAATTGGGGTTTGGGGCTATTCTTGGGCGTAATCTGCATGATTTTTTTCTGGGCAGCCATAACGGATCTGTGGGCCAGACCCTATCGGCTGGGGAAAATCCCCGATAAAGGAGCAAAATTCGGCTGCGGCACCTGTCATGTCAACCCGGCCGGGGGTGGTGCACGGAATGACTTCGGAAAGGACTACGGCAAAGTCGCGGTGCCCGCCGGAGAAAAGTACACCGGTGAACTCGGCACAACAGATTCAGACGGAGACGGCTACAGCAATGATCAAGAATTTGCCGCAGGCACGCATCCCGGAGATCCCAAATCCAAGCCGGACAACTAATGCCGACCCGCCGCACATGACAAACCCATAATATCACTGAAGTGATGTGTTGGCATGGCGAATAACCTCTGAACACCTTCAGGCAGGCCATGACCTTTGCGGTCCCAATCTCTTTCTTCGAGAGCGTCTCCATGATGTTCGGAGGAGCTGTTTTGATCTTTGAGGGTTTAACAAAGCGAAGTGGATGTCGCCATGAGAAATTCTGCCTGGGGTTACCGGGCGTCAACCCTCAAAGATCAAAACAGAGTATGCCCCTGAGGAATCTTTTTTGAAAGATGCTCTTTCAGAAAGAGGCAGGGACCGCATTCCGAAGATAACCCCTTGCCTTCGCCCCTGAGGCTTCATGACTTGAAGGGAGAAAAATGACCATGGCCGGAAAGAAGGATTTTGTGAACAGGAGAGGGGCCATGCCAAAATTTTTGAACATTACTGATGTGTTGTGAAGAGGCCTGAACCGTGAAAAAACCAGCGCTCCTCGTTCTCATGGCCTTCTGCGTCGGGTTCGTCGTTGTGTTCTGGGCCCGCGCCCTTGCTGGGGGCTTGCCTTGGCCGGTCTATCTCTATGAGGCCGGTCGCGTTCTCGCTCTCATGGGTTTCGTGCTTATCGCCTTTCAATATCTGCTCAGTTCCAAGATCAAATGGGTTGAAAAGGGTATCGGGCTGGACCGGCTGTTTGGCATTCACAAAAGATGTGGAGCGATCATTTTAGGCATCGCATCAGCCCATCCCCTGCTGCTTTTGCTCTCAGAGAGACTGCAGGGGTATTCAACGCCCATTGGTCTGTTGAAAGTCCTGGGACTGATTGCGCTCCTCGGCATCTGGGCGACTGCCGGTGCCGCCATCCTTTACGGCAGGATTCCCTTCACCTATGAGGCATGGAAGCGGGTTCACCTGGTCGGCTATTTCATCCTGCCCCTGGCTTTTTTTCACAGTTTCCTTATCGGGAGTACCTTGCAGAGAGGCCCCGTGAGGGCATTTTGGGGAATTCTGGCTCTCATCTATGTGGCGGCTTTGGTCGGCCGGATTCGGCAGCGCTATGCCCTGAGACGGCACCCCTTTAGCGTTGCCACTGTGTCCAGAGAGACGGATGATACATGGAGGCTCCATTTTGAAGGCGATCACAAGGATTATGCCCCCGGTCAGTTCATGGTTGTCCAACTCGCAAGAAAGGGCAACGTGTCGGAACCTCACCCTTTTACCATCGCTTCCAGCCCGACGCGAAAAGGCCTTTGCATTTGCGTGAAAGCAGTGGGGGACTTCACGTCCACTATCGGGGAAACGAGTCGTTCTGATCTGGCTTACATCGACATGCCCTACGGCATATTCACCTTTCTCAACCATGATGCCGATCGGCTCGTTTTCATTGCCGGAGGCATTGGCATCACCCCTTTTATGAGCATGTTAAGGTATATTTGTGACAGGGAGCTTCAAAAGGAGGTTGTCCTGCTTTGGGCGAACAAAAGGGAGAAAGACATCGCTTTCAGGGACGAACTGGAGGAGATGGCCTCTCAAATGCCCTCCTTGAAGGTCCTTCACATTGTGTCAAGGCAAGAGGATTGGCCGGGTGAAAAAGGGCGCATTGATGCCGACAAGCTAAAGAAACACGTAGGCGATTTTCATCAGGGTGAGTTTTTTCTCTGCGGCCCCCCGCAGATGATGAGAGATGTTGAAAAAACGCTATCCAGTTTGGGGGTTCCTAAGAAGCGGATCCATGTGGAGCGCTTTGCCTTGCGATGATCTCGTAATCACGTCCCAGAAATAACTTGAAGAAGTTCTTGCTTGCTCGACGGCCCCTCGAGCCCAATTTTGGCCATTCCCTCTTTCGGAATCATGATAGGAATTTCTGGGACACCACACTGATGCTCCGTGTCATATATTCTTGTATTATAAAGTGATGGCCTGTTCCTGAAGGACGATATCTTAGAAGAATTCCACTGCGCATTGCCGTGGTCTGATCTTTGAGGGTTTACGCCCGGAAAGCCCTAGCAGAATCTCTCGTTCCGACGCATTTAGGACCTTGTTAAACCCTCAAAGATCAGACCACCTTTCCCCAAGACCTTAGATATCGTCCTTCAGGAACAGGCCATCAGGCAGTCAATCCGAAAACACAATCTTCAGGTATGCGAACTCATGATACACGGCACTAGAGACGCCTTTCCGGGAGCAGGGCGATGAGCCCGGTGGTGAGTATGGGCACCACGGCGAGTGCGGTAAGGACCGGTTTGATGGAGAAAAAGTCTGCCGCCATGCCCGTCAAGGGCGTTATCATTCCGCCCGTTCCAAATGCAAGACCCATCATCAGGCTGGATACCATCGATCTTCCCCGCGGCGCCAACTCTTGAGCCATAGACACTCCCAAAGGGAGCGTGGCCAGGATGAAAAAGCCGGCCAAAAGAGCGTTCAGATACACCCATTGGCCTGGCAGAAAAAGAAGGAGTAGAAAGCTCGGCGTTGCCAAGCCGTAGGAGACGAAAAAGATCGGTTTGTAGCCAAGCCTGTCTGAAAGGTGGCCGGCGATCAGTCCGCTTAGGGCACCGGCCACCGTGAATAGAGCGATAATGGTCCCGATCGATACCAGAGAATACCCCTCCCGGGCATAATAAACCGGGAGGAAGGTCAAAAAAGACTGGCTGACAAAAGATCGGAGAACCATCACGAGCCAGATGAGGGCGATCGCCTTCCACACGCCTCCAAGCGCTTCCCTGATGGAACCGAGGAAACCCAGACCCCCAAGTCCTTCGCCGGTGGGGAAAGGCACGATCTTGTAAAGCAAGATGAGCAAGAACAGGCCGATGGTCATGGTCCATGGAGAGGCCTCGAGCCCGAAGGTGTGCACGAAATAGGTAACAAAGAGAGGTCCGACACCGAAGGCGAAGGTCCCGCCCAAATTGAAAATGGACATGGAAAAGCCAAGGTGGGAGCCTGCATAGGTTGAGACCATCCCTGCTGAGGTGGGATGGAACAAGGCCGACCCGATGGACCCCAGGGATATGAAGAGAAGCAAGACAACAAAAGAGGGGGCTAACCCCACAAGGGGGATGAATAGGACGGCCAAAAAGGGGCCACCGAGGAGGAACAGGCGGGTGCGGTAATGATCGGCAATGTATCCGGCAGAAGGCTGGACGATGAAGGCGAAAAAGCGGCTCAGGCCCGCGATCAAGCCGACCTGGGTCAGTGTGAGAGAGAGTTTTTCCACAAAGACGGGGAGCAGGGGGTGGATAAAAGAGGCATAGAAATCACCCGTAAAATGAACGAGCGCAAGAGCGAAGATCACCTTGGCATCCGCTTTTCTCTTTTTAGACATGAAGTTCCTTCTTTAGCCAATCCCCATCAAGGTCATGACATCTTTTCTTCTGTTCCGAGGCTCCTCTCCGAGCTGTTGACCCTAAGAGCCGAAAGCTTGCCCTCCTGAGGCGGGCTGGTGTTTTTAGGAAACTGATTCGTACCGTATCCAGCCTGGGCGCCGGACAAGCCTCCAAATTTTGGAGCTGCGTTTGAAACGCTGGTGAGAACGGCAACGGAAACTCAGGACTTAGATCCATATCGGTGGGGGTGTCAAGCATATATTTGGTCACCATTGTTGGAGAGCTTCAGCAAGGTGTCCTGCGTGCAGTCCAAATTCCGGCTTGAGAGGAGCACCGTTGAGTGCTCCAGAATGCTGTAGGAGCCCCCCCTCTTGGCGGATATCATATCGATAAAATTAAGAATTGACACGGAAGAGCCCTTTTACTATATTCGCGACAAACGGGGTGTCCATCTGAAGTTCATTATCTTAAGCGGCCTTTTCCACATGGGCACTTCATCGCGCAGGCGCTCGATGAGGGGTTTATGACCATGAAGATCATCATGGGATCTGATCATGCTGGTTTCGAACTCAAGGAAGCCTGCAAAGCCTTTCTGGAGAATTCCGGGGAATACGGGGTGCTGGATGTGGGGGTCTTCAGCCGGGCCTCATCAGACTACCCCCAGATTGCCCACAAGGTGGCCAGGGCAGTGGCTGACAGAGAATATGAACGAGGGGTTTTGATTTGCGGTTCAGGCATCGGTATGTCCATTGTGGCCAACCGGTATAAGGGGGTGCGCGCCGCCCTCTGCTATAACCTTTACGCTGCGCGCATGAGCCGCTTACACAATGACGCCAACGTGCTCACCATGGGTGAAAGGGTATTGGGGGAGGGCTTGGCACTTGAGATCCTGGATGTCTTTCTGAGAACCGCATTTGAGGGCGGTCGCCACAAGGACCGGGTGGATCAAATCGATGGAGGAGGCTAGCCCGTTTGGAGGAGAGGACCCTGGACACTTTGGATCCTGAAGTGGCAGAGGCCATTCAGGCGGAGATAGAGCGAGAAAAAAACAACCTGGTCATGATCGCGTCGGAAAATTATGCCTCAATGGCGGTCATCAAGGCGCAGGCCAATGTCATGACCAACAAGTATGCGGAGGGTTACCCCAAGAAGAGATATTACGGCGGCTGTGAAAACGTGGATGTGGTGGAATGGCTGGCCATTGAGCGGGCGAAAAGGCTGTTCCGGGCTGAATACGCCAACGTCCAGCCCCATTCCGGATCACAGGCCAACATGGCTGTCTACTTCTCTTTTCTCAACCCGGGGGACACCATCTTGGGGATGGATTTGTCCCATGGAGGGCATCTGACCCATGGGAGCCCAGTCAATTTTTCGGGTTCTTTTTACAGGGCGGCATTTTACGGGATTGAAGCGAAAAGGCAGATCATTGACTACGATCAGGTCGAGGGTCTGGCCCGGAAGCACAAACCAAAATTGATCATCGCAGGAGCCAGCGCCTATCCCAGAGTAATCGATTTTCAGAACTTCCGCTCCATCGCCGAGGGAGTGGGCGCCTATCTCATGGCGGATATCGCCCATATTGCCGGACTCGTGGCGGCGGACCTTCATCCGACGCCGGTGGGGGTGGCGGACTTTGTCACCTCCACCACCCATAAGACGCTTAGAGGACCCAGGGGCGGACTCATCCTGGCGCAGGAGGAGTATGGTCCGGCATTGGACAAGGGTCTGTTCCCCGGTATCCAGGGTGGGCCTCTTATGCATATTATTGCAGCCAAAGCAGTCGCTTTTGGTGAGGCGCTGAGGCCGGCCTTTATAGACTACCAACGCCAGGTGATCAAGAATGCGCAGGTGCTGGCTCAAGAACTGGCGGGTTTCGGTTTCAATCTGGTGTCGGGCGGTACAGACAACCACCTGCTTCTCATCGATTTGACGGCAAGGGGCATGAGTGGCCTGGATGCTGAAAGGGCGCTGGGCGAGGCAGGCATCGTGGTAAACAAGAACGTGGTACCCTTTGACAAGAGAGGGCCCAAAGTGACGAGCGGCCTGCGGATAGGGACGCCGGCCCTAACGACCCGGGGAATGAGGGAGCCGGAGATGGCTGTGATTGCCGATCTAATCCAACAGGTTCTGGACAACCCGGGTCATGAAAAGACAATTCAAGACGCCCGTTCGGCGGTGGATGAACTCTGCCGAAAATTTCCTGTTTACGAATAGCGTGTTCGGTGCGGGCGAAACCATGAGGAGAGAGCAACCCCTTGTCAAGACCGTCGTGGCCGGAATATTTCATGGCTATAGCCAAGTTGGTGGCCAAGAGATCCACGTGCCTGCGCCGAAGTGTGGGCGCCATACTTGTCAAGGACAAGAGGGTTCTGGCGACCGGCTATAACGGCGCGCCCGCAGGGCTGAAGCACTGCGAAGAGGTGGGCTGTCTCAGAGAGGATTCATCCATACCTTCCGGGGAACGCCATGAACTCTGCCGCGGCCTCCATGCGGAACAGAACGTGATCATTCAGGCGGCCTATCATGGGATCTCGGTCAAAGGCGCGACCCTTTACTGTACCAATAAGCCCTGCGTGATTTGTTCAAAAATGCTGATCAACGCAGGGATTCGAAAAATATATTATGAGGATGGATACGATGATCCTCTTTCCGATGAAATGTTTGTCGAAGCCGGTTTGGAAGTCGTGAGGTTGAAGATATGAAATGTCCTTACTGCAGCAAAACTGAGAACAAGGTGATAGACTCGCGCATGAGTAAGGATGGGCGAACCATCCGGAGACGGAGAGAATGCATCGAATGTGGCAGGCGATTTACCACTTACGAAAAGCTGGAAGACGTCCTACCCATGGTGGTCAAGAAGGACGGCAGGCGCGAGCCCTTTAGCCGGGAAAAAATTATAGAGGGCATCAAGAAGGCGTGCCAGAAAAGGCCGATCAGTGTCACGACAATTGATGAGTTCGTGGACTCACTGGAAATGTACTTTCAGGAACTGGGTAAGAAAGAGGTTGAGAGTAAAGAGATTGGTGAGGTGGTTATCAGCAACTTGAAAGAATGGGATGATGTGGCCTATGTCCGATTCGCATCTGTATATCGGCAATTCAGGGACATCAGTGAGTTTATGGCTGAACTTGAAGAGATTCTAAAATCGAGGAAGGAGAAAGAGCGGATATAAGGGGATGCCCAGTCCCCCGAAGCCGTTCACATCCTGTCCGTGATCTTTGACATGGGGACACATCGCTTTTGAAGGACATGGATGAAAAATTCATGAAAGTGGCGTTGCGCCTTGCCAAAAAAGGCATTGGACGTACTTCGCCCAATCCGGTGGTGGGCGCGGTGATCGTTCGCAACGGCGAAGTGATTGCCTCTGGATATCACAAAAGAGCCGGTGCGCCCCATGCCGAGATCGAGGCTCTGGCAAAAATAGGAGAAAAGGTCAGGGAAGGGGACACCCTTTATGTGACTCTGGAGCCATGCCATCACCACGGAAGAACGCCGCCTTGCACCGAGGCCATCTTAAGAAGTGGCCTCAAAAGGGTGGTTGTGGGAATGAAGGATCCGAACCCGAATGTCACCGGCGGGGGTTGCGAATTCCTGGGGCAGAAAGGGGTTGAGGTTCGCGTCGGTGTTTTGGAATCAGCGTGCCGCCGGCTCAACGAGTTCTTTTTGAAGTTTGTGACCACGGGGCGGCCTTTTGTGATGGCCAAAACGGCACTTACCATGGACGGGTGGACAGCCACCTCTACAGGCCATTCCCGCTGGGTTACGGGTGAACGATCGCGCCAATTTGTTCATCGACTCAGGGATCAGGTAGACGCTCTCATGGTCGGCATAGGCACCATATTGGCCGACGACCCCTCCCTGACCACCCGCCTGAAAAATCGCGCAGGGAAGGATCCCCTTCGTATCGTCGTAGATACCCACTTGAGAATCCCTCAAAACGCCCGGGTGTTGCATGTGGATTCACCCGCAAAAACGCTGGTTGCTGTGGGTGAAGGGGTGTCTGAAAATCGGCTCAAAACGATCCAAAAAAACGGTGTTTCAACCCTGATCTGTCCGAAGAGGAAAGGGAGGATTGACCTCACCGCCTTAATGGATATGTTAGGGACGAAGTCTATCACGTCTGTCCTGTTGGAGGGGGGCTCGACTTTAATGGGCGCCATGATCCGGGAAAGTCTGGTGGACAAGTTCCTCTTTTTCAAGGCGCCCAAGGTACTGGGGGGCGATGACGGCATGCCGATGGCGGCCGGGCCTGGTCCGCAGACGATGGAGGGATGTCTTTGGTTGAATGATCTTGAGACCAGGCGTTTGGGAGACGATCTCCTGGTTGTGGGTTATCCGGAATATATGAAAGGGTCGGGTGCTGAAGAAAGCATCAAAACGGGTTGAAAGCCATGTTTACAGGCTTGGTAGAAGGCATTGGCAAAGTAAAGGGGATCAATCGCCGCGGAGAGGACTTGCGTTTGACCATCGTGCCATTCGTGGATATGTCTGATGTCCGCACAGGGGACAGCATTTCCGTCAGCGGGGTTTGTCTCACCGTGACCGACCTTAAGGCGGGCGCATTCACCGTGGATGTCTCGGGAGAGACCCTGTCCAGGAGCACTCTCGCAAGGCTCAAGCTCGCTGATGAGGTGAACCTCGAACGGGCGCTCCGCTTTGTGGACCGCCTCGGGGGGCACCTGGTATCCGGCCATGTGGACGGCGTGGGCAGAATCCAGACGAAAGAGCAGCAACAGCGGTCATGGATTCTGAAAATTGGGATTGAGGAGCGTCTTTCGAGGTATGTGATTGAGAAAGGCTCCATTGCGGTTGACGGAATAAGTTTAACGGTTAACCGTTGCGAGAACACGGCCTTCGAGGTCAACATTATTCCGGAGACCGGCAAGGTGACCACGATTTTGGAAAAGAAGGTGGGAGATCTCGTAAACATTGAAACCGACCTGATCGGCAAATACATCGAGAAGTTTTTCCTGAGAGAGCAATCTTCCGAGCCGGAGAAGAGATCTTCCGTTATCGATGAGGACATGCTAAGAAAACACGGATTTGGTGAATAGAGAAAATGCCTGTTGCAAGAATAGAAGCGGTCCTTGAAGATCTGAAGCAGGGGAAAATGATCATCCTCGTGGATGATGAGGACCGGGAGAATGAGGGCGACCTGACCATGGCCGCCGAAAAGGTGAGCCCGGAGTCCATCAATTTCATGGCCAAATACGGGCGGGGACTCATTTGCCTTTCCCTCGCTCCCGAGATTGTGGACAGGCTGAAGCTGCCCCTGATGGTGACCGACAACCGTTCTCCTTTTAGGACAGCCTTCACCGTGTCCATTGAGGCGCGCCAGGGCGTTACCACCGGCATCTCTGCTGCCGATAGGGCCCACACCATTCTGACGGCCATTGCGGATGATGCAGAGCCGGACGACCTGATTCAACCGGGGCACGTTTTCCCCTTGAGAGCGAGGCGAGGCGGGGTGCTTTTCAGAACGGGCCAGACCGAAGGCTCTGTTGACCTGGCCAGGCTTGCAGGCTTAAAACCCGCAGGCGTCATTTGCGAAGTTATGAACGATGACGGCACCATGGCCCGAATGCCCGATCTGCAGAAATTCGCTGAGCAGCACGGATTGAAGATCGCCACGGTCGCAGATGTCATCGCTTACAGGATGAGAAAGGAGTCCTTTGTTCACAAAGCGGCCGAGACCACCCTGCCAACGCCCTTCGGCGAGTTCAAGGCCATCGCCTTTGTAAATGACATCGATGAATACGAACATCTAGCTCTGGTCAAAGGCGAGATCAGCTCGGACAAGGAGGTGCTGGTAAGGGTCCATTCTCAGTGCCTCACGGGTGATGTTTTTGGGTCCTTTCGCTGTGATTGTGGTTCTCAGCTGGAAAAAGCCATGCAACTGGTCCAAGAAGAAGGACTGGGTGTCATCCTATACTTAATGCAGGAGGGTCGGGGAATCGGTCTTGCAAACAAGATTAGGGCCTATGCGCTCCAGGATCAGGGAAGAGACACGGTCGAGGCGAACGAGGACCTGATCTGAGAAATTACGGGGTGGGCGCTCAAATTTTGGCGGCTCTCGGTGTGAGGAAGATGAGGCTGATGACCAATAATCCGAAAAAAATCATTGGTCTTGAAGGGTACGGTCTTGAAGTGGTGGACCGTGTGCCCATAGAGACAGAGCCGACACCGGAGAACCTGAGATATCTGACCACGAAATGTGAAAAGCTGGGTCATCTTTTGAACATCAAACAGTAGAGGAGTGCCTTATGCACAAGATCTTAGAAGGCAAGATATCAGCAGCAGGGTTTCGTTTCGGAATCATTGTGAGCAGGTTCAATGACTTCATCAGTTCGAAGCTGATGGAGGGAGCCATGGATGCTCTGATGAGGCACGGCGCTCAAGAGAAACAGATCGCTTTGGTGAAAGTGCCCGGCTCTTTTGAGATACCCCTCGCTGCAAAGAAATTGGCTGAGAGCGGCAACTATGATGCGGTCATCTGCCTTGGTGCTGTGATCAGAGGATCCACACCCCATTTTGAATATGTGGCAGCAGAGGTGTCCAAGGGAATAGCCACCGTAGCCCTTGAAACCAAGGTCCCCATCACATTTGGTGTCCTGACTACCGATAATCTGGAGCAGGCAATCGAAAGGGCCGGCTCCAAGGCGGGGAACAAGGGTTGGGATGCTGCCATGGCAGCCATGGAGATGGTGAATCTTTTCAAAGACTTGGGATAACTCCCGCCTCCCTGAGGACAAAGAGGGTTTTCCTCTTCCTTGCATGTTCAAGCGGGCTGAACCTTTTTGGGGTGGCCCGACCTCAAGAACTGCCGAACGCTTTTGAAGCGATTTGCATTGAAGCCATGGGCAAAAGACGTCGCGCCAGAGAGCTGGCACTTCAGGTTCTTTTTCATATGGAATTCAACTCCGGTGATGCGAATGACGCATTTGATCTAATCTGCGAGTGCTTCGGGTCACCGGAGAGCATTAGATCTTTTTCCAGGCAACTGGTTTTGGGGGTTTGGGAAAAAAGAAATGAGCTGGACGTATTAATCGGCCGGTCTTCCATCAACTGGCGCCTGGAAAGGATGTCGCGCGTAGACAGAAACATTCTAAGGTTGGCTGCGTTCGAAGTCCTCTACATGAAGGATATCCCTCCCAAAGTCTCTATTGATGAGGCGGTTGAACTGGGCAAAAGGTATGGAACAGAGGATTCGGGCGCTTTTATTAATGGCGTTTTAGACAAAATTTACGCCCACGTAGAAAGGAAGAGACGGGAAGAAGAGGCAAAATAGGCCTGGTGAAAAAGTATTGGAAGGTGGCATGCGATGACGAAATACAACCCACAGGAACTGGAAAAGAAATGGCAAGCCTACTGGGAAAAAGAAGGCCTTTTCAAGGTCACGGAGGACCCGGAAAAAGAGAAGTACTATCTTCTGGAGATGTTTCCTTATCCTTCGGGAAAGATTCACATGGGGCATGTGAGGAATTACACCATCGGCGATGTGGTGGCACGATACATGAGAATGAAGGGGAAAAACGTGCTCCATCCCATGGGATGGGATGCCTTTGGACTTCCGGCGGAGAATGCAGCCATTGAGAACAAGAGCCACCCGGCGATCTGGACTTATCAAAACATAGACGCCATGAAATCCCAGCTGAAGCGAATGGGATTCAGCTATGACTGGGACCGGGAGATTGCCACCTGTGACCCTGATTACTACCGTTGGGAGCAACTCGTTTTTCTGAAAATGTACGAGAGGGGTTTGGCTTACAAGAAGAGGACCTATGTCAACTGGTGTGACAGCTGCCAAACCGTGCTGGCTAAGGAGCAGGTGGAGAACGGGCGGTGCTGGCGCCACACGGAACAAGAAGTGACCCTTAAGGAAATGGATAGTTGGTTTCTGAAAATCACGGATTACGCCGAGGAGATTCTCGAATATTGCGACAAACTCCCTGGATGGCCTGAAAGGGTGCTGACCATGCAAAGGAATTGGATCGGCAAGAGCTACGGGGCCATCATTCGTTTTCCTGTGGCGGGATCGGAGGAAGTGATCGAAGTCTACACCACGAGACAGGACACGCTTTTTGGGGCCACGTTTCTCTGCTTTGCACCCGAGCATCCCATGCTCAGGGAGTTGATCAAGGGGCAGCCTCAGGAAAGAGAGGTCCTTGAGTTCATCGAACGGACCATGAAAGTGGATACCTATATCAGGGCGGCCGATTTCACAGTCAAAGAGGGGTTGTTTACGGGCCGGTATTGCATCAATCCGGTAACGGAGGAGCAAATTCCCATATACGTGGCGAACTTTGTCCTTTTTGATTATGGTACCGGCGCCATCATGGCTGTGCCTACCCACGACCAAAGAGACTTCGAGTTTGCCAAGAAGTATAACCTTCGGTTGAGAGTGGTCATCAAACCGCGCAACGAGGAACTCGTTGAGGAGACCATGACGGAAGCCTACGAAGGGGAAGGCATTCTGGTAAATTCCGGACCATTCGACGGGATGGGAAACTTAGAGGCCCTGGACGACATCGCCGCATATCTGGAATCCAAAGGTATGGGCTACAAGACGGTGAATTACAGACTCAGGGACTGGAATATTTCCAGACAGCGGTACTGGGGGGCCCCGATTCCAATCATCTACTGTGATCAGTGCGGAACGGTTCCGGTGCCCGAAGAAGACCTGCCCGTGATTCTACCCGTCGACCTTGAAATGAGACCGAACGGGGGTTCGCCGCTTCCCTGGGAGGCTTCTTTCTATGAGACGACCTGCCCGAAATGTAAAGGCAATGCCAGGAGAGAGACGGACACCATGGACACCTTTGTGGAATCCTCCTGGTACTTCGATCGCTATACGTGTCCTGAATATGATCGGGGGTCCGTTGATCCGCAAAAAGCCGACTACTGGATGCCTGTGGATCAGTATATCGGGGGCATCGAGCATGCGATCCTTCACCTCCTATATTCCCGTTTCTATACGCGGGTGCTTCGGGATTTCGGTGAGCTCAAGGTGAGGGAGCCCTTTACCAACCTCCTGACTCAGGGCATGGTGTGCAAGGAGACCCAAGAGTGCCCGAACCAAGAGTGCCCAAAACAGGGCTATCTCTATCCCCATCAGGTCGATGAAAACCGTTGTGTGCAATGCGGTTTGGAGGTGGTCATCGGGAATACAGTGAAGATGTCCAAATCGAAACGGAATGTGGTGGATCCGGAGGCTCTTATTGAGCAGTACGGGGCCGACACGGTTCGCATGTTCTGTCTTTTCGCATCGCCACCGGAAAGGGATTTGGAGTGGAGTGATCAGGGAGTGGAGGGTTCTTACAGATTCCTGAACCGGGTTTGGCGTCTCGTCATGGAGAATGTGGAACCCATTTCAAAGGTTGAGCCCTATGACGGAAAAGCGCCCCTCAACGGCCCTGAAAGGGACCTCCACCGGAAGACGCATCAGACCATCAAGAAAGTGACCAACGACATTGAAGACCGTTTCCACTTCAATACAGCCATAAGCGCTGTCATGGAGCTGGTGAACGAGATCAGCAAATATCAGAGCAACGATGGAGACAAGGACTGGTCCGTGGTCAGAGAGGCTATGGAGACCGCGGTGGTGCTCCTGTCTCCTGTGGTTCCCCACATTACGGAAGAGCTCTGGCACATGCTGGGCCGTGAAGCGTGTCTGCTCAATGTGCCGTGGCTGCGTTACAGCGACAAGGCCTTGGAAGTGGAAAGGCGCCTGGTTGTTCTCCAGGTCAACGGGAAGGTGAGGGACAGGATAGAGGTGCCTGCCGCCTTTGATGAAAAGGAGATCGAAACCGAAGCCTTGAAGAGCGAAAAAGTTCAGAACTTTGTGGGGGGCAAACAGATCAAGAAGGTCATTGTGGTTCAGAACAAACTGGTGAACGTGGTGGTGTGATCTGCAGAAGCCGAAGGTTGGGCATGGGAGCTTCCAGAGTCTCCGGAGAATCTGAAAACCGTTCCACAGGATGACGACATGGCCTTGTTTTCGCGACGATTCTGCCTGTTGTGCTTAGCCGGCATGGTCCTGGTGTCCTGCTTCTTGATCGGGGCCTGCGGCTATCAGTTTCGGGCGACGGGAGAGCCCGTAGGCATTGAACTTGAGAGCTTGGCGATTCCTTTGGTCTCGAGCCCCTCATCCGACCGAGGTTTTGAGGCGGTATTCACAAGGATTGTCAGGGAGGAATTCATTAGCCGAGGAAGGGTCCCCCTTGTGGCCTCAGAGAACGCGCAGGCCGTCCTCCAAGGGAGAATCACCGATATCCGGACCTATCCGGTGAGCTTCAAATCCCAAGAGCAGACCGTGGGGGGAACGGTAACGACCTATTCGGTGACAAGAAGCCGCGAGCTCAGAGTCACACTGGATATGCAGTTGGTTTACAGGGAGAGCGGCAAGGTCGTCTGGCACGAGAAGGACATGGAGGAGAGAGCCACCTTTGCCGTGGACACGGATCCCCTCACCACCCAATACAATCAACAGAAGGCCCTTGAAAGAATCGCCCTGCGGATGGCGCAGAGGATATACCTAAAGACCATGGAAAGATTTTAATGGCCAAGGATCTGCTTCCAGAGGATCTCCTCAAGTCAGTTAGGGAGGGGCGCATTGCCCCTTTTTACCTTTTCCATGGCTCTGGCGAATTCCGGATGGAAAAGGCCCTTGAGACCATCAGAAACCTCCTCGTCCCGGAGTCTGTCAGAGACTTCAATCTTGAAATTCTCTATGGCGGTGAAATCGAACCGGAGGCTGTCATTGAGAAGGCGTGCTCACTGCCTTTCATGGCCAGGTACCGTGTGATTATCGTCCGAAGGGCGGAGAAATTCTCAGCGGAATCCCTGGAGAAATGTATTCCATACCTCGAAAATCCCTCCCCTTCAACGTGCCTGATCTTTTTATGTCCCAAACCCGACTTCCGAAAGAAGTTTTACAGCACGGTGAGATCCCTCGGTGGGGCCGTTCATTTTAGGGAACTCAAGGAGAGGGAGGTCGCCCCCTGGATTCGGAAAAGGGCTGCGGAAATGGGACTGAAAATAGATATGAAGGCCTGCTTTTACCTCCAGCAGATCATTGGCAACAGCCCGAGGGATCTCTTTGGGGAAATGGAAAAGCTGTGCCTGCGCTATGGTGAGACCGTGAGCATTGAGGAGGTCAAAGACATGGTCAGGCACAGCCGAATGTACACCATTTTCGAGCTCGTGGACCGGATCTCCACAAAACAATGCACAGAGTCCTTGGTCGTGTTGACCCGGTTTCTGGAAGAAGAGGACAAAAGGTCGGGGCCTTTACGGGTCATCGGCATGCTGAATCGGCAGATAAGGCTGCTATGGAAGACAAAAACCGTCCTGGAAAAGGGAGGGCGGATCAAGGATGTGGCTGAGAAGCTGGGCCCGGCCCACTTCCTGGCCAAGGATTTGATCAAGCAGTCAAAACAATGGTCTGTGGAAGAGTTGGAGAAGGGCTTGGAGCTTCTTTACAAGGCGGATGGGTGGCTCAAGTCAGGCTCCCGACCAAAGCCGGTCCTTGAAAACACGATCATATCGCTTTGCAGTTAGGACTTTTTTTCCGAAGAGAGCCGATTGACCTGGCGGGTAAGCCGGGATATGGTCCGGGAGGCCTTGTTTTTATGAATAACGCCCTTTGAGGCGGTTTTTTGGAGGATAGAGACAGCACTATTGAGCCTCTCCAAAGCCTGATCAGCGTTGTTCTGTGCCACGGCGGTTCTCAGATCCTTGACTACCTTCCTGGCTCTGGTCTTGTGACTCAAGTTTCTCACTCGTCTCAGTTTGCTCTGCCTCGTCCTTTTGAGGGCTGATTTGTGGGTTGCCAAATGAATATCTCCTTCTTGGAATTTGCGGTTAGCATTACAAACGATCCTTTTTAGGAAAAAATTTATTCTGTGTCAAGATAAAAAGATCTCTTGAGACAGAGTGTCAGCCAGGCAGCAGGAACTGTCGGTTTCTATACCTTTTTGAGCCGAATCCTGGGACTGGTGAGGGATATTGTGGTCGCCAGATACTTCGGCGCCGGCATGGCCGCAGATGCCTTTTTTGTGGCTTTTCGTATCCCCAACCTGCTGAGGCGCCTTTTTGCCGAAGGCTCGCTCACCATTGCCTTTATCCCCGTTTTTACGGAATACTTGACGAAAAAATCCCGGGAAGACGCTTTTGAATTGGCCAGGGCGGTACTGACCCTGCTTTCCATAGCACTGGCGGTCGTCACCATTCTCGGCGTTGTTTTTGCCCCGTGGGTGGTGAGAATTCAGGCTTTTGGTTTCGGCGGGGCAGGGATGAAGTATGATCTGACCGTTCTCCTAACCCGCATTACCTTTCCCTACATTTTTCTCATCAGCCTCGTGGCTTTCTTCATGGGCATCCTGAACTCCCTGAGGCATTTTGCAGCACCCGCGGCGGCACCTATTTTCTTGAACGTGGGCATCATCGCATCCACCGTGTGGATTTCACCCCACTGTCCGCAGCCCGTCATGGGTGTGGCCATTGGCGTGATCATCGGGGGCATCTTGCAACTGGCGCTCCAAATACCCTGGGTTCTGAGAAAAGGGGTCTCCCTCGTTCCCTGCTGGAGGCCGGGTCACCCGGCTGTGAAGAGAATCGGGCTCCTCATGCTTCCGGCTATCTTTGGTTCTGCCATTTACCAGTTAAATCAGTTTATCGGGACGCTTCTGGCTTCCTTCCTGCAAGAAGGGAGCATCTCTTGGCTTTACTACGCCGATCGGCTGGTGGAGTTTCCCCTGGGTGTTTTTGCCATAGCCATTAGCACAGCAGCCCTTCCATCACTTTCAAAACAGGTTGCGAGTAAAAAGATCGATGAATTCAGGAATACCCTTCGGCACGCCCTTAGGCTCGTTTTCTTCATCACCATACCGTCCATGGCAGGGCTGATCGCACTTGGAAAGCCAATCATACACGTTTTTTTCGAGAGAGGGGCTTTTGACGCCTTTTCAACAGACATGACGGCTGTAGCGCTCTTCTACTATACCGTGGGTCTCTGGGCCTTTTCAGGGATCAGGGTGATGGTATCCGCTTTCTATGCACTCCAGGATACGAAGACTCCGGTCAAGGTCGCAGCCGTTGCCATGGTGGCGCACCTCGTGTTCAGCTTGATCTTGATGGGACCCCTGAAGCATGGCGGCCTGGCTCTGTCCCTTTCCGTAGCCTCAACCTTGCACTTCTGTCTTCTTGTGTTCCTTCTTCACAGGAAGCTGGGATCCTTGGCGTTGAAGCCTGTTGCAATCACGGCCTGCAAGAGTCTTTTTGCCTCATCGGTCATGGGCCTCGGAATATACGCGATTTATGCTTCGTGGTTTGCGGAGATGAGAGGGGTGGGCCTGCTGCAGGTGACCGCTCAGGTTGCAGGACTTGTTCTCGCAGGCGCTTTCATCTATTTTGCGGTGACCCGGATCATGGGGTGCGAAGAGTTGGCTTCCGTTACGGATATATTCAGACCGATTCTGAGAAGGCTGGGGGCCAGGTAGGGGTCATGGGGTGGCCCCGTGTTTTGTGCGATCAACTTTTCGATAACGTTGGTTATATGGAGGTGCTGAGATGACAACCGAATTATTGGACTACAAAAGGATCCTTGTGGTGGACGACGAGTCCGATGTCCTCGAAACCATCGAGGAAATTCTGTCCACGTGTGATGTGGTCAAGGCTTCGACGTTCGATGAAGCAAAGGCGCTTCTGGAAAGAGAGTACTTTGACATCGCGATCCTGGACATCATGGGTGTTGACGGCTACGGGCTTCTTGAGATTGCAAAGGGGAGGGGCATCATGGCCGTCATGCTGACGGCCCATGCCCTGAGTCCCGAGGATACGGCAAAGTCCTACCAGGAAGGGGCGGCCTCATATGTGCCGAAGGAGAAAGTGTCGGAGATAGCGACTTTCTTAACGGATGTCTTGGAAGCGAAAGAAGAGGGGAAGAGCACATGGTCGCGCTGGTTTGACAGGTTCGCGGCCTACTACGATAAGAAGTTCGGCCCCCACTGGAAAAAGAAAACAAAGGAACTTATGGAGGATGTCGGTTTTTGGGAGTAATCCCTCTGAGAAATGATGCTCATGGCTTCGCTTACATTTTCAAAACCAACCATCTCGGCCGGCATCCGCCTACACCTCCGGCTCGAAAGTAACACGGCAGCGCGGTGCCGGAGTTGCACACAGCAAAGCAATTAAAGGGAGTCTGCACTTGATATTCCGTGAAACCGGTGAGGTGAAGGATTCTTTTTATGTCCTGGGTTCGACCCGCAACCCGATTTACCTTTTGAAGAGCAGCAGACCTGTTCTTTTCGATGCAGGGCTCGCAGTGCTCGCCCCCGCCTATGAGAAGGAGATCCGGGCGGTTTTACACGCAACCCCACCAGAAATGATTCTCTTGACCCATGTCCATTTTGATCATTGCGGTGCGGTTTCTTATCTCAAGAGCGCATTTCCTGGGTTGAAAGTGGCTGCCTCAAAAAAGGCCGGGGAGATCATGAAACGGCCCAACGCGGTCAGACTTATGCGTCATTTGAGCGAAAAGGCCGGTGAGGCGCTCGAGGACTTTCAAGAGGTCTCTCCCCTGCCGAGGCCCTTCGAGCCCTTTGAGCCCGATCTGATCCTCAAGGAGGGCGACGTGATCGAGCTCGAAGCAGACTTGCACATTGAAGTGCTCGCAACGCCCGGTCACACCTGGGACTTCTTGAGTTACTATGTGCCTGAGAAGAGAATCCTTGTCGCTTCGGAAGCAGCCGGCTGCGCTGTCAACTCGGAACACATTTCCATTGACTGTCTCACGGACTTTGACACCTATTGGCGTTCACTGACACGGCTTGCGGCCTTGGATGCGGATATCCTCTGTCAGGGGCACATGTTTGTCTATGATGGAGAGGATGTGAGCCGCTTTCTGGAAAGATCCATGGCGGCGACGCTTCAGTTCAGGGGCATGGTGGAAGACCTCTGGCGCAGTGAAAAGGGGGACGTGCGCCGTGTCATGATGCGTATCAAAAAGCTGGAGTACGATCCGCTTCCTCTGCCCAAGCAGCCGGAAGCGGCTTACTTGGCCAATCTGGAGGCACGGGTGAAGGGTGTCCTGGGGGCGAAAGGCCCGTGAAGGGGGCGGGCGGTCTCAAAAGACAAATCCGGGTAGTCAAAAGGCAGAAGCACAGGAAGAGCGCTGAAGCGAAAGGCTCTCGCCTTGGAGGTATCTCAAAAGCAAAAAATCGGGGTGTTTTTCGCCTTGGCAGCCTTTGGCTTCTGGGGCCTGGTCCCCATCTATTTCAAGGCTGTGCAGCATGTGCCTCCCCTGAATATTCTCTGCCACAGGGTGGTCTGGTCCGTTCCCTTTACGGCCGCGCTCATTACTATCGGTCGGCAATGGGGGTCCTTGCGCGAAGCGCTGGGTGTTTCAAGGGTGCTGGGTACCCTGTTTCTCAGTGCCACCCTCGTGGCTTTTAACTGGTTCGTCTTCATATACGCCATCACCACGAACCGAGTCATTCATGCCAGCCTGGGTTATTTCATCAATCCCCTGGTCAACGTGCTCCTGGGCATGGTGTTCCTCAGGGAAAGACTGGGACGCTGGCAGACGCTGGCCGTTCTTCTGGCTGCAGCCGGGACGCTTAACCTCACCATCGGGCAGGGTCAGCTGCCCTGGATCTCCCTTGCCCTGGCTTTTAGCTTCGGGTTTTACGGCCTGTTGCGGAAGACCGTGCGAATCGAGTCACTGAACGGGCTTTTTGTAGAGACGAGCCTGCTTTTCCCTTTTGCCTTCGCTTACCTGGCTTTTGCGGCTTGGAAGGGGGTGGGCGCCTTTGGGACGGTCAATTGGCAGACGACCCTCTTGCTTGCTCTGGCGGGAGCAATCACCTCCGCGCCCTTGGTCTGGTTCACCAGTGCTGCGCGCAAACTCAGGTATAGCACCATTGGGCTCCTCCAGTACCTGGCGCCCAGCCTTCAATTTACGCTGGCCGTCTATTTGTACAAGGAACCTTTCACGGTAGCGCACCAGGTCACATTCGGGTTCATTTGGACGGGTCTTGCCATTTTCATGGCGGACTCGCTCTACAAGCAGGGGCGGTATCAGGGGAGTTGACAGCCACAAACACCTGCAGGGTGTTGAAAAGGGCTCATCTGCTGTGTTCCGCTCATCCCTCGTCGTTGCGACGTACTCCCTATGTACGACTCACTCCTCGGGATTTCGCGCGCCTTGCATTTGAGCCTTTTTCATCACCCTGCCCGAATAGGGATCATTTAGCAGTGTGCGATGCGCTTTTACGGTTAATTTAGATACGAGCCCCTTGTTTTTGGGGCTTACTGAGCAACTCGCCTGAACTGAAGGCACCCGCCGGTTTTGTGTGCTGAGATTAGACCTTGAAAAACCCTTTGCCCTTTGTTACCTTTCAAAAAGAGCCAGCCATCCGGTGACGGTTCTCTAAGCGCTCAGAATTCGGTTGCATTTGCCCCGAGTGGTCCTGACGGGAGCGCTTCCAACCATGAGAAGCGCGCGAAGGGATAAAGAGTAACGCGCTTGGGCTGGTTTTCTCGTTGTGGGGCCAACCCTTTGCGCTGGGAACTGCTGAGCCCGGCACTTTCGGTTGGCCTGTGATTTATTCGCCTTTTCTCCCGTCCACTGAGGAGGGATGACAGGGCGAACGTCTGCGGGACGGTGGGCTCAATACCACAGAATATGGCTGATGATAGACCCCCAACAGACGCTGTAAACGTGGCATCCATCGATATCGGGAGTCATACGGCGAGGCTGTTGATTGCAGAAAAGATCGACGGTTCAAAGCTCTTTCGACCCATACTCAGAAAGAGGGCCTACATTCGGCTGGCCGAGGATTTTTCGACGGGGCCTATCAAGCGAGAAGCAATGGATCGGGCCCTGGAAGCGCTTGAAGATTTTGTTTCAACGTCGCGGCGGCTCAGGGTCGATACCATCCGTGCTGTTACCACCGGCGTGGTGAGAAAAGCGACCAACAAAGAGCGCTTTTTGGATTTGATCCGCGAGCGCACAGGAATTCAGGTCACGCTGATCTCCGGCGAGGATGAGGCCCGTTTGACCGGGAAAGGCGTGTTTCACGCCTTGAACATGCATGGCAGGCCTTTTATCATCTTTGATCTTGGTGGAGGGACAACGGAGTTTCTGCTTGGTCAAGATGAGCGCACCGAGGTGAAATCGATTCCTCTGGGCGCGATGGTGCTCACCCAAAAGCACCTGACTTGTGACCCGCCCCAGGAAAAGAACCTGAGGAGGCTGGAAAAACATATAGCGAAGATCCTTGGAGACGCATTCGCCTCGAACATTCCCAAAAGGGAAGACCGGCTCCTTGTAGGCACAGGAGGGACGGTTACGACTCTGGCAGCCATGATTCACCGGATTGAAACCTGTGAAATAGGCCCTGACAACATCCACGGATTGTTGCTGAAACGAGAAGAATTTGTAAGGCTCTTTCGCAGAATAAGCACCATAAGCTTTGAGGAGAGATTGAAACTTTCCGGCCTTGATCCGGGCAGGGCGGATGTGATTGTGGCTGGTGCCATGGTTGTGGGCGGCATCCTCCAGTTCTTTCAATCCCCGAGCATGGTGGTGAGTTTTTCGGATATCTTAGAGGGGGTTTTGATAGAATACCTCGAAGAATCGACGGCATGACCTTATTCCCTCCGGGGCGTAGGCGCCACAGGCCGGAGGCCAATCGTTCGACCTGGAGGCCTTTCGGCCCCGAGCGACTCGACTTGAGCCATCCGGCCTCGAGCTCACGGCCGAGGGGCTCATGGCCGAGAGGCTCGTCGACAGTTTTTGAGCGGCCCGTCCTCGGCCGACGCCAACCGTCGCCGCTAACCGCCGCCGCTAAAGCTATGGCGGTCAAGAAGCTATGGCTGTCAAGAGGCTATGGCCGACGGTGTCCGCAGTGGCCTTGCTACGGAGGGTGGAAGCGAACTGAGTTTTCCATGAGGGAGGACGTGATGATGGAGCGTAAAGACGTGAGAGAAGGCTATACCTTTGATGACCTGATCCTGGTCCCGGACAGGTCCGCTGTTCTACCAGGCGAAGTGGATGTAAGGACCCGGTTGTCAAGAAATATCCAGCTCAATATCCCTGTTGTGAGTGCCGCCATGGACACAGTCACGGAGTCTGAAACTGCGATCACCATGGCCAGGCAAGGCGGCATCGGTATTGTGCACAAGAATATGAGTATCGAGAGGCAGGCCCTTGAGGTGGAAAAGGTCAAGAAATCGGAAAGTGGCATGATCATTGACCCTATTTCCATTGAACCGGGCCGAAAGCTCCACGAAGTCCTTGAGATCATGAGTAAATACAGAATATCCGGGGTGCCGGTGGTCAAGGACGGGAACCTGGTGGGCATTATCACGAACAGGGATCTGAGATTCGAGACCAATTTGGACCAAGAGGTTGAGGCCGTCATGACCAAGGACAATCTGGCTACTGCCAGGCCGGGCATCACCCTTGAGGAGTCAAAGAAGATCCTCCATGCGAGACGAATCGAGAAACTTCTGGTCACCGACGAGGATGGGAAGCTTGTGGGGCTGATCACCATCAAGGACATTGAAAAAATCAAGAAATATCCCAATTCATGCAAAGATGAACTGGGCCGATTGAGGGTTGGCGCCGCAGTCGGCATTGGACCCGATATGGAAGACAGACTCGGCAGGCTGCTGGCAGCAAACGTGGATGTGGTGGTCGTCGATACCGCCCACGGGCATTCAGAGGGGGTCATCGAGGCGGTGAAGCAGATCAAGAAACAATATCCTGATGTGGAACTGATCGCCGGGAACGTGGCGACGCCGGAGGGGACTCGAAGCCTGATAGAGGCAGGCGTTGATGGTGTGAAAGTGGGCGTCGGCCCCGGGTCCATCTGCACCACAAGGGTTGTGGCCGGCGTTGGGGTTCCCCAAATGAGCGCCATCATCGATTGTGCCAAGCAGGCCGGTAAGTGGGGTATTCCCATTATCGCGGACGGGGGTATCAAATATTCGGGTGACATCACCAAGGCCCTGGCGGCTGGGGCTGATTCCGTCATGATCGGAAGCCTCTTTGCTGGCACTGAGGAGAGCCCCGGTGAAACGATTCTCTTCCAGGGGCGGACCTACAAGGTCTACCGGGGGATGGGCTCTATGGAGGCGATGCAAGAAGGCAGTAAGGATCGCTATTTTCAGGACAAGGTGGAAACGGACAAGAAATTGGTTCCAGAGGGGATTGTGGGTCGCGTGCCTTATCGGGGCCTGCTGGCGGACACTGTCTATCAGCTTGTGGGCGGCCTGAGGGCCGGCATGGGCTATGTGGGCTGCAAGAATCTTGAAGAACTTCGGGCGAAACCCAGGTTCATGCAAATCACGCCCGCGGGTTTGCGGGAAGGGCACGTCCATGATGTCATCATCATCAAAGAAGCGCCGAACTACCAAGTCGAATGACACTTCATTACACACGATCCCTAAAGCAATGATGCTCCCCCCAAATTCCTCTCCCCCAGTGAGGGGGAGAGCCCGGGTGAGGGGGTGTCTATGAAGATCAAGTTAGTCCCGAAGCGAGTCAACAACGACGGTACACTGTCATGGCAGAGGACATTTATTCGGAAAAAATACTGATACTCGACTTTGGGTCCCAGTACACCCAGCTTATCGCCAGGAGAGTGCGAGAGGCACGGGTGTATTGCGAGATCCATCCCTTCAACATGACCCTTGAGGAAATCAAAGCGTTTGCACCCAAAGGAATCATTCTATCAGGCGGTCCTGCCAGTGTCTATGACATGAATTCCCCTCTCGCTGATAAGGCGATACTCGGCCTCCCTGTGCCGGTTCTGGGTATCTGTTACGGCATGCAGTATCTCACTTACGTCCTCGATGGGTTGGTTGAGAGAGCGGATGACAGGGAATACGGTAGCGCCCTTATCACCATCCAAGATGATCAAGATCTGTTCCATGGGTTTGAGATACACGGCGAAGAGATGGCCTGGATGAGTCACGGCGATCGGATCCATCGTTTGCCGGAGGATTTTTCCGTGTTGGCGAGCAGCAAGAGTAGTCCGGTAGCCGCTATGGTTGACGCCTCAAGAAGAATCTACGGCGTTCAATTTCATCCTGAAGTGGCACACACGCCCCGGGGGACCCGGATTCTGAGGAATTTCCTTTTCAGGATCTGCGGTTGCAGGCCCCTCTGGACCATGAGTTCTTTTGTGGATAGAACCATAGAGGACTTGAGGGAGAAGATCGGCAGAGACCGAGTGATTTGCGGCGTCTCCGGAGGGGTGGATTCCACCATAACGGCCGTTCTCATACACAAAGCCATCGGGAAGCAGTTGTCCTGCATCTTTGTGGATAACGGACTCCTGAGGCGGGGAGAGGCGGAGGAGGTGATGGAGCTCTTTCAGGAACTCTACCATATGGACATCCATCTCGTCGACGCCTCCAAGCACTTTTTGCACTGCCTACAAGGGGTGACCGATCCTGAGGAGAAAAGGAAAATCATCGGCAGGGAATTCATTTCGGTCTTTGAAAGAAAGGCCAAAGAACTGGGCAAAGTGAAATACCTGGCCCAGGGCACCCTGTACCCGGATGTCATTGAAAGCGTTTCATTTAAAGGCCCCTCCGCGACGATCAAGAGCCACCACAACGTGGGCGGCCTTCCGGAGGTGATGAACCTGGAACTGATTGAGCCCCTTCGTGAACTCTTCAAGGATGAAGGAAGACAGGTCGGCATAGAGCTCGGCCTCTCCAAGGACATGGTCATGCGGCAGCCCTTTCCGGGACCGGGACTGGCCGTGAGAATACTCGGAGAGGTGACGGCCGAGAGGCTTGATGTACTGCGACATGGGGACGCCATTCTCCTGGAGGAAATCAGGAAAGCGGACCTCTATGAAAAGGTGTGGCAGTCTTTTGCTGTTCTTTTGCCCATAAAGACCGTTGGTGTCATGGGGGATGAACGAACCTATGAGAATGTGCTCTGCCTCAGGGTTGTTGACAGTGTGGATGCTATGACCGCAGACTGGGCCAGGGTTCCCTATGAGATTCTGGCCCGCATATCCAACAGAATTATCAACAGCGTCAGAGGCGTCAACCGGGTCGTCTACGATATCTCCTCAAAACCGCCGAGTACCATCGAGTGGGAATAAAAGCTGCCCCCTCCACCCGGCCGGACAAAAGTACGTCCGAAACGGAATTCCGGGTTCTGGTCCTCTGCCTTTCCACATCGCCCTCTCCCTCGGGTGCTTGTTCGCCTTTGGCATGGAGAGGTTCCGTGCAGTCAAACTTCCGGCAGTCCGGAAGGGTCCGGGAAGGAGATTTCCATATGATTAAGAATTCAGAGTTGCTGGAGAAGTTCGAACGCAAGGTGTTACAAAAGGAAAAGCTGGATTACAGGTCGGCCCTAAGGATTTTTGAAAGCATGTGGCGGGAAGGCATGGCTCTTGGGGTACTACCTCTAAAAGACCCTCTTGAGGGAATAGAGGTGGATATCCGGATTGCGAGGATGTTGAATCATGTTTGAGGATCTGATCGCGAGAATAGCCCGGGAATTAAAAAAGGCTGACCTGGCTTACATGATTATCGGCGGCCAGGCGGTTCTTCTTTATGGAACGCCTCGCATGACAAAAGACATTGACATTACGCTTGGTGTGGAGGTCGAGAGCCTGGAGAGTCTTCTTCCAGCACTTGTCGCAATGGATCTGGAAATCATTCCCGAAGACTTTCGATCATTCGTCGGGCAGACTTCCGTCTTGCCTACGAGAGAAGAAGGAAGCGGGATACGGGTTGATTTCATATTCTCGTTCACTCCCTATGAGAGGCAGGCAATCTCGAGATCCACGGCGGTTTTATTAAGCGGGACAAATGTCATGTTTGCCTCTGCTGAGGATGTGATCATACATAAGATCTTTGCAGGGAGGCCGAGAGATCTTGAAGATGTCAGATCCATTCTCCTCAAGAACCCGGATTTGGACAGAGCGTATATTAGGAAATGGCTGAGGGAGTTTGAGAAGTCACCTGAGAAAAAAGGGTTAGTAAAATTATTTGAGGAGGCTCTAACCGGATAAGAGGTGGTTTAGGGCACGCTGTTAACTCCTTGCCATCCAGAAATGAAAATCTGCAACGGATATGCGGGCTCAGTTCCGGTGGGAGCTGCCGGATGCGTGGAAGAACGAAATCGGATGTAGGTTTAACCAAACGGTCACAATTAGTCGCTTGCTGATTTCCTCTTTGCTTGCCTCCTTTTTGCTATTTCATTCAAGGGCAGATGACTGAATGTATTTACCGCAGCGTCAGGGAAGGCCGCCGGGGTCCACTGGAACTTGTCGAGGAAAAGGACTCCGTGCGGGTTCAGGTGTTGGCAGAAAACCATTTCAGTCCCAGCCGGTTGACACAATACGCATTCAGCATTGACAAAGATCTGTGGTTGCCCGTGGCGATAGAGGAATCGACTCCGGACGGCACTCTGGAGAGAACCATTTATTTTCGGAACCTGAGCGTGAATGTGGGCGTTCCAGACAGCGCATTCGAACTGGGGAGGGAGTGAAGCATGATGACGGAAGGGAAGGCCAGCGATCGGAGCAGTGAGTGGTTCGTCCCGAAGTTCGGGCCTCCCAAGTTCAGAATTGTGGCGGGCCTGCTCTTTCTCCCCTATACGGCAATGGTCCTTTCGTTCACTGCCATCGGCTCAATGCTTGCGCGTCACATCTATTGGGACAGGGTGCTTTCCATCATGCTCATCTATTTCCTGGGTCTGGGCATCGCGGCCCATGCCTTGGATGCGGTGGGTAGCAAAGAAAGAAAGCCTTGGGGGCGTGTATTTACAAGGCCCCAATTGTGGTCCATGGCCGTTGCCTCTCTGGTGGTCGCCTATGCCATAGCGGTTTATTACATGTTGCGCTATGTGCCGTGGCTCTCGATTGTGGCCGTTCTGGAAGGATTCTTTGTTTTCGCTTATAACCTCGAGTGGTTTCATGGAAGATTCCACACAGACGGTTGGTTTGCTTTTTCATGGGGATTTTTGCCCGCCCTGGCCGGGCATGTGATGCAAACCAACCGCATTTCCCCAACGGCGATGGTTCTGGCTTTGTCCATGGGGCTTCTCAGCATTGTGGAGATCAAGGCCTCTCGTCCATACAAAGCGTTCAAGGGGCGTTTACACCCCCTTGGAGAAGAGGAAAAGCGCTTGATGGAAGGCTATGAGGCAATCCTCAAGAGTATCAGTCTTGGGGTCGTCCTTCTGGCTGTAGGCCTGGTGGTATGGCGCATTTTTGACTAAATACGGATTTTCACAATAAGGGCAAGAAAATTTGGTTCACCACAGAGCCACAGAGGACGCAGAGAAATTCACGTCTTTCATTTGTCCCGATGAAGCATCGGGGCAAATGAAAGGTCTGTCTCTGACCGGAGCGACAGATTTTGACCGAAAAGACCGGAGAACTCGAACTCCATTACAGTACAAATGGACCGTGCGATATGATAGATATATCTCCGCCGAAGGCGGACGAGCAACTTGCCCATTCGCGGTACCTGCCCGCCAGTGCCAGGCGTTGGCAGGCAAGTCTCCCGCGAATGGGCAAAAATTCTCTTCTCCGTGTACTCCGTGGCTCTGTGGTGAATACGTGCGTGTATTTACGAAACCTGAAACCGTCGGGAACCGGACTCGGCGGAGGGCGGACCGGACAAAGAGGCATGAATGGTCGGAGACTTCCAAAACTACTGTAACACTGTTATACCACGCTTGGATGAAGCCTTGAGGGCAGAATTGTCCCTCATCCTTGGCGATGCGGCCACGAATCACGATGCTTCTCTGGAAGTCCTCATGGAAGGGGGAAAGATGATCCGGGGGTGTCTGTTGTGTATGCTCACGGAGACCTTTGGAGGAACCCTTGTGTCCGCTATTCCAAGGGCGGTTGCTGTGGAGCTCATCCATGGTGCCACGCTCATCCATGATGACTTTGTGGATCAAGACAGCATGAGGCGGAACAGCCCGGCAATTTGGACCCTGGAAGGAGCGCGAAGGGCTGTGCTCCTCGGTGACATCATCTTCGCCACCACCATCAAGCGCATGAATGACCTGAGCCGAGAAGACGGGATGGTCGTCTCTGATGCCATCGCACAGGTTTCAAAAGGGGCTTTCCAGGAGCCCCTCGATGCTGTGGACTTGGCGAAGGGGATCCGGTCGGGTAGGGCGGATGGAAAGCTTTATGAAAAGATCATTCATCTCAAGACGGGCATCCTTTTTGGGGCCGCGTGTCGACTGGCCGCAATCGCAGCTCAGGAGAGCAGAGCACACGGGGAGAAGTGCTGTCGGTACGGTTCACGCATTGGTGAGGCCTATCAGATAGCGGACGACATGAAAGAGGTGCGGCACCATTTGAAAAAAGGAGCCATCCGGGCTGAAGAGATGGCATTTCTTGCCCCGGCCTTCCTCCATTTCATGGAAGAGGCGAAGCCCCATATCCTCTCTGTGTTGGAGTCAGAAGGCGTGCAATTGGAAGAACCTTTGCTCTCTTTTTTCCAAAGGACAGTGACAGCCATGGAGGCGGAGATAGAACGCAGGCTGAGTCGAGCGATCTCGGAAGTGGAAGGGGTTTTTCCTCGCAATGAATACCAAGGGCTGGCAAAGAAGGCGCCCTGGGATTTGATTCGGATGTTCCACGAATCGTGATCACGAAGCTTTAATGGCTGTCACGACGGCTGAGGTCGCGAAGGTTAGCCTCTCTACGCGGATGTGTGAAAAGGCGTTTTGTTCCAATGCGGACATGAGTTGCCTTACCCATAGGGTCGTCCGCAACACCGCCGGGAGCTCCTCAAAGGCTGTTTGCCACTCAGGATATTTCCATGTTCCCAAGGCCTGAAGAACTTTGAAATAGAAATGCCACACCTCTGGAAAAAAACGGCCGGAGGGATAGATGAAGTCGTGCATGACGAGAACACCGCCGGGTCTCAACATCTTGGCTGCATTGCGGAGCAGAACCTCCAGCTCCGCATATTTGGCCAGATAGGAAGAGGTGATACAGTCGAATGGCTCATCCAAAACAATATCTTCCGCCCGGCCCAGGATGAATTCCACATTGGCCAAATTCAACGTCGCCGCTTTTTGCCGGGCAATCCCCAGATATTCCTCCCGCAATTCGACGCCCACGACATGACAGCAGGGAAAGGTCCGAGCGATCTTAAATGTGAGGATGCCTGTGCCGCAGGCCTGGTCTATGATTCGACAAGGATTTGGGGGGATCTTCTGGACGATCTTTTTCTTCCACCACAGGTCGAATCCAAAGGTGCACAAGTGGACGATTTGGTCATAGCTTGTGCCTGTGCCGGAAAAGAATCGGTGAGCCAGATCTACACCTGGATAGATGCGCATAGAGAGTCTCCAAATTGATGATTCATAAACCCTGCAGCACCGGCCTGGTTTGTGTGTTTTAGGTGTTTTGTAGCATCCCATCCAGAATGTCAGATGTCAAAATCCCAATGACAAAACATTCTTCCCGTACTCCATTCTTCCGTCTTTGCTTTTTCATCCGTTCTTTGTTTCCTTGCGCCTTACGCCTTAAGCCTTGCGCCTCCCATAGTTCTTCATCTCAAGGCTTTCAACAAAACCACGGCGTCTCTGAGTTCCACCTGCATGCCCATTCGCCTCGCGTTTTTTTTGAGCACCCATGCATCCTTCAGGTTGAGACGATCGGCGGTTCTAAGCTTGTTGATCACTTCCCGCTCCTTATTCATCCATTCAAATTCTTTCAGGATTGCAGCAGTATACCCGTCTGGATCGTTCCAATGTTCCAGAAGAATTTTTACGCTCTTCATGCCGGGGACAACCCCGTCTCCGGCAAGGGGTGCCACACAGCCGATCGCCTCTCCCACACCCCATATGCCGTCCCTGGGCCCGTCAACGACAAAAGGTTGTGAAACATGGGGTCCTGCAAGGCGGACCTTGCCCTTACAGGCGCAGACAATGTTCCAATTCGGATTGTCCGGCAGCCATCCGAGTTTTCTGAGAGCTCCATTGGGATTTCCTGTAAGAGTGCCACAACCGATATGGTATCCCTGTTCTGCCAGGGGAAAACACCATGCGTATCCGATCCCTCCAAGCTTGATTCGATTTTCAAGGGGTTCATCGGTCATCACACGGCGCTGCGTACAAGGCAGAAGAATATCGTTTTCAATAGGAGGCAGATAGGCACGGGACATGCCCGTTGCATCAATGACTCTGTCATAACCCTGGACACGCAGGCGGCCGTGTTTGATCGTCGACCCTTCAAGAAGGTCTTTCTCAAGAGCGGGTTTATCATAAGTCATGAGCTCTCCAATGAGCCGGACTTCATTCATGAACACATGGTCAACGCGCTGGAGTATGTATTTTTCCGGCTCCAAACCGGTGGCCCGGATGAATTCCACGAAACCTCTGGATGTTCCCCAAGCGCAAGGGTTTATGCCGCAGGCGGTGTGGCTCTTCCGGTCAAAAATATCCACCTGAAAGCCTTCCTTGCTCAGAAGTCTGTAAAGATAGGCGCCTGTTGTCCCGGCTCCGGCAATCGCGAC
>SMTZ1_10004512_pt1 | contig 43980 bp, 42 predicted proteins | sample DeeMarSWOR136_30_FD_25667 | JGI IMG/M metagenome (IMG submission 25667) | reverse complement strand
TTGAAATGAAAATCAAGGGCCTGGTCGTCGATCCCCTTTCCAAGATGCCCATCGTAGTGCTCGAAGATCTAAAAAGCGAACGGATTCTTCCTATTTGGATCGGAGTTTTCGAGGCTAACGCCATTGCCCTTAAGATCGAAAACATAACCACACCAAGGCCTATGACACATGATCTTCTGAAAAGTTTCTTAGAAAAAATAGACATCAGCATCCAAAAAATCGTTGTTACCGATGTTAGAGACAACACTTTCTATGCCTTGATACACTGCCTTCACAAGGGGGAACCGTTTCTTATCGATTCTCGTCCTTCTGATGCTATCGCCCTAGCCCTCCGCGTCCAGGCGCCCATATATGTCGAAGATTCAGTTGTGAGCAAAGCTCACAGTCTGAAATATGATGAAAATCTAGAGGACTCAGAAAAACTGAAAAAGTGGCTAGAAAACCTTAAACCCGAGGACTTCGGCAAGTACAAAATGTAAAATTACGTCCTTAAGGTCGATATCAAGTAAATCCCCACAGACCCGAAAATGAGGGTCGGACCCCACGCAGCCAGAAAGGGACTCAAGTAATTGACATATCCCAAACTTCTAAAAATTCCTATGGCCCCCCAATAGGCCATTGCGATCACCATGCTCAATCCAACACCAGTCAAAGTCCCTCTCTTCCCCATCGTGAAAGCAAACGATATGCCGAGTAGGGTCATGATAAAACTGGCTAAAGGAAAGGTTATTTTAAAATTCAAATCCACTTTGAATTTTACTGTCTCAAATCCCCTCTCTTCGATCTCTCGGATATAGTCCCGAAGTTCTCCGTAGCTCATTTGATCGGGCTCTTTCCATTCTTTCTGAAAATAATCTGAATCTTCCGCACGGGACAATGCCATGTTCTCTCTTTTCTCAAACCTCACAGTCTTTGAACCGGAAAACTCTCTGACCCAGACATCAGACAGCCTAAGATTTCCTTCTTCTAAATATCCTTTTTCAGCATAAATCCGTCTTTTCAAAATCCAAGACTCGGGTTCGAGCTCGAAGACAGAAATCTGACTAAACGCTGCGGCGATGGGATCAAAATACCTGTAATGATAAATTCTGTCCCTTTCCCTACTCAAAACCCATCGGCGGTCTATATTGCTATAGCTGCGTGGAGGTCTTTCATTGATTTCATTCCAGACCTGCTCGGCTTTTTTATTCGAATACGGCTGAATGTATTCCTGAATATAGAAGGAACAATAACTGATGATGCCAGCCAGAACGAGAATAGGGATGATGATCCGAAAAATGCTGATACCACAGGCCTTCATAGCGGTAATCTCGTTGAATTTGGCTAAGAGCCCCAGGCAAAGAAGTGCTGCAGTCAGAGCTGTGACAGGAAAAATATATTGCATAAATTCTGGAATCTTGAACCAAATAAAGGTAAGCAGATCACTTAATGGTTTATTGTGTTCATAGACACTGCTGATTCGTTCGAAAAAGGTGACTATAGCCAGGACCAAAAGCATGCTCACGACTACAAAACTGAAAATAAGCATGTATTTCCGGATGACATAACGGTCCAGGATATTCGGAAATGGGAGAGAATAGCGTGGAAATCGTGCAGAAATTCTTCTCTTTTTAGTAGGAGAGATCTCTTGCCCTCTCTTTATCAACAAGAATGAGAAGGAAACGAGGGAGGATTCTCTCACCGACTGTATGAAAAAAATGAGGCCCACCACAAAGAAGAGAATATTCGGTCCCCACATCCCCAAAAAGGGAGAAATACGACCCTCCATGGCCATCTGTTCTCCAGCGGTTATCAGGATGTAATAGATCAGAATGATCCCTATGCTCAGAGTGAAACCGCTGGTTCTTCCTCCTTTTTTCGTGTAAGTTCCGAGAGGAACGCCCAAAAGGGCAAAGATAAAACAAGCAAAGGGAAGAGCAAACTTTTTATGGATTTCTATCCAATGGGAAATAGACTCCCTTTGTATTTTCTGATAAGAGAGAGTTTCCGTTTGCTTCGATGAAAATTTTTGCAATTCCTGACGTATAATCTTCTCATCCTTCCACAGCTCCATGATATCTTTTTCTCTGACTCTTTTCTTGTCAGATATCGAAGGAACAATCCCTTCCACGTTCAATTCTTCCTCATAATGGCTGAAAGAAGTTATTCTGTATTCATCGGGATCATCGAGGGTGTAAGAATGGACAGTTCCTCGAGAGAGTTCGAGTGTCGCCCTTTTTTCCTCGGGAAAAAAATTCAATCTCCCTTCTTTTGCCAGGATGACTTTTGGCTCTTCTGGGGCTGTAGAGAAATACACATATATATTCTTCCAGTTCATCTCAGGAGTAATATCTTGGATATAGATGACTGTGTTCGGAATGGATTCATAAAACTCTCTAGGACGTATATTGAACTGGATCCTTGTCAATACAGATTTGGTGAGTGTTTGAACCCATCTATAGTTCGCTCTTGGGGCCAGATGAAGAGTAAAAAAAGATGTGGCAAGAAACCCTAGAAAAGAAAAGACCAGAACTGGCCACAGAAGCCTTTTATAACTGATCCCCAAAGTCTTGAAGGCTGTGATTTCTGCGTCTGAAGATAGGCGGCTCAAGCCAGCTAAAATTCCCATCAGTACAGACATAGGAACAGTGAAGGCAAGAACAGATGGGATAAGATACACAAGCAGTTCAAGAACAACCCGAAAAGAAACCCCTCTGGCAATGAACAACTCAGAAAGCAAGAGGATCTGATTCATTAAAAGAACAAATGTGTAAATAAGAAGACCTATAAAAAAGGGAGGGGTGATTTCTTTGAGAATGTATCTATCAAAGAGTCTGTACACTCTATCATATATATCATATTAAAACAAAGGGGTCAGCCCTTAACTTTGAACATTTTAAATGTTTTTATCGATTTCTTGTATTCTGCACATAATAGCCTTGTTTTCAGGATGAATTTTCTTTTTCAGAATATTCAAAGTCACAGGCCAATCCAAAAAAAAAGGCTCCGAGCCGTTGGAAGCTCAGAGCCTTTTGTGCTTCTTTTTGAACGGTCAGTACATATCGCCACCAGGAGGCATCGGCATCCTCGGTCCCTTTTCTTCTTCGGGGATTTCAGATACCAGCCCTTCGGTAGTCAACAAGAGACCTGCAATACTGGATGCGTTCTGGAGAGCAATCCGGACCACCTTCATGGGATCCAAGACTCCAACTTTCACAAGATCTTCATACTTTTCTGTGAGGGCATTGAATCCCATATCCTGTTCCATCTCTTTCACTTTCTCTACGACGATGGATCCTTCGAATCCCGCATTGTTAGCGATCTGCCGGAGAGGCTCCTCAATAGCTCTCTTGACAATATTGACGCCGATCAGCATATCGCCCTCGGTCTTCAAGGCATCCAAGACTTTTTGAGTTCTCAAGAGAGCTACGCCTCCACCAGGAACAATTCCTTCTTCAACAGCTGCTTTGGTTGCATGCATAGCATCTTCGACACGAGCCTTTTTCTCTTTAAGTTCTGTCTCGGTAGCGGCTCCAACTTTGATTAAGGCGACTCCGCCCACCATCTTGGCTAATCTTTCCTGGAGTTTCTCTCTGTCATAATCTGAAGTGGTCTCTTCGATCTGGGTTCTGATCTGCTTGATCCGTGCCTGGACTTCCTCTTGTTTTCCTCTTCCTTCAACAATCGTTGTATTGTCCTTATCAATGACAACCTTAGCTGCATTGCCCAGCCAATCGACTGTAACACTTTCGAGTTTCACACCTATGTCTTCTGTGATGACTTTTCCACCGGCAAGAACAGCGATATCTTCCAGCATGGCTTTTCGTCTGTCACCAAAACCAGGCGCTTTAACTGAGGCACAAGAGAATGTCCCCTTTAGCTTGTTAACGACCAGAGTGGCCAGCGCTTCTCCCTCAACCTCTTCGGCTATGACTAACAACGGCTTTCCCATCTTGGCAACGTTTTCGAGCAGGGGCAGGAAATCTCTCAGATTGCTGATCTTTTTTTCATGCAGAAGAATAAGTGGCTCTTCTAAAACGCACTCCATTCGGTCAGGATCAGTGATAAAATAAGGAGAGAGATAACCACGATCAAACTGCATTCCTTCAACAATATCCATTGTGGTCTCTAAGCCCTTTGCCTCCTCAACCGTTATGACACCATCCTTACCCACCTTGTCCATGGCCTCAGCGATGATCTTTCCGATAGATTCGTCGTTATTCGCAGAGATCGCTCCCACTTGGGCAATCATCTCACCGCTGACATCCCTGCTGATTTTCTTCAGATCGTCAACTACAGCTTTCACTGCCTGGTCGATTCCTTTTTTAATCAGGTTGGGATTGGCTCCAGCGGTTACATACTTTAGTCCTTCCGCATAAATGCTCTGAGCCAAAACTGTGGCTGTGGTTGTTCCATCTCCCGCTACATCAGAAGTCTTTGAAGCGACCTCTTTAACAAGTTGAGCACCCATGTTTTCCAAAGGATCTTTGAGTTCGATTTCTTTGGCTACTGTAACGCCGTCTTTGGTGCTGGTGGGTGAACCGAACTTTTTTTCCAGGACGACATTCTTTCCTCTTGGACCGAGCGTTTCCTTGACAACGTTGCTTAAAGCATTGACTCCCTTTAAAAGAGCCTGTCTGGCTTCGTCACCAGTTGTAATTTGTTTTGCCATTTTTCCTCCTTTTCATAAAATCAGGCGATTTTCGCTAAAATCTCTTCTTCTCGAAGGATAACGTGTTCTTCACCTCCAATGGTCACTTCTGTACCGCTGAACTTTCCGATGAGAACCTTATCACCTTTCTTGACTTCGAGGGGAACAACCTTTCCGTCTTCTGTCACCCGGCCTTTTCCCACTTCGATGACTTTCGCTTCCTGGGGCTTTTCTTTTGCCGTATCTGGAATGATTATTCCGCCTTTAGTCGTCTCCTCTGCCTCTAGCCTTTTGACTAGGACTCTGTCATGTAGAGGAATCACCTTCATTCGAACCTCCTATTATGATTTTTAGCAGTTAAATTGTGAGAGTGCTAATATAGGGGAACAAATAGTAAATGTCAAGAAAAATTTAAAAAAATTAGCACTCTTTCATAGAGAGTGCTAATTTTTCTCCTTATTAAACAATTCCCAGCCAGGAATTGTAACCTTCCACAAGACATGGTATCCATCAACTTTTCATCTCTCAGTAGAGCAGCAGGATGAGGGGGAGTGATAAGGCCTCTATTTAATTTTTAAAGCCTTGCAGAGGTTATGAAGAGTATTGCGGTGAATGCCTAAGGCCTTGGCTATTTTTGTCTTGTTATGGTTATATTTTCTTGCAGCTGTCTCTATGTATACCTTTTCAAACTCTCTTAGGGCTTCCTTGATAGGCAATTCTTTTTCTACCATTTCCTCGATGAGTCCCTTCATTCTTTCATGAATGGATGGATTTCTAAACTCTTTTTGCATTTTTCTTCTTCCTTCCTATAATTTCCTGGTAAGCCTCGCTGAATTTTTCTTTTAATTCCTGAGGTATGAGATTGTAGGCAGCTTTGGTGATACGTATACTGTATGGAGCCAGTAGAGAGTCGTCTAAAGCTTTGGTGCTGACAGGAAAAACAAGAAACCCGAAAACGATGACACCACAGATGAGGATACCCTTGAGGAAGCCGAGCCCTGCCCCTAGCAGATGATTCAATGACCTAAATGGGCCTTTTATTGCCTTTGTAAAAAACTTGTTGATCAACCAACCGACCAGCAGTGTTCCCAGGAATATCAGAAAGAATCCTATCAAATGGGAAAACACTTCATCGGAAATGAATACGAAAAGTTCTGCACCATAGGTATAATATTTAATAGCCAAAATCAGACCCAAAACAACAGCCAAAATTCCAATTATCTGTCTGATCAGCCCTTTGATAGCACCGATAACCACAGTCACGATTATAACAACCAGTAGAACAATATCCAGCCAATTAAAGACCATTCATGGCCTCCTCTTGTTCAATTCTTCGACCATCCAATATCCCCCTCTATTCAAGGAACCAAATGGAATGTGTGGTTTGATTGTCCCATGGAAATCGGATCCTGCGGTCGGAACAAGGTTAAATTCTTCACTCATTTTTTTATACAATTCTTCTTGTTTAGAGGAGTGATAGGAAGTGTAGACTTCCAAGCCCTGCAGTCCTCTCTCCTTTAAAACAACAAGATCGTCTTTTCTGACCCTTTGAAAATAGGCTCCAGGATGAGCAAGAACAGGGACAGCACCTGTTTCAGGAACCATATCCAGAACATCCAAAATGTTCAGGGTTCTCCTCGGCACCGAAGCAGGTTTTCCTTCCATAAAATAGTCCTTGTAAAAATGATAGGGAGCCAAAAGTCGATCCTCTCCCTTCAGATAATCTCTCAATAAAGATTCATCATCTCTCTCTGCTTTGCGGAGAAGAATCTGCGCAATTGTGACACCAAGAGGAGGAAAGGGTTCTGATTCTGCAAGAACCTCCTCCCAGGTTATTTCAAAGCCGAGTTCTTGAAGTTTTTTTACTCTTTCTTGAGCCTCCTGCATCCTTCTCTCTGTCACCTGCGAGATAAGATGAGACACGGCCTTGCCTTTCCAGTCCACAAAAGGAAGAAGGAGATGAAATTCTCTGTCTTCAAAGATGGTTGTGAGTTCTACGCTTGGTATAACTTCTACTCCGGCTTCTTGGCCCAAATGCAAAACTTCAGGATAAGCGGCCACCGTGTCGTGATCGGAAATGGAAATCGCCTTCATTTTTTTTTCTTTGGCGAGTTGCAGGATATGAAAGGGCGTAAAATCCCCATCGCTGCTTTTGTTGGAATGAATGTGGAGGTCTATCACAGTTCTGTTTTGTCTGTCAGAAGACGGTAGATCTCCATATATCTATCAGCTGTCTGCAGCACAATTTCTTGAGGCAGAGGAGGGGGAGGTGAGTTTTTATCCCATTCTGTGCTCTCTAAATAATCACGGACAAACTGCTTATCCAGATTGGACTGTGACTTTCCGGGAGAGTAACTTTCTACCGGCCAAAAACGAGACGAATCCGGAGTGAAAATTTCATCCACAAGAATGAGCTCATCGTTGAGTATCCCGAATTCGAATTTTGTATCGGCGATGATAATTCCTTTGGACAGAGCATGAAGCGATGCCTTCTTATAGAGCTCGAGACTCACAGCCTTGACTTTCTGGGCCAAGTCCGATCCAACGAGCTTTTGCATCTCTTTGAATGATATATTGAAATCGTGTCCCTCCTCGGCTTTAGTCGCTGGAGTAAAAATCGGTTCGTCCAAACGGTCCCCTTGTTTCAATCCTGTTCGCAGCTTGACTCCACTTGTGATGCCTGAGGCTTTATAATCCTTCCATCCTGATCCCGCAAGATATCCTCTCACGACACATTCCACAGGAACCACCTCTGTTTTTTTGACCAACATAGATCTCTTCTCCAGGTTTTCTCTATGTTTGCGCAAGACCGTGGGATATTCAGCGACCTCGGTTGTTATCATATGATTGAGGCATATAAGTTTTGTGAATTCAAACCAGAACTTGGATAGCTGTGTGAGAATCTTTCCTTTGTTTGGGATGAGAGAGGGAAGCACCCAATCAAAAGCAGAGATGCGGTCTGAGGCTACGATAAGAAGATTTTCACCGACCTCATAGACATCCCTCACCTTGCCCTGTTTAAAGAGAGGAAAATCTGGGATAGTTATTTCAGAATATGTTTTTTCCATCTGTTGTTCCTGACGAGATGTATTTAAAGCTTCTGTAAAGTAAGTAAAGTATAAAAAAAAATGGACTTAAAAAGCAACTAAAATGATAGACCGATGAAGCTCAGCATCCGGCCCGAACTTTTCTTATCGCGCCGATAAGAGAGCAGATCATCCTCACAGTGCGTACAGAGATCCACTTCCAATATATTCGATTCACTCACTCCAACATCAACCAGTTGAAGCCCATTGGCTTCTTTAAGATCAAGAAAATATTTCTCTCTCTGGGAAGCATGAAGGTGAAGGGGCTTAAGAGAAAGCCCATTCCGCTCAAATTCCTGCCTGACATCATCGCCAACTTCATAACAATATCGTCCTATACAGGGTCCCATTGCAATAAGAAGCGAAGAGGACTCGCATCCAAAGTGCATCTCCATGCTCTTGACAACTTTCTGGATCATCCCTTGGCTCGTGCTTTTCCAGCCACAATGGACAGCGGCAACAGCCTTTTGCATCCTATCCACCATCAATACGGGCAGACAATCTGCAGTTTTTATTATGAGTAATACACCCTTTTGTTTGGTCAGCATGGCATCCCCCGTTAATCCTTTAACCTTCTCTCCAATGCTTGGTCCCGAAACCGTGGACAAGAAAAGGGATGTCTTCCCAACTAGGAATTTTAAACACCTTGGGAAAGCGCTCGTTCATCTGTGTCTTTTTTATATCCTCTGACTTAAAAAAAAACAAGTTTTCTATCATCTCAACTCGTTTCTTACTATCAAGCATACAGAAGCTCACCTGAGCTTGAAAGCGTTTCCAAATCCGAGATTGAATAGGAGAGCATTGGGGAGATGTTTTCGCTCCAGTCAGGTAAACGCCATTCCCCAATGCTCTCTTTTCTTTGGCCTCATGCCCTTACAAAAATTTGTAAAGAAAAGACGGGCATATGCTATAATCTTTTCGAAAATGACCTCCAAAAGCTGCGATCCAGTATACCTTAAAACCTATGAAAAGGGCCTCTTTCCCAAGATCATAAAAAAGGCTGAGCAGATGCTCAAATCCTGCTCGGTTTGCCCCCGAAACTGCGGTATCGACCGCGCCAAAGGTGAGAGAGGCTTCTGTGAAGCCGGTTACCTTCCCCAGGTTAGCTCGTACTCTCCTCACTTTGGTGAAGAGAAACCTCTCGTAGGCCTTCATGGGTCAGGCACTATCTTCCTCACCCACTGCAATCTCAGATGTCTTTTCTGCCAGAACTATACCATAAGCCATCTGGGAGAAGGACAAACGGTATCCGTAGAAAGGCTGGCTCAGATGATGGTGGAACTCCAACGCTTGGGTTGTCACAACGTCAATTTCGTCAGCCCAACCCATTTCGTTCCTCAAATTCTTTCTGCTCTTCCTGTTTCTATAAACATGGGGCTGTCGATCCCACTTGTTTACAACACCGGAGGATATGATTCCACAGAAACTCTTCGGCTTTTAGATGGAGTCTTCGATATCTACATGCCGGATTTCAAGTATTTTCAGAGTGATGTCGCCCAGCAATATTCTCAGGCACCGGATTATCCACAAGTGGCAAGATCCGCACTCAAAGAGATGCATCGGCAGGTGGGGGATCTTCTGGTCAATGATCAAGGAATTGCTCTGCATGGCCTTTTGGTGCGCCACTTGGTCCTTCCAGAGGGCTTAGCCAACACCAAAGAAGTGATGCATTTTCTTGCCACGGAAATATCCTTAAACACCTACGTGAACATCATGGATCAATACTATCCCTGCGGAGATATCCCCCCAAATTCCCCATTACGGAGGAGAATCACATCTGAAGAATTTAACCAGGCCATAGAATGGGCAAAAGAGGAAGGTATGATCCGTCTGGATAAGAGGGAGAAGCTACGGCTGATCTGGTTTTGATTCTCCATTTTTTCCGATTTCACCCATAAAGAGAGAGGGCCTTCCCAAAAATAAAAACACCGAAGGCGTGAGGAAAAGAATCAAAGCCAAAGGTAAAAAGGCCTCTCTAACTCCCAAGAGTTGTGAAAGCCAGCCAAAAGTGAGGGGCCCAAGAGCAAATCCCAAATCCACCGAAGAAGCGAACAAACTCAACGCTTTCCCCTTGTTGTTGGTGCTCACGCCCTCCACGCTCAGAGCAGATAGATGCGGATAAAGGATTCCCACCCCGAATCCCCACCCGATTCCTGATAAACAAAGCATACCGCTGCTTTGGGATAGAAAGATTAGGACTGCGCCTCCACTAAGAAAATAAAAAGCAGGAAACAGCAGCCTTGGATTTCCCCAGAATTTCAACCATCTTCCGGCGACTAAACGCATGAAAACAGCTGTTAAGGCTAAACAGGTATAATAATATCCTGCTCTCATTGGAGGATTCTGATGAGCGAGAAGAGGCACAAAGCTGAGGCTCGAGCTCAATCCGATCTCGAAGATAAAAGTCAGCAGAAAGATATTCAGTATTCTCCTTTGCTTTAAGAGGCGGAAAAAACCGACACTTCCGATCCCCTCATCTTCAGCAAAATGATCCAGACGAATCCTGGAGAGGATAGCATATACGACTGGGATGGCTGCCAAAAAAACGGCGCAGAGGAAAAAGTAAAAAAAACCAAATCTCTTGATAATCTCTTCCGCTAAAGCAGGAACTACCAAGAGTGGAAGCATAAACCCTGTAGAAACAACTCCGAGGGCATAGGTCCTCTGGCTTTGTTGGACAATCAATACAACTATCAACAAGGCTGCAAGAATAACAAGGGAAAAACCGACACCATGAAAAATTCTCAGGAAAATCACGAACCAATCAAGTCGGCTAATAAGAAGATGGGATGCAGTAGCAGCCAGCACCATCACACAACCAGCCAGTAAGATCTTTTTAGGGTTTGCCCTGCTGAGAAGCCATCCTCCAAAGGGCCTAAAAAAGAAAGCCGCAAAGGAAAAAATGCCGACGAGGAATCCAATATGACGAGGGCTCCCGCCCAGTTTCTCGAAAAAAAGAGGAAGAAGAGTCAGGATAGCAATGGATGAATAAGAAAGAAGAACCAAAATCTGTATGGAAAAGACTTCTTTAGGGAGTCGAGGGCTCTTCATGGCAAGGATAGACAAATTATCAGAAGTCTTCCCTTGTTTCAATATTCCTGTGTTCAAAAAGAGATTTTAGCAAGAGACCGATCTATTTGGGGGAGGTTAATGCAGTGAGAACGAAATTGCGGTAATGTCCGATAACATCCTGGATGATGTCTTCTTTTTTTAATTTTAAAACTCCTCTTGGGCTAATAGATTCCATAAAAGGTTCTTCCTTTTTCTCCATCACACTTCTCGAATTCCTCCTCCCTCTGATCTGCAATTTCAACCTCAACTCAACAGAATTTTTGGGAAGAAAGATGATATATTGAAAGTTGTCAATCCGCAATCCTGGAAAATTTGTCTGAAAAGTTATGGATTTTCCCTTAGTCCTTTGGAACTTCGCTTTTATCCTGAATTTCTTGAGTGCTTCAGCTAAGCTTTCAAACGCAGGCTCAGCGATGAACTCACAAAACTGATCAAAGTCTTCGAGCGTTTCTTTCTTGCTCGTTTCGACGATGGTGAACTCTTCGAAAAAGCTCCTTAAGTCATCTCTCCAATCAAACCCCATATCAAACCTCAGTACAGCGAATCGCCAGCTATATTATCACATTTAGCACGGAATTTAAAACTGAGAAATCAGGATTCTCCTAGGCTCAACGGGGCTAAGAAGAAAATGAGGGTTGACGGTAAACTCTAACTCAATCAAAAATGAAAATGAATTTATTTGATGATGGAAGCTTTCTTGTTTCGATTCCGCTGGTATCTCTGTTCCCATTCATTCTGAATGTACTGAGATGCGCTATACTCATGGATTTTCATCTCTTGTTCGTTATTGGTTGATTTCTGGATAAAGATTCCACTTTCAGGACTGTACAAGTTTCCTCTTTGATTGATTGCATTTTTTGCCTGAGTCAGCCAATAGTCTATTCCGGGGAAATCAGGATGATGTCTCCAGTTGGAGTCTATAGGATACATGATATGTTTCGCTGCCCAATAATCCAAGGCCACAGGATCTTGGCTGGCTAAAATCTGGTTGGCCCGGAAGGTTGTATGGACAGGATATCCCTTGAGAGAAGCTTGGGATACCCATATGGCATCCAAGATATTCAACACTGGCGTACGGATCGAAGCAATCATCTTCCCGCAGGTCTCTCCTAATCCCGCGTAGTGGCGATACTCAACCTGACCATCTGCCATCGAGACAACTCCATAAAAATTCTTGAGAGCTGCTGTAATCTCTGAACCGCCTTGGTCATGGTGCTTCAAGACAGGAAAATTTATCAATTTGAGATTGACATCAAATCCCTTCCCATTCCAGATGCCTTCCTTTAATTCGATCCTGCGGCCACCAGAAGTCGTGAAACAGGGATAAGACACATTTTCATCAATCCTGTAGCCGTCTGTCATATGATCGGAGCTGCTGATAAAAGTTGTTCGGATAGGGTCGAGAAGATATGCAGATACCCTTGGATCATCAAAAACCTGATTGACAAGATAAGTGAAACTATGGGTCTCTTTCTCTGCATTTGCATGCACCTCATTATCGCCATAAGCTCTATATGTGTTGCAATCGAGACTTCCCCTTCCCTGTCCATTTTCAAAAATCACCACTTCACCAGTGAATCCCTCAGGATGATCCAGTATCCTCTGTATCAATCCCCTCACAAGATCACTGTTCGTGCAACCTCTATACTTCCATTGAGCATTTACCTTTATCAACACCACATCGTTACATCCTATCAATCCCAGAGGATCACCCAGTAAAGTATACCTGTCAGACCGGTAGAACTTCAAACCCTTCATTCCCATCGAGTAGAGAAGGCAATCCATTCCTGCATGACAATTTGGTCCCCTCCATTCGAAGAAAGGATGAAGAGGTGTATCCTTAATCCAAAAAAGATTATTGGAGATAGGTGTCTCGGCATGAAGATTCCGGATAAGCTGGCTCATTGTTGAAAAGAGGAGTCCCTTGCCCGTCCATCGCAAGAAACTTCTCCGGTTCATTCTCTCTTTTTTCCCAGAAAAATCCACCGTTTCCTCCTTATTTTTAAAAAAATATTATTTATTATTATTTATATAGAATTCATATTGATAGTATAATTTATCTATTAAATCAAGAACAAACTTTTTTTGTAATATATCATGAATAACGATGTAATAATCGTCTCGTGAATTTCTGCTTCCTCATTTTGAAACAAAGAAAAATCATGTTCGCTTTCTGCTTCATTTGTACCTGAGGACGAAAGTACTCTTAAACAAAGAATGGATGGGTATAAAGACCTCGAAGAGTTGATGAAAAGTTCCAGAAACTACTTAGAAATTCAATCAAAGTGATATATAAATACATGCAATAAGATGTTGTTATTGAAAAAGGAGACGTACAGAATTCAATCTCCTCGCTTCACAATCTCAGCAAACTGGGCGCCGAATTCCTCGGCCTTCTTGATATCTGTCTCGGTGGGGCTGCCTACAAATTCAAAGGTATCGATGAGATTCCACTTCAAAGGCTCTATAATCCTTTTCATCTCTCTTAGGGCTCCTCCGCTCCAACCAAAGCTTCCAAAATAACCCGCTGTTTTATTCATGATGCGTTTCCTTACCGCCATGCTCAAAACGTCGGCCATAGGAGGGAAAAGTGACACTTCATAGGTAGGGGCACCCACCAAGACCCCTCTTTTAGTCCAGAGGGAGGGAAGGATGTAGCTGACATGTGTGCGGGCAGCATCAAATATTTCAACAGGGATGCCAACCCGAGAAATTCCCTGGGCCACTGCGTTCATCACGACTTCGGTGTTTCCATACATCGATCCATAAATAAGTGTGATGCCAGGCTCAGATTTTCCTGATGCATACTCGGCCCATTTTTTATACAGGTTGACGATATGGGGAGCATTTTTTCGCCATATCAATCCATGGGAGGGCGCAATCACATCTACAGATATTTCGGATAACTTTTCAATCGCAGAAAGAACTCTTGCGCTATAGTTAGCCACAATATTGACGTAGTAACGAAGAGCCTCCTTCTTGTAAAAATCAGGGCTTTTGCATTCGTCATCGAAGATAGCGCCTCGGATGGCTCCATAGCCGCCAAAGGCGTCACAGGAAAACAGGATACGGTTGGAGGGCTCATAAGTCATCATAGTCTCAGGCCAATGCAGGAATGGAGTCATGAAAAACTGGAGTGTGTGCTGGCCGAGAGAGAGTGTGTCTCCATCCTTGACAACATGGACATTTTCACTTATGGAAAAGAAATCCCCCAGCATCTTCTTGGTTTTCTCCGAACCTATTAAGGTAACATTCGGAGAGATCCTTCTCAGAGTTCGCAACAGACCGGAATGATCCGGCTCCATGTGATTGACGACGATATAGTCTATTTTCGAAACATCAGTCAATTCGTCTATTTGAGCAAAATATTCATCTCCTTTGAATGACTTAATCAAATCTATGATGGCGATCTTTTCATCATTGATGAGGTATGAATTGTAGGACACACCTTCATTGCTGATGGGCCATAATCCTTCGAATAGATCGGTTATTCTATCATTGACGCCGATCCAATAGACATCCGGCTTTATCTGAACAGCGGGCATATCCTTACCTCCTTATGTCGTTCGATTTCACATTCTAGCAGAAAAAATGGGATGATTCTATTTTTCAATTGCTTTCATCCCTTTCGATCGATAATCAGAAAAACGGAATCTTCCCTTTTATCAGAATTCCATTTATGCTAAAAGTATGGGAAACGCATAATCAAGAAATATATAGAGGAAGAGAGAAATGGGAGACCAGCATTTGGACACAAGAGATCGTTGGGGATCGAAGGCCGTATTCGTGTTTGCCGCTGCGGGATCTGCCATCGGACTGGGGAACATTTGGCGCTTCCCCTTGATGGTGGGACTCAACGGTGGCGCGATCTTCGTCCTCGTCTACATTCTGGCTGTTGTCATGATTGGGTTTACAATCATGTTGGCTGAATTTACGGTTGGCCGTCACACAGCGAAGAACCCGGTCGGTGCCTATGATGCTATCAAACCCCGCTCTCTCTGGAAACTGGCTGGGTACTTGGGTGTTTTTGGATGTGCTTGCTTCCTCTCCTTTTATGGAGTTGTGGCCGGCTGGGCTTTTGGATATTTTTATAAAACGCTCGGGGGGATGTTCAAAGGAGAAATAACCTGGCAGGCCTCGGATGCCATCTTCACTCATTTTGCTGCTCGGCCGCTGGAGATTATCCTCTGCTTGTTCGTGATTATCGGTTTGACAACTTTCGTAATTTCCAAAGGAGTAAAAGCAGGCATCGAAAGATGGACCAAATTTTTAATGCCCATGCTTTTTGGGATCATCATCATATTGGCCATTAGAGCGGCAAGTTTACCTGGAGCAGCAACGGGTCTATCTTTCTATCTCAAGCCTGACTTCAGCAAGCTCAACACGACTGTAATATTCTATGCTGTCGGACAAGCTTTTTTTTCTCTAAGCATAGGGATTGGAACCATGATAACCTACGCCAGCTACCTTTCCAAAAGGGATAACCTGGTATCCTCTGCTGGCTGGGTTTGTTTCTTCGATTCGCTGATCGCTCTCTTGGCTGGTATCATTGTTTTCCCGACCCTTTTTGCAACACCGGGATTAACACCGGATAAATTCGAACCCAGCACAGGATTGATGTTCCAGGTCTTCCCCATCATCATCTCCAAAATTCCTGGCGGGTATGTCTTCGGCATTCTCTTTTTTTTCCTCCTCCTGGTGGCAGCTTTGACTTCGACAATTTCCCTGCTGGAAGTTCCTGTGGCCTACTTCGTCGATGAGCAAAACTGGTCAAGAAAAAAAGCTGCTCTTCTGGTTGGTCTTTTCTGTTTTCTCCTTGGCCTCCCCTCCGGACTATCTCACGGAGGAGTGGGAATCTTCACCAAATGGAATTTTATGAAGCACATGGATCTTGTCTTCGGCAACATTGTCTTGGCCCTGGGAGGATTGATCATCAGTCTCTTTGTGGGCTATGTGTGGAAAGTCAAAAATGCCCTCCAGGAAATATCCTCCGGGAATGCCACCTTTAGGCTAAAATCCCTCTGGGCATTTAATGTAAAATTTTTGGCACCTATCGTTATCATCCTGATCCTTATTTTTATTCTCTTCCTTTCCGGATGATAGAAACCTTGGGTTTCAGCTTAGAGGGGAAGTTTCATTCTTCTACTGCTGCCTATTAGACTATAATTCCTCGGATCAACAGATGGTTGACTCTATTTGAATATTTCTTTTACAATCTCAGACTATTGTGGTAATAATTACAGGAAAAAATGAGGCCCATCCTTTTTAGAGTGTGGAAATGGAAAATGCGGATATAAACCAACGCGATAATTGGGGTTCCAAAGTCGCATTTGTGTTTGCTGCTGCAGGCTCTGCCATCGGGCTGGGCAACATCTGGCGCTTCCCGATGGTAGTTGGTCAGAACGGAGGGGCACTTTTTGTTTTGGTCTACATCCTTGCAGTAGCTTTCGTCGGGTTTTCCGTGATGCTGGCAGAGCTTATCATCGGCCGATACTCCCAAAAAAATCCAGCTGGAGCTTTTGAATTCATCAAACCTGGAAGTCTCTGGAAACTCATCGGCTATTTCGGAATCTTGACCGCTGTTTGCATCTTTTCTTACTACGCAGTCATAGCAGGATGGTCTGCGGGTTATCTTGTAAAAATGGCCACCGGTTCATTCAAAGCCAGTATAACGAGCGAACTTTCAGATAAAATATTCACGGAATTCAGTTCAGATCCCCTTCAGGTTATCCTTTACTTCCTGGTCATGATGGGCCTCACGACATTTATCGTATCTAGGGGAGTCAAGAGCGGCATAGAAAGATGGACAAAAATCTTGATGCCCATCCTTTTCGGATTGATCATCTTTCTGGCCGTGAGGGCTTTGATTTTACCCGGGGCAGGACAGGGTATCTCGTTCTATCTCAAACCAGATTTTTCACAACTGAGCGGAAAACTGGTCCTGTTTGCCCTGGGACAGGCTTTTTTTTCTCTGAGCCTTGGGATGGGAATCATGGTGACCTATGGAAGTTACATCTCGAAATCAGATAACCTTGTCTCTTCGGCAGGCTGGGTGTGTTTCTTCGACTCCCTCATCGCTTTCCTGGCTGGCATCATCATCTTTCCCACACTCTTTGCTATCCCGGGAATCGCCCCCACTGCTGGAGTCGGGCTCGTATTCAAAGTCCTCCCTCTCATCTTTTCCAAAATTCCTGGAGGAATCCTCTTTGGCACTCTCTTTTTCTGCCTGTTCTCAATAGCTGCATTGACTTCTACCATTTCTCTTCTTGAAGTTCCCGTAGCTTATTTTGTGGATGAACGGAGGTGGCCAAGAAAAAAATCCGCATTCCTGGTTGGTCTTTTCGTTTTTCTTTTGGGAATTCCATCGGCCCTTTCGTCGGGGGGAATGGCCTTTTTTACCAAGATCAATTTTATGGGCAACATGGATTTTATTTTCCTCTCTCTCTTCTTGCCTATCGGAGCCCTGTTGATCTGTATATTTTTGGGATATGTTTGGGGCATGAAAAACGCAGTACAAGAAGTCCTATCCGGGAATCCACGGTTCAAGCTGCGACCCCTCTGGTCCTTTTCCGTGAAGTATCTATCACCGATTGCGATACTCATCATTCTATATTTCATTAAGACCATCGCTGAATAGAGGAGACCATGAAGAAAAGATTAATTGTCTTGCTTTCCATAATGAGTTTCTTGTCAGGGACTGCATTCTTGAATGCTGCGGATATAAAAGGCAAGATCACGCTCTCTCCCAAAGGAGAGCCGTACGTACATGGAAACATGCTCCTCATGCCTGTGGGAGAAGAAAAGTACACTAAGGCCGAAATCGATCCGGAAGGAAATTATCTTTATGAAAACCTAAAACCAGGTAAATACATCCTGAAGATGGACCTCTACAGTCTGACACCCTTCGAGACTGAGGTCGATATCACAGAGGAGACAGAGACGCAAGTCATCGATGTCCTTCTGTCTCTCACTCTTCTGGACAAAGCACTAGTCTTCACAAAAGAGGCAAGCGATTTCATGTGGTTTCCATTGATGGTGGGTTTTCTCTTGACCATAGGAATTCTGCTGACCGTTTTTACACGCTTGATCCAGGTCCGGAGACTTATCCTTTCGCTGAAAATGGTTTTACAGGGCGCTCTGCATAAAGATAAAACAGAGAAAGAAGAGGGAGATATCTCTCCTTACGCTGCTTTGATGACGGCTCTAGCCGCTACTGTCGGCAACGGAAATCTTGCGGGAGTAGCCACAGCCATCGCAACCGGGGGCCCCGGAGCCCCTGTATGGATGTGGATTGCTGGATTTTTCGGAATGGCCACCAAATATGCCGAAGGTTTCCTTGGAGTCAGGTTCCGTATAAAGAACGAACGTGGGGAAATGTCTGGCGGGCCAATGTACTATGCCCGTTATGGTATCAAGAATGAAACCATAGCTAAATTTATGGGTATGTTTTTCGCTATCTGCGGTGCCTTCACTTGCCTCTTCGGCACAGGAAACATGGCCCAATCTAATTCAATGGCCTTGGTTTTTAACGACCAATTCAGCGTCCCTTTCTGGTTGACCGGCTTGGTAATCACAACCATGGTAGGAGCGGTCATCCTCGGCGGAATCAAGAGAATCGGCAGTGTTTCCGAGAGGCTGGTTCCCACCATGATCATCCTTTATTTTTGTGGAGCTCTTGTTATCATACTGGCTAACATTACTAATCTTCCTGCAGCTTTCTCTGTCATTTTTAAATCTGCTTTTTCGGTAAAGGCTGTTGGGGGAGCTATGGTCGGCACTTCTGTTAAGCTGGCCATCAGCATCGGAGTTCGCAGAGGATTGCTCTCCAACGAATCCGGATTGGGCTCCGCGGCCATAGCACAATCCGCCTCAAAATCTTCGGACCCATCAAAAAACGGCTTGATCGCTATGACAGGTACTTTTATCGACACCCTGGTGGTGAACACACTGACAACTCTCACCATAGTCATCACTGGACTGTATCTTAAAACTGCTGCCTTCGGTTCACCAGAAAATTTGACATCCACCGAGCTTACAGCAGCAGCCTTCGATTCTGTCATACCCTTTGGAGGATACATCATCGCTCTAAGCTCCTTCCTTTTTGGCTATTCAACGCTTCTCGGATGGTGTTACTATGGAGAGAAATGTTTGGAATACATTTTTGGTGTTAGGATCGTGTATCCCTTCAGAATCGCCTTCATCATGTTGCTTTTCATCGGATCGATCATCCAGGGTGTTCATTTGAATATTGTCTGGTACATAGGAGATATGGCCAACGCATTGATGGCCTTTCCGAATTTGGTATCTTTGATTATCCTGGCTGGGCTCGTGGGAAGAGTTACGACCAAATATTTTTATAAAAAAAGGAACTAAAACGGCATTTTCGATGCCTAGAAGAAAAGGGCTACTGACTATAGCTCTCAAACTTGTCTTTAGCTTCTCCATAATTATATATCTCCTCTTCAAAGTTGTGCCTATTCAGGAAGTGCTCGGTGCACTCAAAGACATCCATTTTTTCTGGTTGGCTCTTTCTTTCTCTCTCCATGCATTGGGACTTATCATCAGCGCCTACAGGTGGCAGATCTTGATTCGTGCCCAGGGGGATGATGTTCCCTTAGGATTTTTAGCAAAATCCTACTTTGTGGGGAACTTTTTCAACCTCTTCTTGCCTACGCGCTTCGGAGGAGATGTGATCCGCATTTGGGATGGCTCTCGGTATTCTAGATCTCTCCTCAAATCTTCAGCGATCGTTCTGGTCGAACGTTTTACCGGAATCATCATTCTGTTCATCTTCGCTTTTATGGCTTCTCTGATACGCCTCGATATGTCTCGGAGATTGCCAATCGTCTGGATTTCACTTTTAGTCGGACTCCTCGGGTTGTTTGCAGCCTTTCTCTTCTTGACACCGTTGGCCAGAATTCTTCTTTTGAAAATCCCCGAGAAAGGAGTTCTTCTGAAAATCAAAGCGAAGGCTTTGGAATTTTACAAGATCGTTCTGGTCTATAAAGAAAAGAGGGCTTCATTTATGCTGGCTCTTTTTTGGGCCTTTCTCCTCCAGGTTAATGTCATTCTCCATTACTGGCTGGCAGGAAAAGCCTTCAGCCTGGATATTCGTCTTGTCGATTATTTCATCTTCATCCCCATTATTCTCCTCATCCTGACCATTCCGGTGACGATAAGCGGATTGGGACTTAGGGAATTCATTTTTATTGAAATTTTCAAATCATATGGTATTGCCAGCCAGATCGCCTTTTCTTTTTCTCTTATTGTAGATTTTGTCTTCACTCTTATCCTAGGTGTGGTCGGCGGTATTATCTACGCCCTGAGGAAATAGCCTCCTACGAAACTTATAAAACCTCATCGACTAAATAAAGTGATGCACACTTATTAAGCAATTATTTTCCCGTGACAGTTATCCTTATGGAAAAAATCTCTCTGCTGACGAATCAGTCTGACTGCTGCTTTATCTCAGATAAAAAAATACTTCCCCATTTTTTGACCGTGGATTTTAAGTTAGATATAGGATAAAATATTTTGTGGATGAGAAATTTTTTTCTGAATGCGGTCCTTTCCATCCTCTTTTTCATCTTGTTTATCACTTCCAGTTTTTCAGTTCAATCCGCTTCCTCACAGCAAAATGTTTCAGATTACGAAAAAAAACTGATCGAAATCTCCGAGCAACTGACAGATATCAGAAAAAAAATCTCAAAGGAAGAACAAAAAAAATCTTCTATCCTATCCCGTCTTAACAGAATCGGATTGAACAAGACACTGATCAAGAAAGAGATGTCTTTCTACAACACACAGTTGAAGAAATCCGATCTAGAGCTCTCCTCAATCCAGAAAAAAATTCCAGATCTCAGGGAAAAACTTGATAAAAAAAAGGCATCTATCGAGAAAATTCTTGTTACGATGTATAAGTTTGGAAAATTCAACACCTTTGATTTCTTGTTTCAGGTCAACGACATTGGGGGACTAATCTCAGAGAGCAAAAATTTGACACTTCTCGCCCAATACGAAGACAATTTCATCAAAGACTATATCTCCACCCTTGAAGAACTCCAAGAAGCTGAGGGAGATCTTGACAAAAAGAAACAAGAAATCTCTCAACTGATCAAGAAGGCAAAAGAAAAAAGAGAAGAATACGATCATCAAGAGACCAGATACAAAACCCTCATCGGAGAAATCGACAGAAACAAAGAAACTCATTTAAAAACATTGGAGGAACTCAAAGATCGAGCCGAGCAACTACAGAATTTGATTAAGAAGCTGCAGAGGGAGGAAATTTCACTTCCTAAGACTCTTGTCCCCCTCTACGAGAAAAAGGGGAAGCTTCCCTGGCCTCTCTCTTCCAGGAAAATCATAACTCGTTTTGGGACCAGCCGACATCCCCGCTTCAATACGGTCACTCAGAACAATGGAGTAGAAATTTCTCCCCAAAAAGACGCAGTGGTAAAAGCCATTCACGATGGACGAGTAGCCTATGCAGATTATACTTCTGGCTATGGATTCATGGTGATCATCGACCACGGTTTGTCCTATTTTTCCATATACGGACACCTCAGCTCAGAATTTATGGTCGAGAAAGGAGACTTCGTGAATGTTGGTCAGTCCATTGGCGTAGTTGGGGACTTTGGTTCCTTGAAAGCGGATACCCTCTATTTCGAAATACGCTATAAGACCGAACCTGTCAATCCCTTGCAATGGCTTGAGGGAAGATGATAAAATCTATGATTCACAATTGAAAGATGGCAAAGAAAAATTTAAAAATCCTCTTTATTGTCGTTTCTGCGGTCATGCTCCTCTTCTTCATCGTCCCTAAAAATTTCCTTCCCAACATTTCTCAAAGGGCCCCCAAGAATAGAAACCTTTACCTTTTACAAAATGTCGCAGAATTGATACGGGATTATTATGTAGAAACTCCCAATCCAACTAAAACGATGAAAGGAGCTTTCAGAGGCCTTATTGGACCGCTTGATCCTCTCTCCTCCTATCTTGATCCACAAAGCGCGAATAAATACAAAACTCTTGGCACAACCATATTTAAGGAGCCTGGCATTATCGTTTTGAAAAAATTCGGGACTTACCCCGTCGTCATAGGAATCAAAGAAAATTCTCCCGCAGAGAAGGCTGGGATAAAAGTCGGCGATGCACTCAGTGAGATGGATGGCCAGCCTTTGCTAATGCTGAGTATGCTGGAAACCAACCTGTATCTCAAAGAAACGGAAGAAAAGCCTGCAAAGCTGAAAGTCCTCCGTCGAGAGTCTTCGGAAGAAATGAGTCTTGATAGGAAGATACTTCAGGACACTCTTTTCACTTATTCGCGATTGCAAGATACAAATGGAATCCTAAAAATCCACAAGATATACCCACCGTGCACTGATGAAGTTCAGAAAGAAGTGATAGGCCGTATTAATTCCCAAACACGGCCTCTTATTATCGACTTGAGAAACTGTCATGAAGGTGAAATCGGAGAAGCCCTCAATTTCGTAAACCTTTTTCTTCGGACCGATATGGCCGGCTACCTCCAGGATAAAGAGGGAAAAAAAGAATTTCTGTCCTGTCTCAAGGAACCCGATGCACAGGATCTTCCATTAATTTTATGGACGAACGCTGCTACGATTGGCCCGGCAGAAATTGTGGCTGGTGTGCTCAAAGAATTCAAAAGAGCACAAATTATCGGGATCAAAACCCCTGGTCTTGCGGCAAAACAAGAATTTTTCACTCTGGAGGATGGAAGCGGCTTGCTTTTGACTTCGAAAATTTTCTACCTTCCGGATGGAAAAGAAATGTGGGAGAAGGGGATCGAACCGGATGATAAAATTTCAGAAAAGGACCAAAGTACTGATCTTTATCTCGAACACACTCCCAGACACTTTCCAAAGAAATGATTCATGAGGACGAGCAGGTCGCCTAAGGGAATCCAAGATCTAAAATCACCATGGTTCATATATGCCATATTCTCCCTGCTAGCAGTTTTTTCTATCTTAGGCTTAGATTATTTCAACTGGAAAAAAGGAGAGAAATCCTACCTGTTTTCTCTTTTCGCTGAACCGAGAGAGGAGAGAGTAATAGAAGTTTTACCAAGCGCGAGTGCTATCGTCTTGGATCATCTTTCCATCCAGGGAGTTCCAAATTCTGCTATCAGCAGGTTCAAAGATAAAAGCGAACGAGACCATCTCAAAGTTGATCTATCCTTAGCTGAATACAACATTTTTGAATCTCAGTTGAAACAAGATTTGGAGAATGCCAAGGTTTCAATTTCAAGGAAAGAAGAACAGGAGGATGAGAAAAAAAAATATTTTCTCTGGGAATTGAAAGATTCCCAGGGAAAAGAACTCACCATCCTCTTTTCCTGTGAGAAGGCACCTCCTGAAATAGCTAAAAAGGTTCCCTCTCTGGAGCCCAAGCCCAAAGTTGCTCTCATCATGGACGATATGGGATACAGTCTGGACGCCATCTATGACCTTCTCAGCATACAGAAGCCCATTACAGTGGCTATCCTCCCCTACAGCCCCCTTGGCAGAGAAACCGCTCAACTGGCCCACCAGAATGGCTTCGAAATCCTTCTCCATCTCCCCTTAGAATCGATCAATTATGAGGAAGAAAACAACAGCATTCAGGGATTGATTCATTCGAACATGAGTGCCCAGCAGGTCATCGAAATCTTGGACCGGGACCTCGAACAGGTTCCCTACATCAGCGGCGTCAACAATCACATGGGATCCAAGATCACTCCGAATGATTCTATGATGTACACCATACTTCAACGATTAAAGGAAAGAAACCTCTTCTTTGTTGACAGCCGAACAACAGCTAATACGGTAGCCTACGACATTGCGCGTCGGCTCAACATCCCCTCAGCCGAACGAAACGTCTTTCTCGACGTGGAGCTCGACGAAGATTACATAAAAGACAGACTAATCGAGCTCTTTACCTTGGCCCAGAGAAATGGCATGGCTGTCGGTATATGCCATCCTTTGCCCGAGACTATAAGAGTGCTCAAGGAAAATTTTCATCTTGTGGATGAGTACGGAATAGAGCCTGTTTTTGTATCAAAGGTCGTGCGTTAAAACAATCGATACTTCTCACATTTCTTGTTTGGAATCTCCAGGAAATTCTATGTTTATCGAGCCAGTGTGAAATTATCGATTAGATAGAATCCGGCCAAACACAACAGGCCCATCACTATCATGATCAAAGTTTTGATCGTTTTCTTCCCTTTGAGTTTCTCTTTGACATCTGAAAAAAAGGTGGAGATCTCGAAGATCTCAAGGGAAAACGGGAGGAAACCCGCGTAACCCAAAATTGGCATATGGAACACTCTACCAAAATCGAGATAGGGAAGTGAGTACTCCCAGTGAGACCCAGACCAGAAGTTCCACATTTCCCATAAAATTCCTGCCACAAGCCCAGCAAAAACCCAAGACCAGAATCGGGTCCAGTCTTTTTCCTCAAAGTCTCTCAAAAGCGAATCATTCTTCCGATTGTAGTTGATAGGTCCGAGCAAAAAAAGAAAACACAACCAAGGCAAAGGGAAAAAAATTCGAGGCCACAGCAACACAAAGAGAACCGAAACCAACCCGATTAAGATACACCCCCTGAGCAACAAAGGTTCAGGCTTCACTCTGAAGAGAGATAGCCTTTTCCCTTTTAAAACTTTCCTAAAAAAAAGTGAAAGCTCCTGGAATGCAGGAATAACACTCGCAAAGCCTACAAAGTAACCGGTCCATCTTTCTGGTGTGTGAAGGGGCAGACCGTGATAACTCCAGTTTTTCAACCGAAGATTGATGAGTTCAAAAACCACCCAAATAAAAACTGATAGATAGGCCATGAGAAAAAAATTACTGCAAGATTCAGATAGGGGAGAGGACCCGTTTTTTCTAAAATTGAGACTGTCAAGGAAAAGAATGAAAGACCACCAAGCGAAACAGAAGAACCACGTTTCCATAAAAGAACTCTTCAGCACAAGCAGTATAGTCGAAACAAAGAAGCCCATCAGCCCAAGGTATAGATTCATGCGCAGCAATTTATATTTCATTCCGATTTGCTAAAAATCCTATCTTCCATTATATTAAAATTTGGTAGTAAGGAGGAATCCGATGAAAAATTTATCATTTATCCTTGCCATCATCATACTCGCCGTGATTGTGGTGGCTGTGGCCCACTTCACCGGGTTATGGAAAACCATGTCTCATGAAGAACTGGAGGGATCATTCGAGATTCTGGACGTCGAGACAAAATGGGTGCAGAAGGTCTACCAACCCTGGCCTCCTAAACTCAAACTTGTCCCGGCTATATCCTTCAGAATCAAGAATGTCTCTGACCAACCCTTAAAATATCTCTACTTCAACGCCAACTTCAAGCTCCGCAATGAAATCTCAAACCTTGGAGACGGATTCCTGCAAGCCCTCCGTGGGGAACCCCTTATGCCGGGGGAGACCACCGAGACTATTCTCATTAAAAGCAATTTTGGGTTCGAAGGAACCAACCTCGAACATTTCAAAACCAGCGCCTTTTTTAAATCAAAAGTCATCGACGTCAAACTCTTCGCCAAATCACAGGGTTCCCAATACATTCCGGTTGGTGAATGGGAAGTCGCTCAAAAAATCGATTTCAAGGAGCCTGAACCCTACGGAATGGAGGAAGAAAAGCCAAAGAAGGGAGAAAAAAAGTAGGACTGCTCATGGATAGGATCATCCCTTCGCGACTCTTCTTAACCAGGGGGAAAGGGCAGCATAAGGAAAAGCTGGCCAGCTTGGAGCAAGCCCTTAGAGAAGCGGGCATCGCTCCCTTTAACCTTGTTAAAACGTCAAGCATATTTCCCCCCCATTGCCATTTGATATCCAGGAGAGAGGGGATAAGACTCCTAAAGCCGGGCCAAATTCTTTTTCTTGTGATGAGTGAAAACGCCACCAACGAAGCCCATCGCCTCATCTCTGCATCGGTGGGCCTGGCTATTCCCAATGACTCAAATCATTACGGCTATCTTTCCGAGCACCACAGTTTCGGCCAGGATGAAAAAGAAGCAGGTCAATATGCCGAGGATCTGGCAGCAGACATGCTTGCCACGACCTTAGGGAAGGATTTCGACCTAAAGCAGATCTGGAACGAGGAAAAGAGTGTTTATGAAATAACAAACACCTTACAGGTAAGAACCCAACACATCACCCAAATCGCCAAGGGAAAAAAGGGATTCTGGACCACTGCGTTTGCTGCAGCCGTCATGATTCCTTGAATCACCGGTATCTTAGAGGATCGGAAATCAAGATTTTTATAAAGCTACGGTTCTTGAGTTCTTCCAAATATTCTCGAAGCCTCTTTTGCTGTTCTTGATTGAAAAGCATGTTTTCGATTTCTTCTCTTACTTCCTCAAAAGGCTTGAGTCGACTTTCTTTTCTATCCTCAAGCTTGATCCGAAACCATCCGTTGGGCATTTGTATCCAGGAAGTCATGCTGCCTACCGTTATGTTTTCCACAGCCTTCCGAAGTGGCTCTGCCAAGTCTCCTTCCTTGAAGGCACCTAAGTCCCCCTGAGTTTCCTTTTCAGGCCCCTCGGAATATTGTTCGGCAAGTGCTGCCATATTCTCTCCAGCAGCAAGTTTCTTATCTATATCCGCCATCTTCTTCCGCGTATCATCTTCACTTTTATCCTCAGAGGAAATGAAGATGGCTCTAATTCTATATTCTGTGGGATCTGTGAATCTATCCGGATTCTGATCATAGTAATTGATCACATCTGTTTCATCGATGGCGATGTTTCTCCCCACTTCGTTAAAAACCACTGCTTGCTGAAGCAAACCCTTTTCCTGTTGATTTTTCCACACTTCAAAATCAATTCCCTGTTGTGCCATTTGGCGTCTTAGCTCTTCATCCGACTCGATGTTGTTTTGAGTCTTGATGTTATCTATGTACATCCTAAGTTGTTCCTCTATGTTTAGATCCTGCTTTCTTGCTTCCTGAAGAAGCAGCCGTTCTGTGATCATTCTCTCCAGCAGCTCTTTTTTTTGCGCTTCATACTGTTTGTCGAACTCCTCCCCTTGGAGCTGCGAACGAAGGAAGTTGTAGAGCGCCTCATGTTCTGCTTTATACTCGGAGAGTGTAATGATGTCATCGTTCACAATGGCTACAATGGCCTCGACAGTCTCTTGACTATACAGCACCACTGCGATGAACAAAGCAGCAATCAACACAACCCACTTATGTGATTGAATCATTTAAAGTCCTTTGATACTGAAAATACAAATTTTTGGGGAAAAAATCCCAATCGAGAGAATCCCTCAAGCTCTCAACATGAAGCGTGAGATGCTCCTTGATTTTTTGATTGAGGATCTTCATCCTGATGGAAGAAGATGCTTTTTCCTGAGGAATCAGCTCAGGTTCATGCTTCGCATCCAATCGGAAGATATGATATCCGTAGGCAGATTCTAAAACAGGGCTCACTTCCCCTTCTTTCAACGAAAAGATGACCTTTTCCATCTCATGGGGAAGCTGTCCCATCTCAAAAATCCCCATTTTCCCTCCCTTGGATGCTTCGACACCGATTGATTCCGCTTGAGCGATTCTCTTGAAATCGGCTGAAGTGGAATTTTTCAGCCTTTCCAGAAGCTCCACAGCCTTTTCTTCGTTAGGAAGCAATATCTGACTCACTTCTACTCTCTCTTGCAACAAGAATTCTCTCTTGTGTTGAGTATAGTAATCCTCTATTTCTTCTTCCGCTACCTCGATGTCTTTTACCAAGGAATAGGTGTATTTTTCGACGAGCAGTTGATCCAACAGCAAATTCAACTCGTTCTCGTCCAATTGTTTACTGTTCATTTCATCCGGAGATTCATTCCTCTGCTTTACCAAATATTCCTTTTTTTCTTCCCATGACAAGGATATTTCCTGTTCTCTTGCTGCCTCCAATACAATTTTTTCTTCGATAAAGTTATCGACAAGGCGGCTCAATGAAATATCAGAAAGATTTTTGTATTCTCCTCCGATGGTCAATTGAAGATATTTCTCGAAATCTGAATTGGAGTAATTCGAGTCTTGAACACGAAGGATCATTATGTTCTTCTCTGCCTCCTGAAGTCCTGAGTCTGAAGAGCTATCCGTAGGTCTCTCATTGCTACAGCACGGCAAGAGCAAAACAAAAACCGAAGGTAAGACAAATAATCGCCACATCTTTTTTAAATTCAATTCACCTGGATAATTCATGAATCATCCAGGATTTCTGAATTATTCATATATGAGCTTAAAATCAAGGGACACGTTACCGATTTCAGAAAATCGGTACATGTCCCTGATTTCAATGCGTAAAGCAATATCTTCCGAAAAAAGAAAACATGTTTATGAATAATTCAGGTTCATTATATTACATACCCGATAACTGCTTCAAGACGAATATCGTTTCACTCATAATATCTGACTCGTTCCCGGAGGGAAGATTTAACGACATCAAACCTTGGGGTGTAAATGAGCCGGAATATCTATCCAGAATCACACGGATATGCTTGAAATCGGCTGAGGAGGTCGGGAAAAACTTGAACACAATCTTTTTACCAAGACGATCGATGGACTCGATCCTGATCACCTGGGCTAAGAATTTTACGATACCATACCGGAGAAGATTTATGACGCTTGAGGGAAATGGGCCGTATCTATCCTCAATCTCCTTCTGGATTTTATCCATATCTTCCAGTTTTTCGATCGATGAAATGCGTTTGTAAAGATTTAGCCTCAAGTTTATTTGGGGTAGATAGTCATCGGGAATGCGGATATCCACCCTCATATTGATGTTACTCCTCACCTCCTCGACAGATTCCCCCTTGAGTCTCTTGATAGCCTGTCCTAAAAGATGCATATAGTAGTCGAAACCCACTGTCTCCATATATCCGTGCTGCTGTGATCCCAAGAAGTTTCCAGCCCCTCTGATCTCCAAGTCTTTGGCAGCCAAACGAAATCCTGATCCTAAATCTGAGAACTCCTGAAGCGCCTTCAATCGTGTCTTGGACAAAGGAGTGAGCTCGACAAAGGGAGGAACGAGTAAATATGCCACTGCTTGGCGAGAGGACCGTCCAACCCTCCCTCGTAACTGATACAGCTGCGCGAGGCCAAATCGATCGGCACGATTCACAATCAGAGTGTTGACCAGCGGGATATCGATACCGTTTTCGATAATCGTTGTCGTAACCAATATATTGTATTTACGCTGGATAAAATCGATCATCCTTCTCTCTAGTATATTTCCTGACATTTTACCGTGAATGACAGCAATCTGGGCCTCGTTTACCCATTTCTTGATCATCTGGGAGATGGAATCAATATCTTCAACACGGTTATGGATAAAATAAACCTGTCCCCCACGCGCCAGCTCTTTCTTGATAGCCGAGGTGACGAGATTCTGGTTGAAAGGAGTGACGACTGTATGGATAGCCAATCTGTCCTTGGGAGGCGTCTCAATGATACTGATGTCTCTGAGCCCGGACAGCGATAGGTTCAATGTCCTCGGAATGGGTGTAGCTGTCAGAGTAAGGACATCTATACTTGTTTTCATGCGCTTTATTTTTTCCTTATGTGCCACTCCGAATCTCTGTTCTTCGTCTATGATCAAAAGTCCCAAGTCTTTGAAGGCAACATCTTTTGACAGCAGCCTGTGCGTGCCTATCACAATATCAACCAGGCCTTTTTTTATGTCATCGATAATTTGTTTCTGCTGAGCCCTGGAATGGAATCTTGTAAGGCTTTCCACCCTGACGGGGAAGAGCACCATCCGGTTTCGAAAGGTGTTCAAATGCTGGGAAGCCAGAACGGTTGTGGGACAGAGAACAGCTGCCTGTTTTCCATCCATCACCGCCTTAAAAGAGGCCCTCAGGGCAACTTCTGTTTTTCCGTATCCCACATCTCCACAAAGAAGACGATCCATCGGTGATTCTGACTCCATATCGCCATAGACATCTTTGATGGCCTGGAGTTGGTCTTCGGTTTCTTCATATTCGAAGGTTTGCTCGAATTCAGTCTGCCAGGTGCCGCCAGAGACATATCTATGTCCATGAACTGACTTCCGCTGAGCATAGAGTTGAAGAAGATCCTTGGCCAAATTTTCAATGGCTTTCTTGGTGCGGTCTTTGGTTCTCATCCAAGTTACGGTGCCCAAGCCTGTGAGTATTTCTGGATAAGATTCAAGCTCTCTGTCGGGACAAACAATTTATCCTCATCTTGATAATGAATTTCAATGAATTCATGCTCTTTCCCGTCAACCTTCATTTTTTCCAGACCTTTGAATACACCGATTCCATATTCTGTGTGCACAATATAATCCCCGCTTTTTAAATCTCGAAAATCAGAAACAAAAGGTCTGACTCTAGACCGGCTGGTAAGGACTCTTTCTTCCGTGAAGATCTCTTTTTCAGAAAAATATGTGATTCTTTCGGAAGGGAAACGAAAGCCATAATCTAAATTACCGAGAAGCAACACAAGAGAACCATCCTCTGGAAAGACAAAAGGAGTGGCAGACTTAACATGGTGAATTTGATGATGATCGAGAAGAACGGATAATTTTTGGCGCATTCCCTCATTGCTGATATAGATGTAACACCGCTCTCTCTCTTCCTGAATCTTTTTAACATAATCCAGAAAAAAGGGGATCTTATTGGCAAAGCGGGGAACGGATTGGAAAGAGAAATGAAATTCTTGATTTCTGTCTGCGTCAAGGACCGCAAAGCGTAATGCTTCATGCTGAATCTTTTCCATGAGTCTGGATGGATAGATCTCATCCGGGGGCTGCAGGACTTTTTTCTCATCGCGAGCCTGGTTGAACTGTTCTCTCAATTCTTCATCTATCTGTTTCCATTCCTTCTTCGTTTCTTCAAAATCATCGATGATGACCAAGGCATCTTTGTAGTATCTATCAAATGAGACATATTGATCAGATTGGAGAAGAGGGGATAAGAAAGGCAACGCTTGTCCAGGAAATTCTCTTAAGGAAGGGATGAGGAGACGATCGATCTTTCTGATGGAACGCTGGTCTGAGGGTTGGAATTCGCGCAGGGAAACGATCTGATCACCACTGAATTCAAGCCTGAAAGGGAACATCTCCCAGGGGGAGAAGACATCTACGATTCCGCCCCGAAAAGCGTACTCTCCATGGGAATTCACGAGATCCTCCCTTGTATACCCGAACTCAGCTAGTTTTTGTACAAGGTTATCACGGCCGATGGAATCCCCAGGTTTTAATTCGAGGAAAAGTCGAGATAGGTTTTTGGGAAGAGGAAGAGGAAAGAGGAGGCCGAGAAAATTCGTAAGAAGAAGAGAGGGAGGCTCTTGGAGAAGTTCATACAGGAAGCGCAGCCGAGAAGAGATAGTTTCTAAGGATGGCGAGATCTCTTGGTAGGGCGACTCGAAAAGAGGAGCAAGGACAGCGGATTTCTTCTCGCTCCCCATTTGACAAAGAAAGAATCGACATTCTTCTTCACAGCGGGAAAGAGAAGAGGTGGTGGGTCGGATAAAAAGAATGGGTTTCTTCCATACCTGTGCCATAATAGAAAGAAAATAGGGCTTAACTGCAGGAATGAGGCCAGATACACTCAGGCCCTTTTCATCGGCTCTCAAGGCTATAAGAAGTCTTTTGAATTCTTCTGTGTGCTTTAGAAAATCCAGACTCATAAGGTTATTATACAGGATGAGGCCACCTGTTGTAGCGATTTGATTAATCAAAGAGATCATCCTTTATCAACTTCCTTCAGACAGGGGAGCTGCTTTCACCTATGAAGCTGTAATCAAACGAACTGGTAAGGGATGTCATCCGAAGATGCAGGCGGCAAATTCCTCTATCCGGTAATTTCTCTATCTACTTTGGCTGGCGATTTGTGTAAAATAGAAGAAATTTGGAATTCTGAGTCAACATGAAGAAACAAAAAAAAAGTTCTGTATTTGAGCTGCGTTTTTATGAAGGCTATAAGGGCAGAGAAACCCCCAGATCAGTTGTTCTCGGAAACAAAGAATTCATTATAGAAAAAATTCTGGAACGGAAAAGAATCCGCAACCCAAAAACAGGGAAGACCATCGAGGTATTTGTCTGCAAAATGAAGGGGCAAAAGGTCAGAATCGTCCTTCAGGAATCAGGCCTGTTTGAAATTGATTACCTCTAGCTGTCCATTAAGTCGCCCCTATATCCTCCACCAGTAAGAAAATTTCAAGAACACACTGTAGTTGGTCTGGGAAGATCCCCCCGAATCCTCGCGAAAGAGATCATTATCAATTCCCAGGAAGAAAAAAATATCCCTCTAGCATGTCACTGTCACATTTCAAGAAAATCGGTATATCATAGACCTTACCACGCCTATCCAGATAAAGAGTTTTGTCCTTTAAATGGGAAGAGGGAGAAATTAAAGGCCAGTTACATAAACTCGAAAAGAGCCGCTTTCTTGACAATACCCTATATATCCTATATATTAAGTATTGTATGCAAAAATCTCGAAAGGAGCTTAAGATGAAAAGATTTCGAGTTCCCAGAGTGGCTCATTGCTCAGAAGGATGCATGTGATCATCCTGAGCAAGATGTAAAACTGCTTGTCATGTTAACACATAGAAGAAGGCTCTCCATTCTCAATCAAGAAGGGAGAGCTTTTTTATTTCTTTTTGCAAGACTCAATGATTCTGGAAAGAATTTGTGAGGTTGACTGGCCTTCGAAATGGGGGATGAGGACAACTTTGCCTCCTGCGGTTATGACATCTTCCCGGCCTACAACCTCATCCATATTCCAATCTCCTCCCTTGACAAGAACATCGGGAAGAAGAGAGGAAATGATCTCTTTCGGCGTCTCCTGAGAAAAGGGAATCAGATAATCAATAAACTGTTCTCTCAACGGAAAGATCGGTCTTCTCGGTCCCTTTATCTTTCTAACCGAGGCATCATCATTCACGGCAACGATAAGAACATCACCGAGCTTCTTGGCCTCCCTGAATAAAAACACATGTCCGCTGTGAAGGAGGTCGAAGCATCCATTGGTGAACACGACCGTTTTTTCCTGCCCTTTTAGGGACAGTCTTACTTTCTTGATACTTTTAAGATTCTGGATCTTTTTTTCCAATGCGTGTTTTCAGTCGAGATAACCTAGATCTCTGAGGTAGTTCTTAATTTTCTCCATGTCCACATCGCTAATCTCCCGGCTGATAGGAAGCGTAGCGAGTGGATGCCTTTTTGTTCCCCATTGTACCCTATGCCAGGCTCTGTCATGAAGATAATAAAAGGTTATTTTCGCCAGGACCTCGATGATACCAAACTGTAAGGTCACCAAAGGCCTCTTAGTTAAAAAATAAACGATCGTCATGCTGGTGATTGTCGCAATGACCCGCCAGCTTATTGCTTTTAATACGGTTCTTGTGTGGGACTCGATCGGTTCTTTGAATCGTTTCACTGTTTTTTCTCCTGGCGGATATTATACCTGGATGCTCTCAAAATGCAACGGCATCATCGAGTGAATCCTATCTTGACTTTGAAAAGGAAGGTTTAATCTGGATCGAGGAGGAAAAGAACCAGGCATGGGCGGGCCTAGCAATGCCGACATCTTTATACTTGGATGAAACCAAGAACGTATACATACCGCGGTGATAGTCGTAGGGATAACCATCCCTTTTGTGTACTGCTACATCCAGATAATAGGTTCCATTTATGAGGTTCAATCTATCGACCTGATAGGTAACATTTCCATTCCCTTCGATCGATTGGGGCTCAAAGTCCTCGGAATGAGTATTTGTTCCATAGCAGCGGACGCCCTGAGAGTTGAAGATGCCGATTCCAAATACAAAGTCTGTGATGCGTGTTTTCGCCGACACGTCCATCTTGATTTTCATCCCTTCATCAGGCGAAAAAACATGCTTTTCTTCTCCTCGAAGACTTGTCATCCTGACTTTAGTGATTTCGATTTCCCTCTTTCCCCATCTGTTTTCCCGCCTGTCCTCGCCCTTTTCCTCTTTTTCCTCTTCCTCTTTGACCTTCTGCTCAACCTCTCTCTGGCGGATCTCGAAATCTTCTTCCTGCTTCTCGGCAATATCCTGCAGATAGGCATCGATCGCTCTCTTGGGATCGGCGATCATCTGTAACCTTCCCTCTTTCAGCCAGGCCACCCGGTCACAGACTTTCTCCACCGTGGTTAGGTCATGACTCACAAAGAGGATGGTCTTTTTCCGCCGGCGGAAATCATCGATCGGATTGACGTTTATGGCGATCGAAAACCCTAACCTCATGTACATTCCCGAAGAATAGGTTTTGACAGGCGCATCGATGAATTCTTCGAGCTGTGCAAATTTGACAATTTCATCAAATTTCTGATCGATCTCTTTTTTCGAAAGGCCCAGCATGATTCCGTTGATGTAGACATTCTCCCTCCCAGAAATCTCCGGGTGGAATCCCGCTCCCAGTTCGATCAGAGCCGAGACCTTGCCTTTTACACTGACCTTTCCAGAGGTGGGTTTGGCGATACCCGTAATAATCTTGAGAAGGGTGCTCTTTCCTGAGCCGTTCTCGCCGATGATTCCGAAAGTCGTTCCTTTTTTTACTTGGAAGCTGATGCGGTCGAGGGCTGTGACCAGCTCATCCGGCCTCATTGCTCTGAAGAGATCTCCCTTCACCAGCGCGCTCTTGAAGGTTTTGAATCTGTGGCGGGCAGAATATTTTTGATAAATCCGGGTAACATTATCCACTTCAATAGCGACCACTCAGACCTCCTCCGGGAATGAATCGCGAAGCCGGTCAAAAATGTAGTATCCGAGGATGAATAAAACAAGCGCAAAAAGAAAAGTCACCCCAAGCCTCTTCCAGCGAATCATCTCGCCATAAAACACGCAATTCTGGTAGCCCTGCATAATATGGGTCATGGGATTGAGGTCGAGAAGCATTTCAAGCCATCGATTCTCACGGATGGTGATAAACGTCATCGGATAGATGATGGGAGTGGCGAAGAACCAGAAAGTCAGCAAGTTGGACAGGATGTCCTTGATATCCCTGAAATGAACGGTGAGAGACGACACCAGAAGAGCGATTCCGAGAGAAAATACAAACTGCACAAGAATGACCAGCGGCAGAAAGAACACATAGACCGTAAGCTTTTTGATCAAGATCAATACAAAGAAAAAAAGGATGGGCAGTCCAAACACGAAATGGACGAAATTGGAGGTGACAACTACAATAGGAAGAATCTCTTGAACCATCAGCACATTTGCCGACTCGATTGACGAGGAGGAAAACCAAGTCCAGGGCAGAACGCCACAGAAGAGAAAGATGGCATAAATGAGTGGGTTTCCCTGAAAAGCAGGATCCCGCGCCGGGATGATAAAACCGAAGACCAAAGTGTAGACGATCATCAGAAGAAGGGGATTGAAAAAGGACCACAGGAACCCTAACACAGTCCCTCGGTAGCGCGCCTTGAGTTCGCGGCTTACCAAGTTCTGGATGAGCACTCTGTATTTGTATAATCCCCTTAAATTACTCAGAAGGCGCAGCATGACTTCTCCCGGCAAATATTTCTTGGACTTCGGGCGTATAATTCTTCCGGGCGTCAAAAAGAACAAGCGGCTTCAATACCTTTTTCTCGGCATTCAAAAAGCCACACTCAGTCAGAAAAAAATTCGGTTGGCCGCCTTTATGGGGATACACAAAACGTTTGGCTTTTATCTTCATTCTGCTTTTTTTGACGGCCTGTTCAAACTCCTGTTCTCTTTTTGCCGTGAATATGAAATACGCTCTTCCCTTCTTCTTTAATAATTCTTCTGTTTTCTGCATTATACCAAGAATATCACATTTTAACTCGTGTTTCGCAATAGATTTTTCCGGGGATGCACTCAGATGTCCTGTTCGCGCCTTGACATAAGGCGGATTGGAAAATATGACATCGAACTTATGGCCCGGATGAAAATGGCGCAGGTCGGTTTGGATAATACAGATTCGACTCTCCAGTTTATTGAGTCGTACGTTTCTTACCGCTAAATCTGCAAGCGTCTCTTGAATCTCGAGGGCTTTTATATGGGAAAAGGGTTTTATGCTCAAGAGAAGGGAAATGATCCCACAACCTGTCCCCAGCTCCAGACACCTATCGGTACTTTTTGTTTGGATAAAATCCGCCAAAAGAACCGCATCGACAGAGAACCGGTATCCCCCTTTTTTTTGAAGTATAAGGATGCGGCCGTGGAAGAACGCATCCAAGGTCTCATCCTCATGCTTCGGAGGACGGATCGGTTTCATTTTTGCTCTGTTTAACGAACACCAGCACACGGTCGGGAAGGATCTCGGCATATCCCCCCTGAACGGAAATCTTCTTCTCTATGTTGGAGCGCTTGTAGGTCAGATACCCCTGTCCAAGGGCGACAAACAAAGGTCTGTGCCCCGGATATATTCCAAGGAATCCTTCCAGGCTGGGGAGAAAAACCGCCTGAACATCCTCATCCAGAAGGAGATCTAAAGGGCTTATCACCCTGAGTTTGAGGGATGTCGGCAAATCTTGGCTCATGCTGCTCTCAGTCTCTCTGCTGCTTCACCAACCTCATCTATTCCGCCGACCATATAAAAAGCTTGTTCTGGTTTGTCGTCATACCTCCCTTCTACAATCTCCTTGAATCCCTTTACTGTTTCCTCGATGGGGACATATTTGCCTTTTCTTCCGGTGAATTCTTCAGCCACATGGAAAGGTTGGGAGAGAAATCGCTGGATCTTTCGGGCCCTGGCCACGATGAGTTTATCCTCTTCGGAAAGCTCCTCCATTCCAAGGATGGTGATGATGTCCTGAAGGTCTTTGTGTCGCTGGAGGATTTCCTTGACTTGACGAGCCACTTGATAGTGGTCTTCCCCGATGACTCTGGAATCAAGAATGCGCGAATAAGAACTTAGAGGATCCACTGCCGGATAGATGCCTATCTCGGTCAGTGCGCGGGAGAGATTCGTGGTGGCATCCAGGTGGGAGAATGTCGTGGCAGGCGCAGGATCGGTGAAGTCATCTGCCGGTACATATATCGCCTGCACAGACGTGATGGATCCTTTATTGGTAGAAGTAATCCGTTCCTCCAATTCTCCTAATTCCGTTGCCAGATTGGGCTGATAGCCAACCGCAGAAGGCATTCGTCCCAAAAGAGCTGAAACCTCAGAACCGGCTTGCACAAAGCGGAAAATGTTGTCGATGAAGAGAAGGATGTCTTGGTTCATCTCATCCCGAAAATATTCTGCCACAGACAGGGCAGCCAGACCCACTCTCAGCCTTGCCCCAGGAGGCTCAGTCATCTGACCATAGATCAGAGCTGTCTTGTCGATAACACCAGATTCCTTCATCCAACCAAAGGTCATTGCCCTCTCGTGTCCGCTCGCCTATCCCTGCAAAAACAGAGTATCCACCATGCTCCTGAGCCACATTGTGGATAAGCTCCATGATTATGACGGTCTTCCCCACACCGGCTCCACCAAACAGCCCAATTTTGCCGCCCTTAAGAAAGGGCTGGATGAGGTCGATGACCTTGATCCCTGTCTCAAACATCTCAAGCTCGGTGCTTTGATCTTCGAGCGGCGGCGGCGGCCGATGGATGGGATATTTTTTCTTGGTCTTGATCGGACCGAGATTGTCCACTGGCTCACCAATCACGTTGAGCATCCTTCCCAGCGTTCCCTCACCTACCGGGACTTGAATAGGACCACCCTGATCAATGACCTTCATTCCTCGAGCAAGCCCATCTGTGGGGTGCATGGACACACACCGCACCTTGTCCTCGCCCAAATGCTGTTCTGCTTCCACGATAATGTCGACAGGAGCGGGAGTATCAAACCCCTCACTCGTGATTCGCAGTGCGTTGTATATTTCTGGGAGTTCGATCCCTTTGAATTCAACATCTACGACGGGTCCGATAACTTGCACAACTCGGCCAACTCTTTCTGACTTCTCTTTTTCTGATTTCTCTTTCTTTATTTTGGATTCCTTCTTTTCTTTTGCCATTTCCTGCTCCAAGAATATTATTTTTTCGCCAGGGCTTCAACAGCAGTCATGATTTCTAAAAGCTCCTTGGTGATGGACGCTTGTCTTATCTTATTCAATCCAAGAGTCAAATCTTTTATCAAATCTTCAGCGTTCTTTGTCGCGTTTTCCATGGCCATCATCCGAGCTGCATGTTCTGCAGCTATAGATTCCGAGAAGAAATGTTTGATCTGCGTTTCGACATACTTGAGAATAAGGACATTGAGGAGGGAAGCCCTAAGAGGCTCCCAGTCCGGCCGAAGCCCATAATGGTCCTTCTCGGCTGCTAGAACATGCTTTTCTTCTTTTTTGTGAATTTCCACTGGCATAAGTTTGATAAGAGTGATATGGGGCGCCAGGATGGACCTGAACTCGTTATAGAACACATAAACGGAATCAGTCTTGCAGTATATATATTCCTGCATCAAAAAGAGGGCGAGTTCTCTTAGATCTCGATCCCCAAGCTTATGAATTTGATCAACATAAGTTCTCTCTACAAAATAAGACTGCCTTCTGAAAAAAGTGACTGCCTTTTTACCTGCCAGCGCGAGTTTCAGATCACAGGTCTGGGATTTTTCTTTACAGAAGTCCAGAGCTCTTGTTAAAAGGTTGGAATTGAACGCTCCACAGAGGCCTTTATCAGAAGTGATAATCACGAGGGTAGCTCTTTGTTCATCTCGTTCCACGAGGAGGGGATGTTGGTCAATGGCATCCCACAACAGAGCCCTGTGTATAAGAGATGGAAAGGTGTGCCAGTAAGGCCTTGCCTGGAGGACTTCCCGCTGTGCTCTTTTGAACTTTGCCGTAGAGACTGTTTTCATGGCTTGAGTGATTTGTTGGGTGTTCCGCACACTTTTGATCCTCCGCCTCAGGTCGATAAGGGCTGGCATTTTATCCGCTTTCTCCTTCTCTCTCTTCCTTAAATTTCTGGCCAAAGGCTTTCATCGACTCACTTATTGCTTGATCCAACTCTGCGCCGATCTCTCTTTTCTCTGCAATTTGTTTCAATAATTCAGGATGCTCATTCTCGAAATAATCGTAGAGCGCCTTTTCATATTCTCTTATTTGGTCTATTTCGAATTCATCCAAGAATCCACGATTTCCAGCGTAGATGATCAAGATCTGCTTCTCCACTTCAAGTGGCTCATACTGTCCCTGTTTGAGAACTTCAGTCAGACGCTCTCCACGATCGAGTTGGGCTTGGCTGGTTTTATCCAGTTCTGTACCGAACTGGGCAAAAGTGACCAGCTCGCGGTACTGCGCCAGGTCGAGGCGGAGCTGTCCTGCGACCTGTTTCATGGCTTTGATCTGGGCATTCCCTCCGACTCGAGATACAGAAATACCTACGTTGATAGCTGGACGTATGCCCGCATTAAAAAGCTCCGGCTCAAGATAGATCTGACCGTCTGTGATGGAAATGACATTGGTGGGGATGTATCCGGAGACATCTCCAGCTTGAGTTTCGATGATGGGTAGGGCAGTCAAAGAGCCTCCGCCGTTTTCTTCGTTGAGCTTAGCTGCTCTTTCCAAGAGTCTTGAATGAAGGTAAAAAACATCCCCTGGAAAGGCCTCACGACCTGGCGGGCGCCGCAGCAGCAGTGCGATTTCCCGATAAGCAGCCGCGTGCTTGGACAGGTCATCATAGATCAAAAGGGCGTGCTGTTTATTATCGCGGAAGTACTCTCCCATGGCACATCCGCTGTAAGGAGCTAGATACTGAAGTGGGGAGGGATCTGAGGCTGAAGATGCCACTACGATGGTATAATCCATAGCTCCATGATCTTCCAAGATTTTGATAGTATAAGCGATGGTGGAATTTTTCTGCCCGATCGCTACATAGATGCAGACCACGTTTTTCCCCTTCTGGTTGATGATTGTATCGATAGCGATGGCTGTCTTTCCTGTCTGCCGGTCACCGATGATTAATTCTCTCTGCCCTCTGCCGATGGGAATCATGGCATCAATGGCTTTAATCCCGGTCTGCAAGGGTTCCTTCACCGGTACACGCTCCACCACACCCGGAGCCAGCCTTTCGACCACCATGTTGATATCCGTCTTGACCGGTCCTTTACCATCCAAAGGGATGCCCAGAGGATTGACAACCCTCCCTATCAAGCTCTGACCCGAAGGGACCTGCATAATTCTGTGCGTTCGCTTAACCAGATCTCCTTCCTTGACCAGATGGCTTTCCCCTAAAAGGACCGAACCTACGCTATCCTCTTCAAGATTGAGGGCCAGGCCGTACAAACTGTTGGGAAACTCCAGAAGTTCATTATACATAACCCTGTCCAATCCATAGATGCGGGCTATACCATCTCCCACCGAAGTCACTTTTCCGACTTCTTTGATATCGACTTCTGTATCATATCCCTCGATCTGCCGCTGAATAATTTTGCTTATTTCGTCTGCCTTTATTTCCATTCTGACACTATCCTTCAGATATTTTTTGTTTAAGCCTTTCCAGATCTCCTTGTATAGAAACATCATACACAATATTCTTTTTCCTGATGGAAAGGCCGCCGATCAGAGAGGGCTCGATTTTATAAGAGAGGGAAACATTCCTCTTTTCAAGTCTTGCAAGTCGCTCTTCAAGCCGCTTCTTCTGTGTTTCATCCAAGGGAACAGCAGAACTCACGACAAAAGTTGCGATTCCATGTTCATCATTCCATAACTCTGGCGATTGGTCGAGAATATCCTGTATCAAGAAGAGACGGTGGTTATCCACGAGAAGGAGAAGAAAACGTTTGGCCTTCTCTGCAAGGGACGTCTTAGCCAAGATCTGTGCGGTTATTTCTTTTTTCTTTGCTGCTGGAAGGAAGGGGCTTGAGAGGAGATCTTGGAGATTTTTCTGAGTGGAGAGCAGATCATGAAACTCGCAAATCTGGCGGAGAAGAGACATAAACTCCTTCTCATCTTTAGTGGAGTTGATGAGTCCTTGTGCGTATCTCTTTATCAGGACTTGATTTCTCATAGAGTTTTTCTAACCTTTCGATAGACCGATCGATCAACAGAGATTGATCTTCTTTTTTTATTTTACTCTGAATTCTCTGTTGTGCCAGTGTTGTTGCCAGTTCGGCTGCGTACTGCTTAATCTCGCGAATTCCAGCCTGAGCGAGCATCTCGATTTCCTGACGGGAGAGGAGTTTTAACCGGTTGGCTCCAGTTTTTGCTTCATGGAGGATGCGTTCTTGAACCTTCTTTCCTTCTGTTTCTGCCTCCCTCCGAATGTGTTCCATCTCCTGGCCGATTTTTTTGAGACGATTCTCAATTTCCTGTTGCCTTTTCTCGGCCTCCACACGAGAATCCTTTGCTTCTCTGAGAGCATGATCCAAGGATCTGCTCCTCCCCTCAAGAAAATTCCGCAGGGGATTGCGCAGAAGATAGATCAAACCTCCAACAAGCACAACAAAATTGATGACCTTGCCTAGAAAATCCAATTTTTATCCTTCTTTTGCCTCAGTGCAAAATTTTCTTCTCGATTCTTTCAGCCAGTTGTACACTTTGAGGCTCTAATTCCTTTTTCAAGCTCTTCGTCTGCTCTTGCAGCTCCTTCTTGGCCTTCTCGACTTGATAACGACACCCCTGACTTATTTCCTGCAGCATGCGCTCTTTTTCTTTCAGTGCTTCTTTCTCCAATCTCTCCCTTATGGAGCGAGCAGCAGCTTTGGCCGACTTCATATCCTCCTCTATCTTCTGAAGGGCAGTCTCGGTTTTGTCCAGGGCTTCCTGGCTTGCTCTTTTGTTTTGCTCGATTTCCGCATCACGTCTGCTCATGATCTTTCGCACAGGGTTGTAATACACCTTTGAAAGAACACCTAATAGAATCCAAATGATCACGAAAATGACAATCAAACTCACATCGATTGAAAGCATGGCTATAAAAAGGCGACAAAATGAGGCAAAAATTTAACACGACTCGCATAAAAAAGCAAGATGTCAAAACATATAGACATCTTTATTTAGATCATCACGCTCCGTTCGCGACGCCGGCCCGCCTCTGGATGCCTCTTGCCTGACTTTAAGAGAAATATCACAGCAATAAGGATTCTTGCTGCTATAGGAAGCGATTTCGCAATACTCAACAAAAATAAAAAAAATCAAATAAAAAGCATGATTCCTTACTAAGACTTTTTGTGTACGATTCTTTTGATTTCTCCTACTAAAAAGAGAGAGCCAGCAATCAGAACCGTGCCTTCGGGCCCGGCCATTTTTCTGGCTAATCTATAGGCTTGTTCGACGTCCGGCTCCAGGATAAGGTGGCGTTCGTGACGAAGCGTTTTTTCCCTCAATTCCTCCGGAGTGGCCGCTCTGAAATAGGGGAAACAGGTCAAGATGACTTTTTCAAATAGAGGGAAAAGAATATCGGCGATATTTTCGATTTTTTTATCCCGCATAGCCGCAAAAACAAGAATAAGAGGAGGAGTCAGGAAATCCTCGACATACTTTCGCAGGGCTGTCACTCCCTCCTCGTTATGCGCACCATCAAGGAGAATCAGAGGGTGATGGGAGATGCTCTCCAACCTGCCTTCCCATCGGGCTGTGCGTATACCCTCGATGATCTTGTCTTTGTCCAGCGGTTTCCACCTTTGACTGAGCGTCAGGGCAGTAGCAATAGCAATGGCCGCATTCTTCCCCTGATGTTCTCCTGGAAGGGAAGGCTCATAGGTGTAGGTCTCCCCATCCATTTTAAAGCGGAAGACATATCCTTTATGTGTTTTGTTCTTGGAGAAAATTCCCTTATGATCAAAGATGTTTTTAAAAGGAGCTTCGACCTCGTCTGCCCTCCTTTTAATAGTTTGAAGGGCTTCCTTATCCTTGGCACCACAGATGACCGGGATGTGGGACTTGATGATGCCTGCCTTTTCTGAAGCTATCTGACCCAGGCTTTCTCCCAGAAATTTCTGGTGCTCAGCCGATATGGTCGTGATGACAGAGGCAATGGGATGGACTATGTTTGTTGCATCAAACCTGCCTCCCATACCCACTTCCAAAAGAGCTATATCGACTTGCTGGTGTTCAAAATAAAGAAAAGCCAGGCAACAGATGTGCTCAAAATAAGTTGGTGGATTAAGCAGTTTTTTCTCTTTTATGAGCCTGTCGATCTTTTTACGGAGTTTTGTTAAAAGCAGACAGAAGGAGCTCCTTGGGATGAGAGTTTCACCGATGCGAATGCGCTCTTCCACATCCACAAGATGGGGAGAGGTAAAGAGTCCTGTACGGAGTCCATGAAGAGTCAGGATTCGGGAGAGCATGGCGCAGACAGAGCCCTTTCCGTTCGACCCGGCTACAAGAACAGAGGGATACTTCAGGTGAGGATTATGGAAAGCTGAAAGGACTTCTTGCACATTTTCCAGACCAAATTTGATTCCCAGATTCTGAATTTTATGCAGATACTCCAAACACTCCTGATGGTTCATTCTGAGAGGGGTTCGTTGAGAAGAAGGCGGAGAGCGCGGACGAGATAAACACGGAGATTCCGTCTCTCTACCACGTCGTCCAGCATGCCGTGGTGAAGGAGAAACTCCGACCGTTGAAAGCCCTTAGGAAGTTTTTCTTTGATCGTCTGTTCGATGACTCGGGGTCCAGCAAAGCCAATCAGAGAGTTGGGTTCAGCGATGTTGAGATCTCCCAGCATAGCAAAGCTTGCTGTCACGCCTCCTGTTGTGGGATCGGTCAAGACAGAAATGTAGGGCAGGCCTGCCTCCTCCAGTCGGGCGATGGCTGAGCTCGTTTTCATCAATTGCATCAGAGAAAAAATCCCTTCCTGCATGCGAGCTCCACCCGAGCTGGAGATCACGATTATCGGAATGCCCTGTTCAAGGGCCCTCTCGAAAGCACGGGTGATCTTCTCACCGACCACCGATCCCATGCTTCCTCCCATGAAGGCAAAGTCCATGGCGCATATGATGACTCTCAGACCTCCTATTGTTCCTATCGCACTCAGAACAGCATCTGGGAGACCTGTTTTTTTTCTGCTTTCTGTCAACCGGGCTGAGTAACTTTTTGTGTCCCTGAAAGAAAGAGGGTCATGGGGATAGATTTCTTGATCGAATAGCTCGTATTGGCCAAGATCAAAGAGCATATTGAGCCGGTCAATAGCTGATAGACGAAAATGAAAATTGCATTCAGGACAAATAAAAAGATTATCCAGGATGTCCTGTCTGTAGATGATGCGCCGGCAGTTGTTGCATCGTGTCCAAATGTTTTCCATCATTTA
>SMTZ1_10001722_pt1 | contig 43981 bp, 35 predicted proteins | sample DeeMarSWOR136_30_FD_25667 | JGI IMG/M metagenome (IMG submission 25667) | reverse complement strand
TTTTCTCGTCCCACAGATGTACAGACGAAGTCCTGGCCTCTTATTGCTTCTGGAAGGCATGTGCTCATAACAGCTCCCACCGGGAGCGGGAAAACCTTTGCTGCATTTCTTTGGGCTATAAATCAGCTCATTACAGGGGAATGGTCGGTTGGTGCAACCTGCCTTCTGTATGTGTCTCCCCTCAAGGCTTTAAACAACGACATTCGGGAGAATCTCCTCCTCCCGCTGGCTGACATCCGTAGTATCTTTCACTCAGAAGGGGTTCCTTTTCCCCTTATCGGTATAATGACGAGGAGCGGAGATACTCCGGGCAGTGAGCGGCAGAGGATGCTCCGGCATCCCCCCGAAATAGTCATCACCACACCTGAAAGTCTGAATCTGATGTTGAGCACACGGAAAGCCCGAAGCATTTTTAGCTCGATCAGAAGTGTCATCCTAGACGAAGTACACTCCGTTGTATCCACAAAACGTGGTAGCCACCTTATATCCGCGGTCGATCGTCTGGTACCAATTACGGGTGAATTTCAGCGGATTGCACTATCCGCAACGGTGAAACCTCTGGAACGCGTGGCGGAGTTTATCGGGGGATACAGGATAACACAGGGTGAGGGGAAGTTGGAGTATTTGAACAGACCCCTTTCCATCGTCGAGTCCACTGACACGAAGCAGTTCCAGGTACAGGTGAAGTTACCGGTCAGAAGAATTGATGAAGAATCCCTGTGGCCCGCCCTGGTGCGGGAGTGTAGGAGTATTATCGGGAGAAATCGCTCGACGCTCATCTTCACGAATACCAGAAGGCTTGCGGAAAAGATTGCCTGGATGATCAACGAGGGAGAGGAGAGAGGGATTGCCTATTCCCACCACGGCTCACTCTCAAAAGAGATCCGGCGTACCGTTGAAAAGCAGCTCAGGGGGGGGCGGCTTTCGGCGATCGTTGCGACGAGCAGCCTAGAGCTTGGAATTGATATCGGAGCACTCGATGAGGTGGTGCTGATCCAATCTCCACCCTCCGTGATCTCCGGTATCCAGAGGATCGGGAGGGCCGGGCATTCGGTGGGGCAGGTGAGCCGGGGAATTATCCTCCCGACTCACGGCAGGGACCTTGTCGATGCTGCTGTCTGTGCGAGGGGTATCCTGGATCGTGACATTGAAGAGGCAAAACCGGTGAGAGAGCCGCTCGATGTGCTCTCCCAGGTGATCATCTCAATGGTGGGTGTGGAGCACTGGAATGTGGACAAGCTGTTTGCTCAGTTGAAAGCCTCTTACCCCTTTCATGCCCTCTCAAGACAACAGTTCGACCTGGTCTTGGAAATGCTCACCGGTAGATACGTAGATACGAGAATAAGGGAACTCAGCCCCCGCATCATACTGGATCGCCAGGAAAAGGAGGTGCACGGAAGGGAAGGCATCCTCTCACTCGTTTATCAGTCCGGTGGTACGATCCCAGACCGTGGATACTACGGGCTTATTCACAGGGATACGGGGAGCAAAATCGGGGAGCTCGATGAGGAGTTTGTCTGGGAGCGAAAGATCGGTGATACCTTCAGTCTCGGTGCACAGTCCTGGCAGATTACCCGTATCGATAGCCAAAACGTTGAGGTGATTCCATGGCGCGGTGCAGTGGGTATCGCCCCCTTCTGGAAGGCTGAGAGGGGATACCGTGGGTTTCACCTGTTCGAGCGCATCGGTCTGTTTCTCGAACAGGCGAACCGGCGTCTCCTCGATCCAGATTTTTATGAAGAGCTCCTTAAGCGATACCATATGGAGGGAACGGCCGTAGACGCGCTGATGGATTTCCTGAAACGACAAAAAATAGTGACTGAGAGTGATCTCCCTCACCGGCACCACGTACTCATCGAGCATGTGTCCGGTCCGCTGCGTCCTTCGGGAAACTCACAGGTGTTCATTTTCACGTTCTGGGGAGGCAGGGTAAACAAGCCTCTCTCCTTTGCTCTGTCAGCAGCGTGGGAAGAGCGCTTCGGCGATACAATTGACGTGTTTTCCGACGACGATGCCATCCTCCTTGTACTGCCAAGCCTTCCGGATGATCAGAGTGTGGTCGATCTGTTGCACATGGTGAGGCGGGACACGGTACTGGATCTCCTGAGAGAAAAGCTCGAGCAGACCGGATTTTTCGGTGCCCGCTTCAGGGAAAATGCGCAAAGAGCCCTCCTCCTGCCACGCCGGAGCTTTCAGAAGAGGATGCCCCTCTGGTTGAATCGCCTGCGTTCTAAAAAGCTCTTCCACTCCGTTTCCGGGCACCACGATTTTCCGATCACCATAGAAACCTGGCGGGAATGCCTGGAGGACGAGTTCGAAATGGAGAGTCTGACCATGCTCCTCGACGAACTTGAGTGCGGAAGAATCGCCCTTTCTGAAACCTGGACAGACATACCGTCCCCCTTTGCTCAGGGACTTCTATGGTGGGGAACAAACACTTATGTATATGCCGATGATTCACTCAAGGCGGGGGGAGCATCGATGCTGAGTGAGGAGATCTTCCGCCAGGTCCTTTTCTCCGACCAGGTAAGACCCCAGATCGATCGTGAAATTGTACAGGGCTATCAACAGAAGTTGCATAGGGAATCCCGTGGGTACGCACCAGGGTCGGGAGAGGAGCTCCTCGAGTGGGTGAAGGAACGAACTCTCATCCCACCTAAGGAGTGGGATCGACTCATTGCAGCGATAGAAAGGGACCACGGAGTTACTGCATCCGAACTTCTTACACCCATAAAGCATAAAATCGCAGGGGTCAGGCTGCCCGGTGCAGCCTTTTTTTCCGTTGTTGCAGTACAATCGATACCCAGAGTTCTCAGGGCATTCCAGATGAGGCTCGAAAACTTGCACATTACTCCTGCTCCACATGTCCCAGATTTCTTTTCCTCCAAGGATTTAGTCGGTTGGGTGGAGGAACTGGAGGGAGAAGACGGGCTCTCCGGTCACGGTCGCCTTGTTGAGCTCCTGGCGGAGTGGCTCTATTCCTACGGACCTGTGGAGATTTCCTATATCACGAGCGTATTCGGTGTACAGGAACGAGTGTGCCAGGAGCTCATGGCAGAACTTGCCGGAGAGGAGAGGGTTGTGCTCGGAAGGCTCATAAAGGGTGTAGAGATCGATCAGGTCTGCGACGCCCAGAACCTGGAATCGCTCCTGCGTCTAACGAGAGCAGCCTCACGTCCCTCCTTCCAGGCACTCGCGGTAAAAAATCTGCAGCTCTTCCTCGCACACATACAGGGCCTCGTCGACCCCGGTGGCTCTCCCGATGATCTCAAGGGCATTCTGGAGCAACTCTTTGGCTATCCTGCGCATGTTGAGCTGTGGGAAAGCGAAATATTTCCTGCACGTCTTAAGCGCTATGTTGCCTCATGGTTGGATTCCCTGTTCAGCCAGAGCGACCTGATGTGGTTTGGGTGTGGTACCCGGAGAGCATCCTTTTGCTTTATTACGGAGCGTGTGCTCCTTTCCGGAAACGAAACCGATGATAAGGTTGATACCTTCAACAGACTGTTTCCAGACTTAAGGGGTAAGTACAGTTTTCAGGACCTGCTCGCTCGATCTCCGCTGGACAGCCCGCATCTGTGGCAGCTTCTCTGGGAGGAGCTCTGGAAGGGAAGGGTTTTCAACGATTCCTGGAGCGCCATACGGAGCAGGAGTTACGAGCAAAAGGAGCTTTTAACAGATCAACGGCATGCGCGCAGGATTCAGAGTGCTCGGTGGAATAGTAGCCGGTGGAAAACCGGCCGGTGGAAAACCGGCCGGTTTTACTCGGGAAACTGGTATGTGAATCAGTGGGAAGAAGGAGTATCCGACGCCATTGAGGAATTGGAAATGAACAAGGAAAAAGTCCGTCAGCTTCTTCTCAGGTACGGCCTGCTCTTTCGTGAGCTCATGGAAAATGAGCTTCCCCTACTGCGCTGGAACCGTCTCTTCAGGACACTTCGAATCATGGAGCTCTCGGGAGAGCTCATTGGTGGGCACTTCTTCCAGGGAATACGCGGTCTGCAATTTATTTCACATCAGGCCTTCCGTCTCTTGCAGAAGGGACTGCGTGAGGATGCAGTGTACTGGATGAATGCCTGCGATCCTGCTTCGCTCTGCGGTGTGAAACTTGAAGGACTTGATCCCCACCTCCCGAGCAGGATACCATCCAATCACATCGTGTACCGGGGAACACAGGTGGTGCTCATTTCCAGGAGGAATGGAAAAGAGCTCGAGATCTTCGTCCCGCCGGAGGATACCCGCCTGAAGGAATATCTGGGGCTTTTCAGGACCTTTGTGAGCAGGGATTTTCATCCAGAAACCAGCGTGAAGGTGGAGCAAATTAACGGAGAGGCAGTGCACAAGAGCCCTTACAGTCGGACCCTGTCCGCACTCGGCTTCAGAAAGGGGTATCGCTCATTTTCTCTGGAACGGGATTTTTAATCAAAACTAGAATTTAAAACCCTTTTCTTTGAAAAGCCTCAGACAGGTAGTGACCGCAATCTGGTCGTAGAGGATTCCGCTATTCTTTGCGATCTCATCCATGGCTTTATCATTACCGAGGGATGGTCTGTAGGGACGGTGGCTCGCCATGGCTTCGACCACGTCTGCAACTCCCAGGATTCGGGCCTCCAGGAGTATCTGGTTTTCCTTACGGCCGTGGGGGTAACCTGAGCCGTCGAGCCTCTCGTGATGCTGGAGCACGATCTGAGCCACGGGCCAGGGGAATTCGATCTTTCTGAGTATATCGTATCCAACCTGGGAATGCGTTTTTATGAGCCCCATCTCGATTCCCGTAAGCCAGCCCGGTTTGCTGAGTATTTCCGAGGGTACATAAATCTTTCCCACGTCATGAATGATACTTGCCACGTACAGGCCTTCGATCTGTCCGTCAGAAAGCCCCATCTCACGCCCGATCTCAGAGGCGAGACGAGCTACTCGCTTCTGGTGCCCCGCGGTGTAGGGATCCTTTGTTTCGATGAGCGTCGCCATGGCTTCAACGACGCCTTCCAGTGTCTTCTTGAGCCTTGAGAGGCTTTTCTGAAGCTCTTCCTCAGCATTCTTCCGCTCTGTGACATCGCGGATGATTGCCATATCCGCCGGTTTTCCCTGGTATTCCACAACCGTTGCATTTATCTCTACAGGGATTCTTTGGCCATCAGCGGCCAGAATATCGACTTCGTACTTGTTATCCACAGACTGCCCCGAAAGCCGTGCCTCGTAACGTTCCTTGACGATCTGTCTGTACTCCGGAGCAACGAAGTCCATGAAAGGCTGATTCTCAACTTCTTCAAGGGATCGACCCGTGATCTCGCACATCTTCGCATTGATAAACTTGAGCACAAAGTCCTGCAGGATCACGATACCATCGCTCCCCCTTTCAACAATGGTAGAGTATTTACGCTCCGATTCTCTCAGCTCCTCCTCAGCCCGCCTTCTTTCTGTTACATCCTCCCCGATACCAAGGATACCGATGATGTTTCCCTCATCATCGAATCTCGGGCATGCGGTGAGCGTGATCCAGAGCGTACGCCCGTCTTTGGTCCGCTCTTTTACCTCAATGCTCGTCTCCTTCTTTTTTTCGTAAATGTACTTTCTGACTTCTTGCACCTTTTCGCGGGTTTCCATATCCTCTGTATAGAGGGCGGAAATATTTAACTTTCCAATAGCCTCCTCCGCTGTATAGCCGAATATCTTCTGAGCTCCTGGGTTCCAGAACTGGATCGTTCCTTCCCGGTCAGTAGATATGATGGATATCGATGAAGAGCTATCCAGTATGCTTTTAAGGAGCTTGTTCGTTTCATTGAGAGACTTTTCGGTCTTTTTGTGCTCCATTATTTCACGGAGGAGCTGTTCCCTGACAGTTCTCCACTCCATGTTATGTCTGTCAGCCAGTTCTTTCAGGGAACTACTCTCTTCGGCCAACTCCTCAGGACTGTTCACCGGTTGTATGGGCATTCCTTGATGTGCCTCACTTCTTTGCTTTTAAATTCTAGACCAATTGTGTGTGAAATTCAAATATATGCGAACACTTTTAATATCTATTCCCTCTCTCTATCTACCTCTTTGGGCAGGAAGAGAGAAAAGACAGTGGCGGCCAGGGGAAAGAGGCTCAACAGAAAAAGACCGGATGAGAAGCCGCCGATGCGGGGAAAGAGGCCGTGTGAATAGGCGCAGAGGGTCGGTCCGAAGCTCGCCACAGCCCACGCGAAGCCCATGAGAATACCGCTGATGGTGGACATCATTTCCGGTGCGATCCTGTGTCCCATCACAATGTTCGTTCCATAACCGCCGTGCAGTAAGAATCCGCAGAGGGCAAGAAACAGAAATGAAAGGTATGTCTGTCCACGGTTTCCAAAGTAGAGAAAGAGCAGGAAAGAGGGGAAGAAGGCAACGAGAGAGATGCGTACCAGCACACTCGGCTTCACCCTGATTGCAAGGTGTCCTGCAGCAAGTATTCCAAGTGCACCAGCGATCATGAACACTGCATTTGCACTACTGTAGATTGGACGGGAAAAACCCCACTCCTCGAAGGTTTTAGCGACAAAGGAGTTCATTGAGTATACAAAGGCAGATCGAAACACCATAATGAGGAAGAGCAGGGAGATAGGAATAAGTTTTTTCAGGAGCAGGAGCCTAAACTCCTTGAAGTGCAGGCTTTTCAGATGGCTTTCAATCTCTATGTCGCTGCGCAACAGATAGAGCACCGCAATGAAGAGTGTGGGCAGGGCGAGTATAAACGAGTATGTAGTTCCGAACCTCTGCGTGAATATAGAGAAGAGCGGCTGGGAGATCGCGAATCCAAGTGTACCGAGCATTGAAAAAAATGCAAAGCTCGCATCTCTCTTTGATTTTCCAGCCGAGCTCGAAACATTAGCTCCTGCTGGATGGAAGAGTGAAGAGCCAAGTTGCCCGGAGAGAACGAGGAAGAAGAGAATCAGATAGTTAACCGTACTCCCGATCGCGGACATGGCAAGGACAGCAACCACCATTCCGATGAACAGGGGCAGCTTTCCGCGTATCCTGTCCGCCGTATACCCCGTGAAGGGCTGTAGGATGTTTCCTGCAAAGGAGGTGGCGGTGATGATAAGGGCTGCCTTGCGGGGATCAAGACGGGCGATAACCAGATAGATAGAAAAGAATCCCATGTACGCATCGAGCAGAAAATGCATGCATCCAAGAAAGAGAACTTTTCTCTTTTCCACTGCTGCCCTCTCTCACTCTTGTGTTAAGGGAATGATTTATATTAACTCTTCTAAGTATATCTTTGAAAATTTTGAAATGTACTGAATCCAATAAGATACAGAGGAATATTGAAAAATCAAAGCACATCGTGGATCGATTTTTTTCTGTCTTTTCTGTGCTTCTCACGTATATTAATTCATAGATTGTGTGCTGGAAAAGTGGGAAGATGAAGAGTGTGAAGTCGAATCGTCCCCGTTCTACGGGCGGGGCAGAACCCCTCAAACGTGATGCATTCCGGTTTTTAATCTCCTATATAAAGAGGCATATTCCGAGTGTTCTCTCAGGTGTTCTCCTGTTAATGTTCGTGGATTTCGTCCAGCTTATCATACCGAAAATCGTACAGCGCACCATCGATATTCTCGGAATGGAAGCATTTTCCAATGAGCTTATCGCGAGAAACACAGGAATTATCCTCGCCCTTGCCTTCGCCATGATCATTCTCAGATTTTTCTGGCGGATGCTTATCATGGGATCCGCGCGGAGGATCGAGAGGGAAGTCCGGCAGGACATGTTTTCCCATCTGCAGGGGCTCGGCTTTTCCTATTTCAACAAGACCCAGACGGGAAGCATTATGGCACTCATGGTCAATGATGTGAATGCCATACGGATGGCAACCGGTCCCTCTTTCATCGCACTGACCGATGCACTCTTTTTGGGTTCCCTCTCCCTCTTTTTCATGTTCTCGATTAACACGAAACTCACCTTTTTTTCGATCTTACCACTTCCAGGCATACTGTTGATGATTGCCAAGTTCGGTCCAATGATTCAATCTCGATTTAAGGCGGTGCAAGAATCTTTTGCCCAGATTTCCGCCCAAACCCAGGAATCTTTTTCCGGAATACGTGTGGTAAAAGGCTTTGTTCAAGAAGGAAAGGAAATAGAAGATTTTGAGCGCAATTGTGGAGAATATGTTGACAAGAACCTCCAACTCATAAGAATCTGGGGACTCTTCTTTCCCATCGTGACGATCCTGGCCAATCTCTCCCTGACGATTCTCTACCTTATAGGTGGACGGTCCGTCATTCAAAATACCCTCACTTTTGGTGAGTTTGTTTCATTTGCAATGTATATAAACCTGCTTGTCTGGCCGGTAATAGCCATAGGATGGGTATTCAATCTTCTTCAACGGGGAATTGCCTCTTCCAAGCGAATACTTGAACTTTTAAACACCGAACCCGATGTTTTCGATTCTCCAAAGGCAGACCGATCGGTGAAGCAGATCAGGGGAAAATTCAGGATAGACAACCTTTCATTCAGCTATACCCTTGGAGGAAAGCCTGTGCTTGAGGATATTCACCTCGTGATCCCTGAAGGGACCTCCATCGGTATTATGGGCAAGCCGGGTTCCGGAAAATCGACGCTCGTTTCTCTGTTCTACAGGCTCTTTCCGTTTGAGGAGAACAGGATCTTCTTGGATGGGGAGGAGATTCACAGGGTTCCTCTCCCCGTACTTCGAGGTTCAATCGGATATGTCCCGCAGGACTCCTTTCTCTTCTCTGATACGATCAGGAACAACATCACCTTCGGTCTTGACAACGGCTGTATAGATACTGAGGACATAGAGAGAGTCGCAGGGCTCGTTTCCCTGCATGAGGAGATCATGGCATTTCACGACGGGTTCGATACGCTTGTGGGAGAGCGGGGGATTACCCTCTCCGGCGGTCAGAGGCAGCGTCTTTCCATTGCCCGTGCGCTCGTTATCAGACCGAGAGTACTCATCCTGGATGATGCTTTTTCTGCAGTTGATTCCGCTAAGGAAACACAAATTCTCGAAAATATTCGAAGAGAGATGAAAGGGAGGACCATGATCATCATCTCGCACAGGGTATCCACGGTGAAAGACTGTGACAACATCATTGTCCTCGAAAGGGGAAGAATCATTGAGAGCGGAAGTCACGAGCAGCTTGTCAGGCGGGCCGGTTATTACAGCAGGCTCTACGAGCTTCAGAAGCTTGAGGAGAGGATTGCCTGATCGTCGGGTGGAACTGAACTCAGGGGGATAAAATGATTGCTTGATAGACCGGTTGGATCGAACTTTGGGGGGAGAGGATTAACTGAGCGTCCGGTTGGACCGCTCTTCAGGGGAGGAGAGTCTTTCCTGAGTGTCCAATTAGACCCATCTCTTGGGTACATGTATGGATGAATACGCAGAGGAAACGACTGAGAACGGAAGACTCTATAACAGAGACGTGCTGAAGCTGTTGTTTAAATACGTCTTCCGATACAGGAGATATCTGCTGAGTGCACTCTTCTTTGTGCTGCTCATCACCGGTTCAAATCTCTACATACCTTATCTTCTAAGATCCATGGTCGATCGCTTCATTTTCAAGCAGGGCAGACTCATACAGCTGCTTTCAGGCCAGTCGTTGGACAGGAAGGTATTGAGGAACGCGGTGAGGCTTGAAGAGGATTTTTACTTTCTTTTCAAGGCGCAGCTGAGATACCTGACGACAAGAGAAATGGATGAGCTCGAGAAATCTGGTATGATTTCCAGAAAAACATACCTGCTCGTAGAATCACCCATAATACAGGAAGAGCTCAGGAAAAAGGTGGAGCAGTTTTCGGCTACCGGACAGATACTCAGCTATGATGGATTTTACCTCTTCGAAACAGGTATCACCGGGCGATTCAGTCTCGAGGAAATACTCAGGCTCAGGCAGGCTGATTTCAGCAAACTGGTTTTGTATGTACTCATAATTGTCGCCATTCTCTTCGTCGAGTTTGGAGCATCCTATGTGCAGATCGTGTACCTCATGAAGCTCTCCCAGTTTGCGATGAAGGATTTGCGAAAAGATCTGTTTTCCCATATCATCACCCTTGAGGTTTCCTTTTTTGATCGAAACCGTATCGGAAAGCTCGTGAACAGGGTAACGAACGACATCGAGACTCTCAACGAACTCTTCTCTTCTGTGCTTGTACACCTCTTTCAGGACCTGCTTATGATGCTGGGAATCGCGATCGTCATGTTCTTTACTGACCTGTACCTGGCATCGGTGGTTGCGTTCACCTTTCCGTTCATTATTCTTATCACCGTGTTATTTAGGATACGGGTGCGAAAGGCGTACAGAAAAATTCGTACAAAGATCACGGACCTGAACAGCTTTCTCAATGAGGCGATTACTGGTATACGGGTAATTCAGATATTCGTGCGGGAAATGAAAATGTTTCTGAAGTTCACAAGTCTCAATACTGCAGTGTTTAACGCTCAGATGAAGCAGCTTACCGTCTATGCACTTTTCAGGCCGATTGTCAGCTTCCTGCGCTGGTTTGCAATTGCTGCGGTTATTTATTTCGCGGCCCGCGGGATCGGTATCGACAGAGTATCTTACGGCGTACTGGTGATGTTCATTGCCTACGTAGAGAGATTTTTCTCTCCTGTTCAGAATCTTTCGGAAAAGTTCGATCTCATGCAGAGCGCAAATGCTGCGGGGGAGAAGATCATATCGATCTTTAACGAAAATGCAACCCACGAAATCCCTCCTGAGGACCTCCGTAGCTACGGGGTCCGCGCTCAGGGAAACGGTTCGAGGTTTACGGGAGAGATATATTTTGATGATGTGTGGTTTTCCTATGAGCCCGACGAGTGGGTTTTGCGGGGAGTGAGTTTTTGGGTGCGACCGCAGAAGACCCTTGCCATTGTAGGCGAAACGGGAGCGGGCAAATCAACCATCACCAGTGTGCTTTCCAAATTCTACAATGTGCAGAAGGGAAGGGTACTGATTGATGGCGTTGACATAGGAGAGATTCCTCACTGGAAAATCAGACAAAACTTCATATCGGTTATGCAGGATGTGTTTCTATTCTCTCGGAGCATCAGGGAGAACATTACCCTCGGAAGAACCTATGACAGGGACTGGTTCGAGACCGTCTGCCGGGCAACTCATGTGGACGGTTTCATCCGGAACCTTCCCCAGAACGAGCAGGAACCGGTCATGGAGCGGGGGGCGACCTTTTCTGCGGGGGAGCGGCAGCTTCTCTCTTTTGCCCGGGCGCTCTACTTCAATCCCTCGGTCCTTGTGCTCGACGAGGCAACCTCGAACATCGATACTGAAACGGAGCGGCTCATCCAGGATGCAATCCTGAATCTAACAAGGGATAGGACTGCAGACAAGATCATTGTGCTCGACAAAGGAAAGATCGTTGAAGAGGGCGATCATCAAACACTGCTTGCGAGGAAAGGCATATATCACAAGCTCTACCGCCTCCAATTCAGCAACTTAACCTGATCCTCTTCCGTCCTGTCCTTGTTGAAAGGAGGTGAAGAGGATGGATGAGCAGGTTGGTTACATACCAACCTTATAGGGATGGTGATTTGAAATGGAAGAAAAAACGTATGATTATCGATATATAAACTCTGCTGCCAAAGGAGGTGTATAAAAATGACACGTGTGTTCCAAAATCTGAAACCCGAAAGGGTCTGGTACTATTTTGAGGAGATATCGAAGATTCCACGATGTTCGGAAAACATGGAGGGGATTACCGACTTCATATTGCAGTTTGCCCGGGAACACGGTCTTGCACACAGGAAGGACTCCGCATCGAACATCCTTGTGATAAAGCCTGCAGCGCCCGGTCTCGAAAAAACTCCCGTGGTGGTCCTTCAGAGTCACCTCGACATGGTGTGCGAGAAGAACTCGGACAGCACTCACGACTTCACTAATCACCCGGTGAAAATGAAGGTTGAAGCCGATTCGGTGATGGCAGAGGGTACAACCCTCGGTGGGGACAACGGAATAGGGATTGCAGCAATGCTCGCCCTGCTCGAGCACCCTTCATTGCCAGCAGGAATGCTGGAATGCCTGTTTACAGTTGATGAAGAGATTGGATTGAAGGGAGCCTTTGCGCTTGACACCTCGCTCCTCAAAGGAAGGATGCTCGTCAATCTGGATAGCGAGGAAGTTGGTTCCATTTATATCGGGTGTGCGGGCGGCAAAGACAGTGAGATCACCCTGCCGATCAGATGGACTGTCCCCACCAAAGAGGAGTGTAGTCTGCGGCTCATTGTTCGGGGTCTCAGAGGAGGGCATTCCGGAGTCGATATACATTCGGGAAGGGCGAATGCAATAAAACTTCTGGCACGGATTCTCTTCCATCTCAAAGGCCAGCTCTCTATCCGGGTCGTCTCCTTTACAGGGGGAGACAAGTTAAATGCGATCCCGAGGGAAGCCTCCGTGCTCATTGCAGTGCGCAAGGAGGATACGGTCCGTGCACATAAGCTATTCGATACCCACTGCTCGGCTCTGAAAAAGGAGTATTATGGGGTCGAGCCTGAAATCGCTTTTACGATGCAGGATGAGAAACACACCGATAAACTACTGGATGCCGACTCAAGTGAGATGTTTGTAAACCTCCTGAGCGCAATCCCTCACGGTGTACTTGCCATGAGCCCCATCATCGAAGGGCTTGTGGAGACTTCGACCAATCTCGCGTCCGTACGCACCCGTACAGAGGCGGTGCATCTTGCGGCTAGCCACAGGAGCTCCGTGGACAGTGCGCTCAACTGGGTATGCGATGTCCACCGCGCGATTGCAGCAATGGCAGGCGCTGAAATAGAACAGAACGAGGGGTACCCCGGCTGGAGCCCTGATGAAGGCTCAAAGCTACTGAAGTACGCGAAGGAGGTGGTGAAGAAGGTGAGCGGGGGAGAGGCGAGGGTAATGGCTATACATGCAGGGCTCGAGTGCGGTATCATCAAAAGGAAGTATAAGGGGATGGACGCGATTTCCATTGGGCCTACTATAACGGGAGCGCACTCTCCTCAGGAGAAGGTGGATATAGAGAGCGTGGAAACCTTCTGGAAGGTTCTGCTCCAGATCTTGCAAGAGGTCTATGGGGAGAGGTAATAAAACCTCTTTCGGTATTTCCAGCCTATCCTGTTGTGTCTCTCTGTATCTTTTCGATTCTCCGTACAATCAGGAGGTTTGTTGCAGTAAATAGGAGCAGGCCACAAAGGGTGTACCTGAGCCCAAATAGAGCTTCCTGGGAAAACAGACCGATAAGCAGGTGAATAATTGGTATGGCTGATGCGCTTGATGCAACCATGATCCCGACTGCCGATCCGGTAGATTTCCTGTACCTGCTGCCCGCCATTGAAATGAGAGTTGGCCATACTGTCCCCATGCCGAATCCGAGGAAGAAGAAGCAGAGGAGTGCAGCGAGAGGGAGCCTCACGAGAAATGCCAAGACCTGAAAGAGAAGTGTTATGATGAGCGAAGCGGTTAAAAGCTTCGTATCCTTTATTGAGTGGAAGAAGAAAACAACAAGGAATCTGCTTGCTGCAAGCCCACCCCAGAAGAAAGTGAGCGCCAGTGGAGCGAGCACCTGCTGAAGATGGATCACCGTCTCACTGTATTTAACGAGCCAGCCAGCCGTTCCCATTTCAGGCGCTGTATAGATGAAGATAGACAGGAGCAGGAGCCTTCCCGTTCTGTCTGATAAAATCCTCCTAAAACCAGCCGGTTGAAAACCGGCCGGTTGATAGCTAACCGGCTTATGGCCGGCCTGATAAAGGCCCTCTACCCTATGATATCCCGGATCAGAGCCCTCTGATTCTGAAACTGCGTGTTTTGTCTGTAAAAAGAAAAAGCCGATCATAACGGTTGAGGTGAAAAGGGCGACTACCAGAAGAAGAGTCCTGAGGCGGAGATCGGGGACGAGTCGGTATGAGAGAGAGATAAAGAAAGGACCGCCCGCGGCTCCTGCACAGAAGAAAACCTGTGACAGGTTTATCATCGCACGTTCTTTCCCTGGATGAAGATCGGTGAGCAGTGCAGAAGCCTGCCCTTCAACCGTTCCGAGGCCGATCCCGAAGGAGAGGACTGCGATGAGACGGGCCCAGTAGCTCTGCAGGAAGGCGGATGCTGCAAAGGGAATCACGAGGAACAGGGAGCCTGCAATGAGTACGGCTTTCTTACCGATTCTGTCAGCCAGGAGACCGGCGCATACGGAAGAGAGCGGCAGAAGAAGAAAAAGAAATGAGAGAAACAGTCCCTGCCGGGCGGCGCTTCCCCCAAGTCGTGTCAGTACAGAGGGAAACACCTGATTGTTTAATGCAAGGAGAAAGATGGAATAGAGACAGAGAAAGGTCGACATGATGCTTTAATATATTTTAATTTGCAGAATCCAGCGATTCCATAATATAATTCCTAAGAGTCGAATATCAAACCGTTGCGTAACTTTCTAGGTATTCATTTTTGACTTTTTTTATTATTATACTGGATATGATCGGGGGTAAACGGGTTGAAAAAAATCTTCAGATCCAGCCAGAATAAAGTGTTGGGAGGTATCTGCGGTGGAATTGGTGAAGCCTACGAGGTCGATCCCAAGCTTATGAGACTAGCCTTCATCTTCGTATGGCTCGTAACCGGCATATTTCCACTTTTGATCACCTATATCGTGGCATGGATCGTTCTCCCTGTCGAAGAAAAATCCTGAGAGGTATACTTTTTACTAATGTGGGAGCCCTGATAGTAAGAAAATTAAAATATATGTGGAGATGGGAAGTATGTGTCTTTCAAAAGTATTTGTAAAAAGTGCGGAACAAGGTTCAGCCCTTGTCGAGGAGGCAGCGAAGCTCATCGTCAGGAACGGCGAGATAGAGGTCCATACGCTTTTTGGTGAGAGAAAAGTCCTGAAGGGATATGCGGTGAAAGAGATCGACCTCTTGAAGAATTATATCATACTGAGCGAAAGAGGAAAGGCCGGATGAGCGACACATTGGAGAAGCTGAAAATATTGATAGAATATTGGGTGAATCACAACAGGGAGCACATCGAGGAGAATGAAAAGTGGCTTCAGAGGGCGCGCGAGGAGGGAATGGATAAACTTGCCCATAGGATTGAGCACGTGATCGTACTGTCACACCAGGTGAGCGAGGAGCTTGAACATGCACTGGAAGATCTTGGGAAGCAGGAGGAAGGGCATGCACCTCATGGTCACGGGCACCGTCATATACAGCTGCACCCGATCGGCGTGATCCGTACCCCCTACATTGAAACTGCTCCCTTTCAGCCTTCAGAAGATGCGGAGGGAGATTTTCGGATTGTACTAAACAGAGAATACGCGGAAAGTCTTTATAGGCTGGACTCATTTTCTTACATACACGTGCTCTTCTTTTTGGAACACAGGATGGGCGGTTACTCATCACGAGTGACTCCACCCCAGTCCGGAGGGAAAGAGGTTGGCCTGTTCGCAAGCAGGTCACCTGCGCGACCGAATCCGATCGGGCTCAGCGTGGTTCGTATCAGGAAGATCGAGGATAATGTACTACACATTTCCGGTATCGATGCGTACGACGGTTCACCGGTTCTGGATATAAAGCCGTACGTGGAGACCCTTGACTCTAAAATCGGGGCGGGAAACGGCTGGGCTGACGAGGTATCAACCGGAGGGAAATAAAGAGAGGAGGAAATGTTCGTTCTCCCTATTTTCTTACATGGTGAGAGAAAACAATCTGAATGAGAGGAATCGGAGAAAGGGCATGCGTGTAAAAGAAAGGAATCTGCTGCCGAGGGCAGCTCCACTCTTCGTGCTGTTTCTGTTGTTTCTGTTCGTGAGCCAGCCTGCGGACTGGAGCACTCCAAAGGATTTTTTCGGCGTAGAAGATTTTTCCTCCGAAGGGGAGGCACGTATCTCGGGTATCGCAGATAAATACAACCTTCTCGATTACTATAGGGAAGATGGTGAGCTCGATATGCTTGTTGAAACCATCCTGGGAAGACTCTCCGATGAGGAGTTGGTTTCTCAGATGGTGATCACCTACTTCTCTCCCCGCTGGAAGGATCTCGAAACCGTGATCGGTCTCATAGAGAGTAAAAATACCGGAGGGGTAATCTTCTTCGAAAAATCCAACAGTGAAGTCAAACGTCTCACCAAAGAGTTCAACAACGCAGCGATGAAGTCATCTTCTATTCTCCTGCCAGTCTACTCGATCGATGGGGAGCCCTCCTTCATGCAGAACCGGTTCGGCAGGGCTTTCACACTTCCGGTCGCCGAGGATATTCTCACAGTTGAGGAGGCGAGCAAAATTGCGGGGACAATCGCACTTTTGTTAAGGAGAATGGGCATCCATATCAACTATGCACCGGTGTGCGACATCTCCTTCAACAGGGATATTATTGGCCTGCGGTCCTTTGGGTCCGATCTCGAGCAGGTTTCAGAACTGTCTCAGGCGTTTATACAATCCACCCAGGCCAATGGTATCGTTGCAACCGCAAAACATTTCCCAGGACACGGGAGTATCGAAGGCGACACCCACAAGGAGCTCGTGTTCGTGGAGGGTGAGCCTCCTGAGCTTGCAATATTTCAGAGTGTAATCGACGGTGGCGTGATTTCCGTGATGGTAGGTCATGTGGGAGTGAGAAACCATGATAGATTCAACACGGAAGGGAAACCGTCAACACTTTCACGAACCATTGTGACTGATCTGCTGAAAAATGAGCTCGGTTTCGGAGGGATTGTGGTAACCGATGCGATGACGATGAGTGCGGTCAAATCCTTTTCCTTGCCCAGTTACCATGCTGCCAGGGCAGGGTGCGATATGATACTGATGCCCGATGACGAGTTGCAATTCATCAGTATGGTCATGGAGGAAATCCAGCGGGATCAGGACTTCAGAAAACAGATCACGGATTCGGTTAGGAAGATCATTCGTCTGAAAGTCTGTCTTGGATTGATCAATGGCCAGGAAAATAATGAGGAAAGTTGACTTAAAAAAAGAGTATAATTAGTTCGTGGTGACAACTCTGCCCGCAGAGCTGGCGGCTAATTCGTATTTTCATAATCTGTAGACATTGTTGTTAAAATAACTTTCTGATCTTAAGAAGTTAGAAACTAATGACCAAGTTGGTGGAATAACGGACAGACATCTCTATGATCAACGAATCTGAGAGACTTAGAGAGATTATCCGTCTCGATACGGAGCTTTCAACGGTTCAGGACCTGGATATGGTCCTCGAGAGAATCCTGACCGAGGCGAGAAAGTTAACGAGCGCAGATGCAGGCTCCATATATATCAAAGAAGACGATGATCTGGTTTTCAGCTATGTTCAGAATGAGACGGTGCAGAAGAAACTCCCTCCAGGGCAGAAGCTCATCTACCTGACCTATCGGGTGAAGATCAACACCAAATCAATCTCTGGTTATGTGGCTACCACCGGTGAAACCCTCTGCATCCCGGACGTGTACAGGATTCCTGAGGAATCTCCCTATCATTTCGATTCGAGCTATGACAAAGTTTCCAACTACAGGACAACCTCTATGCTCACCGTGCCGTTGAAGAGCAATAGGGGAGATGTAATCGGTGTACTGCAGCTGATCAACAAAAACAACCAGAAGGGGAAGGTTGTTACCTTCGACTCAGAGGATGAAATTGTCTGCCTGCATTTTGCGAGCAATGCGAGCATGGCACTGCAGAGAGCTCAGCTCACGAGAGCGCTCCTTCTCAGGATGATCGCCATGGCGGAGCTCAGAGACCCCCGTGAAACCGGCCCCCATGTAAACAGGGTTGCAGCCTATGCGACTGAAATCTACGAGAGCTGGGCCCACAACAGGAAAGTTCCGATCGAAGAGATTAATAAAAAAAGAGACGTGCTGAGAATGGCTGCAATGCTGCACGATGTCGGTAAAGTGGCGATTTCCGATATGATCCTGAAAAAACCTGGCGCCCTCACGCAGAAAGAGCGCCAGATTATGAAAGCACACACTTTTCTCGGCGCGCGCCTCTTTATCGACAAGCAGTCTGAATTCGACGAGGTAGCCTCACAGGCCGCACTCAGGCATCACGAGAATTGGGACGGCAGCGGATACCCCGGATATGTGGACGTGAAGACTGGAAAGCCGCTAAAGCGCAACGAAAACGGGGAATCCTTTACGCTGAAGGGAGAAGAAATACCGATAATCGGGAGAATAGTGGCGCTCGCAGACGTCTTCGATGCCCTCTGCTCGAAGCGGGCATACAAAGACGCCTGGTCCATGGAGGAAGCAATCGCAGAAATAAAAAAACTGTCAGGAAAGAAGTTCGACCCGGAGGTGGTGGAGTCATTTTTCAGGTGTCTTGACATCCTCAAATCGATTTCCAGCCGTTATCCGGACATTGAGTAACCCCTTATTCGCTTGATTCCCATCAACACGTCTTCCAACGCGTGACGAGAATGAATTTCCAGGGTATGTATACACCCTTTCCCAAACTGTTTGAGTACACGATGAAAATCCATCTCCCCCATTCCGGGAGGAAGGTGATCATTGAGCTGCTTGTCAACATCATGCAGGTGGGTGCCGATACACCTTCCACTCAGATCCCTCTGCCATGATTCCTGGGTCTGGAAGCCAAGTTTTTCCAGAATGAAGGTATGTCCCACATCGTGCCAGTAACCAAGATTGGGGAAGCGGAGCCTATCGAGGATGGTGAAAGCTTCATCAGGTAGGGGTACCTCATAGTAGTGCACACGGGTTTCAAAACAGAATATGATATACGGATATTGGCTGCAGAGACTCTTGAGGTCAGAGATTATACCGTGGAGGTGCCCTGTCATCAGTTCACTTCTTTTTTTTACGATATCCCGTTTCATTTCTGTAAGCCGGTCCTCCAGGCCTCCTTCCTGCAAGGATTTTTTATATTCGAGGTAAATCGATTTCAATTCAGGATCGTCGATTCTTCCCGTATGGAGCACTACCGCCCGTGCTCCTATCTTACGCGCCCATTGCGCCGAGAGGGCGACCTGCTCAATATCATGCTGGCGCAGAGCTGTATCGGTGCTGAGGAAGTGAGGAGTATAGTAGGGGTCCTCCTCTGTCTTGTGGGGTCCACAGGAGGCATGAACGGAAGTGATCGGTTTTTTCCCGATACGGAGGATCGAAGCTATTTCTCTGAAGAACTCAGAGTTCCCCTTTGTCCCTATCTCGATGGAATCGACGTGGGGCAAGACCGATTCGATTCGAGCCGGATCTCCATCGATCCAGGATGTTGAAAAGGCAAGCTGCATATTGAATCCGTTACTTTTACGAGTTTGTTCTTGAGTAAAAGGTAATATCTGTCCCTGAAAACGGCATCAGGAATGTTGATGCTGAAAAATACATTGACGCAGTCCGATTTCGTGATAATCTTAGGGCAAACTCAATGACAAATCTTTGTCAGTTCCGCCATCCCATAGTGAGCGGCGAAAGGAGAGGATAGGATGACAGACCTTCAAAAAAGAGCAATCAATACTATCAGATTTCTCTCGATCGACGCGATCGAAAAGGCGAATTCGGGGCATCCGGGCCTTCCCATGGGAGCATCTCCCATGGCATATGTACTCTGGACAGAGTTTCTAAAACACAACCCGAAAAATCCGGCATGGCCTGATAGGGACAGATTCGTTCTCTCCGGCGGGCATGGTTCTATGCTTCTCTACTCACTGCTCTATCTCACCGGCTACGACGCTATGACGATGGATCAGCTTAAATCCTTCAGGCAGTTTGAAAGCCTGACTCCGGGACATCCAGAAAGCCATCTGACTCCTGGAATCGAAGCAACGACAGGACCGCTGGGGCAGGGGATCAGTAATGCGGTTGGGATGGCGATCGCAGAACGCTTTCTGGAACAGATGTTCAACCGTGACGTATTCAGACTTATCGATCATTATACCTATGTGCTTGCCAGTGACGGTGACATGATGGAAGGCGTTGCCTCCGAGGCTGCATCCCTTGCCGGACATCTGAAACTCGGAAAGCTCATTGTGCTCTATGACGACAACAAGATCTCACTGGCCGCTCCCACTGAGGTGACCTTCACAGAAGACGTGAAGGGGCGGTTCAGAAGTTACGGGTGGCAGGTGTTCAGTGTGGAGGATGGGAACAAAGATATCGAAGGGATTCGGAACACCCTCAAGGAGGCAAGGGCAGACACGGAACGACCAACCCTGATTGCGATTCGGACAACCATCGGGTATGGGAGCCCCAGCATGGCGAATACCTCCGGTATTCACGGATCACCGCTCGGAGCCGAGGAAACGAAAAAAACGAAGGGAAACCTGGGGTGGCCCCTCGAACCTGCATTCCATGTACCCGATGATGTGCTCGAATACTGCAGATCTGCCGTGGAAAAGGGAAAGAAGCAGGAATCGGAGTGGAATACGCATCTCGACGGGTATCGTATGAAGTATCCCGATCTCGCAAAACTGTGGGATATGGTGTGGTCAAAGAAACTGCCCGAGGGATGGGAAAAATCTCTCCCTGCGTACACTCCCGAAGACGGTGCGCTGCCCACCCGAAAGGTGTCCGGGGCGGTGATCAACGCGGTGGCAAAGGTGTTACCGCATTTCATCGGAGGCTCTGCAGACCTTGCTCCGTCCACAAACACCTACATGAAGGAGATTGAAGAACAGCAGGCAGCAACACCGGGAGGCCGGAATATTCGTTTCGGAGTTCGCGAGCACGCGATGGGTGCAGCGATCAACGGCATGGCTTATCACGGAGGTGTCATTCCCTTTGGGGGTACCTTTCTCACCTTTTCCGACTACATGCGGGGTTCGTTACGGATATCGGCGCTTGCGTGTCTTCACACCATCTGGGTTTTTACCCATGACAGCGTGTGGCTTGGTGAAGACGGGCCCACCCATCAGTCGGTTGAGCATATTGCAGCGTTGAGGGCGATTCCCAACCTTACTGTTATACGTCCTGCCGATGCCAATGAAACCGTGGAGGCCTGGAAGTACGCGATCACCCACAGAGAGGGTCCGGTTGCGCTTATCCTCTCCAGGCAAAACCTGCCCATCATCGACAGGACCGTATGTGCAAAAGCGGAAAACCTGGTGAAAGGCGCTTATGTGCTCACCGATCCCAAGAGTGAAAAACCGGACGTGATCCTGATTGCGAGCGGTTCGGAAGTTTCTCTTGCTCTGGAGGGAAAGGGACTTTTGGAGCAGAGAGGAATCAAAACGCGGGTGGTTTCCATGCCGAGCTGGGAGCTTTTCGAAATACAACCACAGAAGTACCGAGATGAGGTGCTTCCACCCTCCCTCAAAGCCCGGGTGGTCATCGAAACAGGAGTGAGCATGGGCTGGCACAAGTATGCAGGTGAGAAGGGCAGGATCATCGCCCATGACAGGTTCGGCGCCTCAGCTCCCTTCAAAGTGCTCACTGTCAAGTTCGGTTTTACTCCGGAACGGGTCGCCCAGGAGGCTGAGAGGGCAGTAAAGGGCGGTTAAAAGAACACCCGGGTAACGCAGGAGAATTTGCTGAATCTTGTATCGTTATAGAGTGAGGGAGACTTCTCTATCTGAGAAGAAACCTTTAGTATCCCACATAACAGAGCTTTCACCCGCCTGTACAGCGAAGAACTTAAGCCCGCTCAAGAGCTCGAAGGGAGCGAATGCTCAAGAAGGGAGATCGGAAAGATGATGAAGAAGGGTTTGCTTGAGAAGATCTATGAGGCGGCAAGCATCCAGCGGTGGAACGATCACGCACGGCCAATCGAACTCACCGAGCTCGATAAACAGGCGCACAAGATGCTCATCGTCTACATAATCGCAAAGCAGGAGGAAATCCACGGAAGGTCCGATATCCACTGGCTTTACCTCATCGAAGGTGGAATTTTCGAGTTTTTACACAGAGTCGTCCTCACAGACATCAAACCCACTGTGTTTCATAAGATGATGGCAAAAAAGGGCAGGGAGCTCAATGAGATATACGGGACATCAGAGGCGATTTCAGCGTACGGTTTAGGAATTATTTCTTCGATCCAGACTATGCATTTTACGAGAAGAGAATACTCAGTGCAGCCCATTACCTGGCAACGCACTGGGAGTTCACGCTCATTTACAATCTGAACAGACAGATCCATGGAATCGAACGGACCAGGGAAGAAATTGAAGGCCAGCTCGAAGACTACTACGATTTCATCGGGATTCGGAAGATATCCCTTGGTAAGAAGTCCTTCGGATTCCTCGACCTGTGCGGACAGCTCAGGTTCCAGAAGAGATGGTCGGGAACGCCCAGAGTCCCGCTTACTTCTGTCCTGGGGCATATGCTTATTGTGGCTATGCTTACGCTGTTCAGCTCCTTCGAAATTGATGCATGCCCGAAGAGGCTCTACAACAACTTCTATGCAGGGCTATTTCACGATCTCCCAGAGGTCCTGACAAGAGATATCATCTCTCCTGTGAAGAGATCAGTCTCCGGACTTGAAGAGATCATAAAGGAGTATGAGAAAAAGCAGGTCGAGGAGGTGCTTCTCCCCCTACTACCCGAAGCTGCACAGCGTGAGATCAGGTATTTCATCGAGGACGAATTTGAAAACAAGATAGTGAAAAGCGGAGAGGTTGTAAAAGGAATTCCCGATGACAGGATGGGAATGTACAATGATGATGCATACTCTCCTCTTGACGGCAGTATTATTAAAGCGTGCGACGAGCTTGCCGCTTTCATTGAAGCCAGGCTTTCCATCCAGTACGGCATAGGACCGCCCACCCTGCAGCAGGCTGCACGGGAGATCTACGCCACGTTCAAAAACAAGCATATATCGGGAGTCGATATCGGTGCCCTCTTCGACTACTTCAAGTGAGACGAACGGGGCACATGCACCAGGACCACTCCCGAGATTACCCCGAGGGCGGCAAGTATCTGTGCCACATCCATCATTTCATTGAGCAGGATTACTCCCCCGATAGCCCCGACAACCGGGATCAGGTTTATATATGAGGCGACGACTGTCGGTTTGAGCATGGCAAGGGCGAAGAGGTAGAGAAAGTAGCATACTGCCGAGCAGATCACACTCAGGTAAAGGATATGCAGCCATACAGAAGTACTCACCCAGGTCCATGAACGGTACTCGAGTAGAGAAACAGGGAGGAGGAAGAGGCTGCCAAAGAGCGCGTTATAGGCGGTGAGCACCACACCGGAGAATGAGGACCTGAGCGTTTTACTGACCGTGATATAGGCCACCCAGGAAATACACGCGCCGAGCATGAGGAGGTTGCCGAGCAGATGCCCGGGGTTTGCATCTCTCTGCCCTGGGGGGTGAATGAGAAAGAAGACACCGATAAGAGAGAGAGCGATCCCACCGGCTTGCAGAAGGTGAATCTTGTGCCGGAAAAATATTGATTCCGCCGCGAGTGTGAATACGGGGATTGTGGCAATGATGAGGGCGGCACTCGATGCCGAGGTGAGTTTGATGCCATTGTTCTCGAAGAAAAAATAGGCGCTCACCCCGAGAAATCCCCCGAGCATGACCTTAAACCAGGACCTACCTTTGGGACGTGTATCGGGCTCCTTTATTTTCACGATGGGGAAGAGAACCAGAGAGGCGACCGCGAAACGAACGCAGGCGAGGGTAAGGGGCGGAAACCCTGCATTCAGAATTATTTTTGTGCTCACAAAGGACATTCCCCAGAAAAGCACAGTGAAGAGGATTGCCACGTGGGAGATCAGTCTGCTGTGGATGGGAGGCATTCTTACCGGGTCCGCCTTCCGAGAATCTTTTCAATGGTACGCCGCACAATCTCGACTCCAATTGGGAGTGCCTCTTCATCGATATTGAAACGGGGACTGTGATGGCACTCAGTAATACCCTTTTGTTTATTCGCGGTTCCCAGAAAGAAGTAGCAGCCGGGGACCTCTCGCAGAAAGTAGGACATGTCCTCTGCGCCGAGAGTGAATGTGGTCTCACTGATATTCGCGGTGGGGAGGACTTCCCCGGCAGCTTCACGCACGATAGAAGTCACCTCAGGATCGTTTTGCACAACAGGATAACCACTCACGATCTCAACTTCACAGTTCCCGCCCAGGGCGCACGCAACGCCCCTGCTGATCTCTCCCAGGCGCCTGAGTGCAAAGCTTCGAACCTCTTCGTTAAAGCAGCGGAGCGTTCCCTGGAGGATCGCGACCTCGGGGATCACATTGCAGGCGGTTCCGGCGTGGATCTGTCCAAAAGTAAAAACCTTCTTCTCCAGAGGATCGATCTCCCGTGTTATCAAGGCCTCGAGAGCAGTGATGATGTGAGCACTCATCAGTATCGGATCCTCCCTCTGAGCTTTTCCTTTTTCTCTGCAAATAGACGTGCGGTGACCAAAGCGATCGCCATGTGCGCGTCATGCCCGCAGGCATGGGCGAGGCCCTGGTGTGTGGATCTGAAGGGGAGATCACTCTCCTCATTCATTTGGAGGGCATCCATATCCGACCTGTACAGGAGGGTTTTACCTACTGTGGCTCCGGCAAGCAGCGCACATACTCCAGTGCCGGCAACTTTCTCCTCTACCCTGAGCCCAAGGCCTTTCAGGTACTCCGCAATGAAGAGGGCGGTCTCCACTTCCCTGGACCCTGCCTCAGGGTAACGGTGAAAATGCCTCCGCAGTCTGATGAGCTCTTCTTTCAGGGATTTCACTTCCCTGGATAGGTCTATAATCTGCATATAATTCATCTCTGTCTTTCAAATGAGCCTGATGAGGTGTAATTCGAGTGCCTGCACCCGTTCTCTTCATTTGCGATAGCTGCCGGTACGCTCAATATACTACACAGTATGTGGAGAGGCACATGTTATTTCCTTTTCCAGAGGGTGTTATTCGGGTATAGTTTGAGATATCAAGCGCCGGACTTATCAGATAACCGTTTCAAAGGGAATGGAGGTGTATAATGAAGAAAGCAGCTGGTGGTGACATCAGGGGGAAAGCCCTCGCTTTACAGGGGCTCGTCGAGTATCAGGATGATTCTGTGGTGAGCAAGACTCTCATTGATAAGAAGGTCGGTACGATTACCCTTTTTGCCTTTGATGAGGGACAAGGATTAAGCGAGCATACCACCCCCTACGATGCCTTTGTCTATGTATTCGACGGCCAGGCAATTATTACGATCTCCGGCACACCTCACAGAGTCGAGGATGGCCAGATGATCATAATGCCTGCAGGAAAACCCCATGACGTGCGAGCCGAGAAGAAGTTTAAAATGATGCTCGTGATGATACGCATGTAGCAGTTTTTTTAGAAATCTTCCTTATCAAAAAGAAAAAAAGTCCGAAATTAGAAATTAGAATAATGATCTCGGAACGGGGATATCCATGCAGCAGACAATGAATGAGCTCATGACGGCGCTCGATCGACTCGTCGGACTTCACACAGAGCTTCTCGAGGTCGAACAGAAGAAGCTCTCCGCGATCATCGACCAGGACTGGGTGGGGCTCGAGCAGCTTTTACTCAAGAGCAGGGAAACGCTTTCTGAAATCGGGTGTGTGGAGACGCAGAGGATGGGAATCGTTGAACGGATATGCGAGAGAGAGGATGCAACACTTTCTGATGTTGAGAAGAAGGCATCCGGGAGGGTTGGACGTGAGCTCAGAAACTACGGGGAACGGCTTGCCAACCTGATTGCGCAGCAGAAGAGCATGAATGAGCGTATGGAGAATCTCCTGAAAAGTAGCCTGGAGATCGTGAACTTTTCCCTGGCCCTCCTTTCCGGGAGTGAGGCGGAGGGGAAAACCTACGCAAAGGATGGCCAGGAGAGTGGAAACGAGGAAAAGTGTACACCCCTGGTGTTTGATATAAAAGCCTGACAAGGATCGCTGTATGGAATCGACATTTGCCGGAATCGAGCTCGGGAAAAGGGGCCTTATAACCCATCAGGCTGCGCTTCATGTCACGGGGCACAATGTGGCAAACACGGATACGGAAGGCTACTCCCGCCAGCAGGTCACACTCGAGGTTTTTGATCCGCTGTACATTCCAGGTCTGACCAGGGAACTGACCCCGGGACAGATCGGCCAGGGCGTACAGATAGAAAAGATCCTGAGGGCCCGTGACATGCTCCTCGAGGACAGGATACTGAGCGAAGGGAACACCCTTGCCTACTGGAAAAGCTTGAACGACTGGATCTACCAGGTCGAGCTCGTGCACAATGAGCCTACCGATCGGAGCATCATGAACGTGCTGGACAAGTTCTGGGCCTCCTGGCAGGAGCTTGCGAATAATCCCGAGGAGATCGGAGCACGACAGGCCGTACGGGAGTACGGAAATGCCCTTTCCTACCACATTCAGTCAAATTTTGGAGCGCTCAAGGCTATTCGCGATAATATTGAGGAGACCGTGCAGGTACGGGTCGAAGAGATCAACACCCTTGCAAAGCAGATTGCCCACCTCAATGGGGAAATCCTTCGATCTGAAGCCTCTGGCGACAACCCGAATGACCTCTGGGACAAGCGGGACCTGCTTGTGGAAAAGCTCTCCGAGTATGTGGACATTCACATCGGAAGGAGCGATAAGGACGAATTTTTTGTATACATAGGTGGAAAACATCTGGTACAGGGCAAACACTTTGAAAAGCTCGTTCTCAGGAGGAACCCGGAGAATGAAGGTTATTCAGACGTGCTCTGGAAAGACGATAGCGACAACCTCAAACTGCGGTCCGGAGAGCTGAAAGCCCTGCTGGACGCGAGGGACAACGAGCTGAGGCAGCAGATTGATGCGCTTGATACTTTTACGATCAATTTGGTGGATCTGGTCAATGGTATCCATAGAAAGGGATTCGGGCTGAACCTGAGGACCGGACTTGACTTCTTCAAAGAGAATCCGATTTCCGTGAATGCGCTCGGAGATCACGACTTCAACAGAGACGGCCTTGTAGACGGCACCGCGCTCTTCCGTATCACCGGAACACAGGAGCTGAACGCGGATGACGTGGTGGGACTTTCGGGAATCATTACTCTGAACGGTGATATCACTGTTGAATACACGAATACCGACACGATTTCAGATATCATTGAGAGGGTGAACAATGCAGGGACTGACGTAAAAATGTTCCTGGACAGTGAACAGAAGCTGGTGGTGCGCGCGGATACTCCTGTATTCCATATCGCACATCTGGAGGATTCAGGGAACTTTCTCGTTCAGTATTCCGGCATATTGCAGGGGAGCGGTCCAGAGGGTGCCTTTGATTATAGAACAGTCGGGATGGCACAGAACATCGCCGGTGACTTTATGGTTACTCAGATGCAACACCCCTCTTCATGGATATCGCTCTCCGATGCAATAGTGAACGAGGTGGAGTCGATTGCCGCAAGTGTGGGAACCGATACAGATGGTGACGGGATCCCTGACCTGTCCCACGGGGTCGGTAATGGTGACAATGCCCTGAAAATCGCTGGTTTACGCTTCAACAGGGTCATGATAGGCGGAAGCACCACACTGAACGAGTATTATCAATCGACCATCGCAGGAACGGGGCTCAGGGGTGAGGTGGCGGAAAGTGAGAGTATGAACCGTGGGCTGATCGTCGAGAACCTGAAAAACCTTCGTAAATCCATTTCAGGAGTGAACATCGATGAGGAGCTCGTGAACTTGGTAAAGTTTCAGCACGGCTATGCAGCGGCGGCCCGTTTCGTGACGGAGATGAACAAAATGCTCGATGTGCTCATAAACAGAATGCTGTAATATTATTTTTCAGTAGGGGGTAAAGAGGTCATGCGGGTAAGCTCGAACATGATGGGTGACAACCTCATCAACATCGTGAAACGGAACACGGAGAAGATGATAAAGGTGCAGAGTGATATCTCGACCGGAAAACGCTCAAGGGTCCCCCGGGATAATCCGGTTGAGGTGAGCCACTCCATTGCCTATAACCGCATCCTGTTCGAGCTTCAGCAGTTCGAAAAAAACATCGAGGACGGGAGATCACGACTGAGAACAGCGGACAGCGCCCTCGCGTCCGTTACGGATGTACTGCAGAGGATACGGGAGCTCGGCGTGCAGGGGGCAAACGGTGTCTATTCAAAAGAGGACAGAGCGTTGATTGCCACTGAAATCGAACAGCTGCTTGAAGAGCTTGTGGGAATATCGAACACCAAATATAAGGGGAAGGCGCTCTTCGGGGGAAATGACACGCTGGAAGACCCCTTTAAGGTTGCACGAACCTTTTCCAAGCATGCGGGAAAATCCATCATCGATCGTGTGGAGTACTACGGAGACATGGGGCAGATGAACAGAGAAATTGAGCAGGGATTAATTCTTGCGGTGAACGCACCTGGAAACGAGGTCTTCTGGGCAGAAGCCGCCTCCCTCTTTTCGTCAGTGGATGCGACGAACTATATCGTCCCGAAGGATTCCACCGCACGGATCAATGGGACAGAGGTTGTGTTTAAAGCGGGTGACAACATCGAGATGATCGTAAACAGGATCAATAATGCGGATATTCCGGTCAGGGCATCGGTCAACCGCATGAATGGGGGTATAATCTTCGAGACTTCATCCGCCAGGGACATATGGGTGGAGGATATAGAAGGTGGGATGGTGATGCAGGACATCGGTGTTATATCCGGCGGGAACCCACCTAAGAATATTTCACCAACCGCGCGATTTTTTGGCGGCACCATGTTCGAGATGGTTATGCGGCTGAGAGATTCCCTCTATATGAACGATGCTGAAGATGTGGGAAGCCGAGCACTCGCGGGTATCGATCTCGCCATGGAAAATCTGCTGAAGTACCGAGCTGAGCTCGGTGCAAGAGAGAACCGTCTCGAGATAGCACAGGCACGCCTTCTCCATGAACGCACGGACATGGAGGAGATACTGGCGAAGAATGAAGACATTGACGTTGCAGAGGCAATCACGAAGCTGAGAACACTCGAGGTGGCCCATAGGGCCGCGCTTGGAGTTTCAGCACGGATCATACAGCCAACATTGCTTGATTTTTTGAGATAATTTTCAGCGTAAGGAGCAGAGGATGAAGATCAAGACAAAACCCTACGGGGAAATCGAAGTGGATGAGAAGCAAAAAATTCATTTTCCGGAAGGGATAATCGGATTCGGTGGTCTCTGTAACTACTACCTGCTTGATTCCCGGGAGGGTCCGTTCTACTGGCTTCAATCCGAGGAGGAGCCGGAACTTGCGTTTCTTCTCGTTGATCCCCGTGTTTTTCGTCATGACTACAAGCTCATGGTTCGGGAATCTGATTTGCGGGATCTGAACATCAAGGACAAGCAAGACCTCCTTGATTTTACCATCGTGACGGTACCGGAAGATCACTCGAAAATTTCAGCCAATCTGATGGGACCGATTCTGATCAACAGAAAGACAAAGCTCGCAAAGCAGGTGATCTCTGAGAATGAAGAGTATACTGTGAAGCACTACATCCTCGAGGAAATGAAGATTCAGAGGACCAGGCTCCTGGAGTCAGAGAATGCTTGTTCTTACACGAAAGCAAAATGAGATCATCATGATCGGTGATTCCGTTGAGGTGACCGTGATCGAGGTCAAGGGCGATCAGGTAAAGCTCGGAATCACCGCACCGCGGGACATTAAGGTGCACCGTAAAGAGGTGTTCCTCGCGATACAGAGGGAGAACATCGACGCATCCAGGGCTGATGTCGGGAAAATGGGTAAGATCGGTGATATATTCAAGAAGAACGATAAGAATATTGGAATTTAAATCCGTGTATTTCAACCAACGGGATCAAGGCTCCTGTATCCTTCAGCGGGTGAATTCCCTCAGTGTGTGTACCAACCTTCTTTTACGCATTTAACTCCTCTCTCTGAAAAATGAGACAATCTTTTGCCAAAACTGTGAAGGGAATATATTTTTACGTGTACTCATAAACATTGATACACTCCTATCATGAGGAGAAGAGATGAAATACATATTTCTCGTCGGGGACGGAATGGCTGACGAAGCGCTTGAGGAACTCGGTCACAAGACGCCGCTCGAGGCGGCAGATATTCCTCACCTCAGACGGCTTGCGAATGAAGGTACGTTGGGTATGTGCAGGACCATTCCGGAGGGAATGCCTCCGGGGAGTGACGTTGCCAATCTAAGCCTGCTGGGTTATAATCCGGCGGAGTTTTACACCGGAAGGGGGCCGCTCGAAGCGGCAAGCATCGGGATTCCCCTTGGGTCGGAGGATTTTGCCTTTCGGTGCAACCTGGTGAACATCCAAAAGGGGGTCATGAAGGACTATTCCGCAGGGCATATCTCTACTCGAGAGGCTGAAGAGATCATTGCTCTCCTCAACGGGGAGCTTGGCGATAAAACGGTCCATTTTTATACGGGTGTTGACTATCGACACATCTGTGTGTTAAAAGGGCAATATGGTTCGGTTAGATGCACCCCACCTCACGATATCACTGACTGGAGTATCAAAGACCATCTTCCAGAGGGTGAGGGAAGGGATAAGGTACGCTTCCTGATGGAGGGATCAAAGCGTATACTGAAGAAATGTGAGACAAATCGGAAGAGAGTTGAAGTGGGAAAGTTGCCAGCAACCCAGATATGGCTCTGGGGTCAGGGACGAAAACCGGAACTGCCCTCTCTTGTGGATAAGTTCGGAGTCAGTGGTTCAGTGATAACGGCCGTTGATCTCGTAAGGGGCGTTGGAAAACTAGCCGGACTCGAAATTGTGCGTGTGCAGGGGGCAACCGGGTTCGTGGACACGAACTACGAGGGAAAGGCTGACGCAGCGATGAGATCTCTGGGAAAAAAGGACTTCGTTTTCATACACGTGGAGGCACCGGATGAGGCTGGTCACCTTGGGGATGTAGAGCTCAAGGTACGGGCCATCGAGGATTTCGACCATCGGCTTCTGGGTCGAATTCTTGACAGGATGAAAGATCGTTACAGGATACTGGCGATGCCTGATCATCCCACACCGGTGAGGATTAAAACGCATTCACCCGATCCCGTGCCCTTTGTTCTCTGGGGGGAGGGCATTGAGTACAACGGGATGAAGGACTATTCTGAAAGGGAGGCAGAAGGCTCCGGCCTCTTCATCGAGCAGGGGTACGAGCTTATAGACCTGCTGTTCGGGCACTGACCGCATGAGCGCTCAGACAAGCTGCTAGATGGTAGGAGTATGGATTCCCGATGTTAAACCGTATGTACTTGGGAAAGATCGCGGATCCAATGGGGAAGGCATTCGCGAATCCAAGACAGGCGATCACGAGAAGATTCTTGTTCTGGAGGTGCAGGGCAGAGATTTTTCCTAAAAACCCCAGAAACCCCAGAGAATCATTGTGCCGACACAGTAGAGTAGCCATAGCCGTATAACCGCTCCTTTTTTTATCTCTCTTTAATAATAAGCTTTTATCCTTAATGATACTTAGTAATGGGGGCTTTGGTCAACGAATTGGGAGTAAGAATGCTTGATAATAATTATCACATCATAGATAATTGCAGTACTGAGAGCAGTACTACTACCCATACAGAAAGGGGGAAGAGGTATGACGGTTCAAGAAGCAATACAAATCAGACAAAGCGTACGGAGCTATTCAAATCGACCGATTGAGAAAGAGAAGATCGTAGAGCTCCTCGAGGCTGCACGCATCGCGCCTTCAGCGGGGAACCGTCAGGAGTGGCGTTTCGTGGTGGTGACTGATGAAAGCAAAAGGAAAAAGCTTGCACGGGCGGCCGCCGGTCAAACCTTTGTGGGTGAGGCACCATGCGTATTCGTTTGCTGTGCGGAGACCGATGAACACAGGATGAGATGCGGGCAACTGTGCTACCCCATCGATGTTGCCATCGCTATTGACCACATCACCCTCAGGGCTGTAGAGCTCGGCCTCGGTACCTGCTGGATTGGAGCATTTCATGAGGACGAGGTAAAGTATCTCCTGAACATACCGGAAGAGGTACGGGTGGTTGAGCTCCTCACAATTGGCTATCCAGCTGAGAGCACCCTTCGGAAGAAGGGCAGGCATGACCTGGGGAAAATCATGTTCTATGAAGAGTGGGGGAAAAGGTAAACCTTCTCCATGGTCACTCCTCCTTTACAGCTATTCTTCAAGGTGGACGCATTCCAGTAATGTTCGTCAGAGTGTGATATATCCTTTTGATTCTGCTTCGATTGAATGGACTTTGGAGAAACTGTCAGCAGTGCCAAAGGCGAGCAGTATCAGATACCTCTGGCCGGGTATCAATTTTTTATCCTTTGCATCACCGGAGTGAAGGGGAATGGTAAAATGGATTTCCGTTCTTCCGTCCTTCTCATAACCGGAAACCTCGGATACATCCTCTCTTCCGCCAATTTTTGTGTCTGGAAGATGTGCCCCCGGACCAGTTCCGTATTCATCGCGAACGTATAAGGTACCGCTTTTTATAAAACCAATGATAAAATTGGCATCTTTCATTTTTACCGAAGGATCAAAGCCCACTGCGAGCCATCCCGTCGTCTCAGCGTTCAGAATTATACGCAGGTTTTTTCCATCAACCTTCCATTGAAGGGAAATACCGTTTTCGGTATCGATCTGTGTGTACCCGTTGCCGTTTATAAACTGCTTGAACTCCTGCGCCTGCACCGTCGTTCCGATAACGCAATAAAGGGTCACCAACAGCGGTATCAGGATACACTCATATCGTTTTTTCATGAACACTCCTTGTTCTTCCTTTTATTGATGGAGCTCGTACAGTTCTAGGATAATTCATAAATAGGGAGAAAACAATACGATTTCTTTTATTGATCAATGATCCCTTCTTGATTATTATGTAACAGAAATAGAGCGCACATTCTCAGGTGCCGGAGTGAGATGTGGCAGAACAGCTCATACTCAAACATCTTCCCTTTATCAGAATTCTCCCTGCCTGGGCTCAGGAGCTTTCCTACAAATACTGTTCGAAAACAGCAAACTTCTACATTGTATATGGAAACATGCGGGACTTTCTCCCCCATAAGATGCACGAGGGTGATTTTATTTTTGTCAAGATCCAGAACTACATTTCCGAAGTTCTCTTCGGCAACAAGGATATCATCATTTTTTACGACAGGTCGTCGGGTGTGACCTTCTGCAGGTCTGAAATGAAAACCGATTACCTCGCAGAGTTGCGGTCCAGGCCAGGAGGGGATCAGGAAAACGGGGAGAGTCATGATTTTCTCTCCAAGACCCCAACCGAAGCCTTTCATTACCTGGAAAAATATTTCTACAGCAATGTCCGGCGTAAATTGAGAATCGTGCTCATTATCGACTATTCGGAAACAATCGTTCCCAATACAGATATTTCTCACTACACAGACGAAGACCGGTACTGCCTCGTCACGCTGAACCGCTGGGCAACGGACCCTATATTCAACGAGAGTGATATCTCTGTGATACTTCTCACCGAAAACCTTGCAGATCTCAGTCCCAGGATCGTCAGGTCGCCGAGCTCTGTGAAGGTGAATATTCCCATTCCCGATGAGAAGGTGAGAGAGAGCTTCTTCCAATACCTGGATAAGAACGGCAAGCTCCTTCACGCTTCAAACCTGAGCCCCAGGAAGATGGCCTCGGTAACAAGCGGCTTGAATCTTGTGAACATCAATCAGCTTGCAGCGGAGTCTTACCAGGAGAACCGTGAGCTCACTCTGGCGTATCTGAAGCAAAAGAAGAAGGAGATCATTGAAGCTGAGGCCATAGGCCTCCTCGAGTTCATCGAGTCAGATTTTAATCTCGCCATGGTATCGGGGCATGAATTTGTGAAGAAGCGCTTCAAGAGCGCCGCCAGGGCGATCAGACAGGGAAGGCTCGATGTGCTTCCCATGGGTTACCTCATCTCGGGACCAGTCGGGACTGGCAAATCCTATATGGTGACCGCCTTTGCCGGAGAGATCGGAATTCCAATCGTAAAATTTCAAAACTTCAGAAGTAAATGGCAGGGCGTCACCGAATCGAATCTGGAAAAAATACTCAACATTCTCAAAGCAATGGCACCCGTAGGGGTGATGATTGATGAGGCGGATGCATTTCTGGGACACCGCCACCAGGAGGGGGATTCAGGAACGAGTAACAGAATTTTTGCCCAGATTGCTTCTTTCATGGGAAATACCGAATACAGGGGAGAGATCATCTGGTTCCTGATTACCTGCAGACCAGACCTCCTTCCGATCGACCTGAAGCGCCAGGGAAGGGCCGAGGAGCACCTGGCCCTCTTCTACCCGGAGACTGTGGAGGAGAAGCAGGAGCTCTTCACTACGCTCGTGAAAAAGCTAAAGATTAAAGTGCAGAAGGTGGACATAATCGACCTTTTCAGCAGATATCATTTCGATTTTTCAGGAGCAGATCTGGAATCCATTCTTATCAGGGCGAAGTTTCTCGCTACCATGGAAGGGCGTGTCATTATCACCGAAGTAGACCTGGAGGAGACGATCAGGGATTTTGTGCCACCCACATACCCCCATGAGATTGAACTTCAAAACCTCGTCGCTGTTATGGAGTGCACAAGCAGGGAGATGGTTCCAACACGATTTCAAAATCTGGATAGAGAGAAGATCATTACAGAGATCAAGAAGTTGAAAGTGCTTCTCGGAGAGAAAGAATTCGAATAAAAGCCCGCATGTGCCGTGTGCCGGTACCAATTTGAACCTGATTTATCAGGTGGGTCGTCTCACACCTGCTTCCTGTACTCTGAAACCACGCGGGCGAGTGCATTCCACAGGTATATGTTGACATCCCGTCTTTTTGAGTGTTGGCTCAAAATTAGGTAAAGCCGGCATCACGAACACTGCAGGCTACTTCAAATTTAGCATATTTTCTTTTTTTTGTTAACAAAATTGTCACGTATACAAGGAGAGTGCATGGACAGCATCAGAGAGAAGGTCGCCGAGTTTTTCAGGAACAACGGAATGGATCACGAGCGCATTGATATGGATGCCTCGGTCAAGGCCTTCTTGCTTGAAATGGAGAGGGGGCTCAGAGGAGAGCCCTCAAGCCTGCAGATGCTTCCGACCCACATCGATGTAGAGAAGGAGATCCCGGTAGAAACACCGGTCATTGTTCTCGACGCGGGCGGCACGAACTTCAGGGCTGCAACCATACATTTTGGGAGAGATGGAAAACCCATTATAGAAAACTATGAGAAGTTTCCCATGCCCGGTATACATCGGGAGCTCACGAAGGAGGAATTCTTCACTACAATGGCCGGTTACATGCGAAATGTCATGGAGAGCAGTTCTTTAATCGGTTTCTGTTTTTCCTATCCGGCGGAGATCTTTCCCAACAAGGATGGAAAGCTTTTGGAATTCTCCAAAGAGATCAAAGCACCGGAAGTGGTAGGGCAACTCATTGGAACCAATCTGCTCGAAGCGATCAGGGCGACAGGGTATAGAGAAGAGAAACGTGTGGTCATTTTGAATGATACGGTTGCCACGCTGCTTGCCGGCAGGGCGGCGTTCATGAACAGGATATTCGATACCTTCATCGGGTTTATACTGGGAACGGGAACAAACAGTAGCTACATCGAGCGTAACAGTAACATTATAAAATGTCGAGATTTGGACCATACCAGGCGCCAGATCATTAACCTCGAGGCTGGGAATTTCAGGAAGATATCGCGAGGAAAAATCGATATAGATTTCGACGTCACAATGATAAATCCTGGGCAGTACACCTTCGAGAAAATGATCTCCGGCGCCTATTTCGGCGTGCTCTGCCTCGTAACCCTTCGAGAAGCAGCGCGGGAGAAAGGACTCATCTCGAGAGCGTGTAGGGACGAGCTTCGAAAGCTTGAGACCCTTGGCACGAGTGAAGTGAACTTATTTCTGGAAAATCCTTGGAGCAGGGACAATCCTCTCGGGGCGACTGTGGGGAGGGGTGATGAGAGTGATGCCATTGCGCTCTACCATATCATAGACGGTCTAATCGAAAGGGCAGCAAAGCTGACCGCAATCAACCTCTCCTCAGTGGTCATCAAATCGGGGAAGGGGGAAAACCCCTGCCGCCCCGTCTGTATAACCGCAGAAGGCAGCACATTTTATGGGCTCAAGACGCTGAAGACGAGGGTGGAGTGCTACCTGCGGAGATACCTCTCAGAAAGATACTACGAGATCGTGAATGTCGATAACGCCACGCTCATAGGGGCAGCGATCGCTGGGTTGACGAATTAGGGATTTTCCCTATTCATCATCCTCTGGATTGAGCGGTTTCATGAGGGGGAAGAGCACCACATCCCGCAGGTTTTCCTGATTCGTGAGGAGACAGACGAAACGGTCGATCCCCATCCCCCATCCTGAGATGGGGGGCATACCGTGCTCCATGGTGATGAGAAAGTCCTCGTCCATCACCATCGCCTCGAAGTCGCCTTTCTGCCGCAGGGCTGACTGTTCAAGGAGCCTCTCGCGTTGATCAACTGGGTCAACGAGCTCGCTGTAGGCGTTTACGATTTCCCACCCGTTCACGAGGAGCTGGAAACGGTCGGTGACTTCAGGATCAGCATCATTCTTTCGTGCCAGCGGTGAAAGGGCGATAGGGTGGTAAATAACGAAAAGGGGGCCTGAGATGTTGGGCCGGGAGATTTTTTTAAACAGGCTGTCAACCAGTGCGCCGTATCCCATATTCTCCATCTCTTCGATCTCGATTCCACTACGCTTGATATCTTTTTTGAGATCTTCCTCACTCGCAGAGCGTGTATAATCTATTCCCGTGTCCCTGAGTATGAGATCGCGCATTGAAAGCCTCTCCCATCTCCCTTCGAAGTCGATCGTCCTGTCACCGAGGGAGAGCCTGAGAGAACCGCACACCTCTTTCAGGACGTACTTGATGAGTCTCTCGGTAAAGGCCATGTTGTCTTCGTAATTCCAGTAGGCAGCGTAGTATTCGAGCATGGTGAAGTCCTGCAGGTGTGAGGGGTCAAGCCCCTCGTTTCTAAAGCTCCGGGCGAACTCATAGACCTTCTCAAATCCACCTGCGATGCACCTCTTGAGGTATGTTTCAGGAGCGATTCGAAGGTAGAGGTCGAGGCCGAGGGCATTGTGATGGGTAACGAAGGGGGTCGCAATAGCCCCTGAAGGCTTGGTCTGCAGAACCGGAGTCTCCACTTCTATGAATCCCTCTGAGTCAAGAAAAGTACGAAGTGCTTTCACGATCGCAGTCCGCTTGAGGAACCGTTCCATGCTCCCTTCGTTCATGATGAGGTCCAGATACCGCTGCCTATAGAGCAGTTCCCTGTCGACGAGTCCATGGAACTTTTCCGGAAGGGGACGGAGAGTTTTCGAAAGCAACTCATACTCTGTCACATCCAGTGTGATCTCCCCCATTTTCGTTTTGAAGATCGTCCCTTCGGCTCCTATGAAATCACCTATATCCACGTACTTTTTGAAAAAGGAAAATCTTTCCTTTCCGATCACCTTCTCCTGGAGCGCGATCTGCATTTTACCGGAGAAATCCTTCATCGTTGCGAAGATCAATCGGCCAAAGAGCCTCACTGCGAGAACCCTCCCCGCGATTCTTACTCCCTCTGACCCAAGGGCGAGCGCTCGGGCCTCTGCGAGGCTGTGTGTCTTCTCATACCGGTCCTTGTAGGGATTGATACCCATCTGCCGTATGTCATTCAGCTTCTGCTGTCGTATATCTCTCTGTTCAAGACTCATTTTTTTTCCTTTTCCCCTTCTGGATTGATCCAAGACGGGACTGCGGCTCGAGGAAGAGATCGCTGATTTCCCCGCAGAGATATTTATGATATGCAAGCCCTGCGATCATGGCGGCGTTATCCTGGGTGAGAGACTTCTCAGGAAGGTAGGTGACGAGTACTTTACTCTCTCTGAAAATTCTCCTGATTCGTTCGTTATTCGCAACACCGCCGGCAAGGGCAACACGGTTTGTTTTAAAGTCTTCGCAGGCCCATCGGGCTTTCATGAGGAGCACATCGGTGGCTGCCGCCTGGAAGGATGCGGCAATATTCTCACGAGAGTTTTCGTCTCCCCGTTTGAAGAAGGATTCCCTCTGATTGATGACGGCGTTCTTCAGCCCGCTGTAACTGAAGTTGTATCTGTCCCTTCTACCGTTCAGGATAACCCTTGGAAATGCGAAGGCCTCCTCGTCACCCTCACGAGCGATGCGCTCGATAGCAGGTCCGCCCGGGTAACCGAGCTTGAGATATTTCGACACCTTGTCGAATGCCTCACCGACCGCATCATCGAGCGTGCTCCCCCTGATTTTGTAGTGTCCGATACGTTCAGAAGTCACCAGGAGCGTATGGCCTCCAGAGATGATGAGCCCGACAATGGGGTATTCAACCGAATTATTAAAATGGATGGAATACAGATGCGCTTCAAGATGGTTTATCCCGATCAACGGGATTTCCAGGGCAAGGCTTATGGTTTTTGCGGTTATGAGACCAACAAGTAAGGAACCAATGAGCCCGGGATAGTGAGCCACGGCGACCGCATCGATATCGTGAAAGGATACCCCCGCCTCTTTCAGAGATTTCTCGATCACATAGTTAATCACCTCCTGATGCTTCCTCGAGGCAATCTCTGGAACAACACCGGCGTACTCTCTGTGAAACTCATACTGGGTGGCAATTACATTGCTGAGTATATTCCTTCCATCCTCTACAACAGCGGCTGAAGTTTCGTCGCATGTTGTCTCAATACCGAGGATTTTCAAAGGGCTCCCTGCCTCCTCCATGAATGTGAAGAAAAAACTATTGTGAAAGGAGTGAAAAGTCAATCAATTCAGCAGCGCTTCCGAGGCATATATAAGGATGAAACCATCCTGCTCCAGCGTGGGGAGCTGGCTTTCCAGTACTCGAAGGGTTTGGGTTTTATGAATGTGCCCGATTCCAATTGCCATTCCACGGCTATGGGCAATCTCCTTGAGCTCTTCGAACTTAAGACTAATTGCATCGAAGTCATCCTCGTTATCGAGAAACACATCTCTCCGGGCAGCGGGAACTTTTTTCACCCTTGCATTGCGGTAGGCACAGGAAGTACCGACTGTAACGCTATCGATGAAGAAGAGGTCCTTTTTCTTAAGGATTTCCATAGTCCATCCCATGAGATCACAGTCCTGCGTTGCCTTTGAACCCATATGATTATTGGCTCCAACCGCGTAAGGGTTTTCCATCAGCATCGTGGTGATTTTTCTTTCGACTTCCTGTTTCGAGTCGGAAGTGAAAAGGGCTCCCTCCCCAGGGTTGGCTTCAGGATAGGTAAGCGGCTCCATGGGTATGTGGAGTAAAATCTCGAATCCTTTATTGTGCAGTATCTTTGCAGAGCTGGCCGAACGTGAAAGAAAGGGCAGAACAGAGAAGGAAAGTTTACCCTGAAAGCGTGTGTATTCTTCAAGTAAATCTGCTTCATATCCCACATCATCTATGATCACGGCAATTCGGGAGAGAGGCTTTCTGCTTTTTTCTGGCTTTACAGTCTCGATTTCCTCGGGTATCCTGGGAGCAGGTCCAGCCGGTTTTTTCTCGGGCGGTTTTCTAAGAAGGAGAATGGCAAGACCGCACAAAAGGATGAGGATAATCAGGAAAGAATACCGTTTCTTTTTTCCTCTGAGCCTTATCAAGTCCGTCCTCTGAAAACTGTAGAATGAATCAAATTAGTTCTTGAAAAACATCCCCTACTTGTTATATCTTATAAGGTAATGCAGTAAGAGGTTTCATCTCTACTGTATATATCGTTTACAAAGGTGAAGTTTTAACAGGAAAATGAAATCCATCCGGCAGATTTTGGAAATTTTAAATAAATATGCTATCTTTAAATTTGAAGACCCACGAATTCAAGAATGGGGAACAACTGGATGATTCTGGATATCAGGAACAATCTAAATTACAACTATAAGATTACTGCACAGAAGTTCCGGGATACCTTTGTAAATGCCGACCGTTTTGGTACTTCGCAGATGCTCTACGATTCGGCGGAGAGGAACATCAAAACACTCGAAGACCTGATTACCATCATACGTGAACTGAAGAAGGAGAGAAAATACGGTATCGTTGACTCTTACTCCGAGGACAACGCCATTGTGAAACTCGAGGTGAAAGCCGAGATCTTCATCCGAGACATCAAGGAGAAGGGTACTAACTTTTTAGAGCTCAATCCCCAGTTCCTGAGGAAGGCAAGGGAAATTTTTGATATTTATGACAATGAGATAAAAAAGATATCCTAAACCTCTCGACCCCTCCCTTTAATTGATCCTGTCCAGCTACGGTTAAAATGAATAGTGTGGCTCCGGTGAAACAGTGCACATTCTGGTGTCCATGGCATAATTGTATTGTCAATCCCTCATATTGGTATTTATACTGATGGGTGATGATGAAAGAAATAATAAAACTGTTCAACGATACTTACAGAATGAAGGACCTTCTGCACCTGCTCGATAAGAGGGGAAGTGTTTTTTCAGGGCTGAAAGGCTCGAGCAAGGCTTTTTTCGTTGCCGCTCTGTTCACGCTGACGAAAAAGAGCATTCTTCTCGTAAGCAGGAGCAACAGGGATGCGTCAGATCTGTACGGCGACCTAAGTCTCATGCTCGGGCCACAGGAGATTTACTTGTTTCCCTCAAAGGAAACCCTCCCTTATGACGATTCAGAGCCCTATAGGGAAATCGTTGTGAGAAGAATTCTCGCAATGAGTTCCCTCGCGACTTCTGAAAGAGGAATCTATGTGCTTCCGGTACGTACCTTCTTAGATTATTTTCTGCCCCTTGAGATTTTCAGGAAAAGTATGTTCACTCTGGACAAAAGCAAAGATTTAAAATTTTCCGTTCTGAAAGAGCGCCTTGCCGAGCTCGGTTACGAGAGGGAGGATCGTATTTCCTACCCGGGGGGGTATTCGATAAGGGGGGACATTCTGGACGTGTTCCCCTACGGATATGAGTATCCCTGCAGGGTTGAATTTTTTGGAGATACGATTGAATCGATTCGGGAGTTCAGTCCCTTCACCCAGAAATCTGTAAAGGAGCTGGAAAGGGTCAGAATTCTACCTGCTCGTGAGCTCGTCCTCACCGAAGAGAGAAGAAATAAGCTGCAAAAACACCTAAGCGGAATGGATGAAGAGGCCTTTGACACTGTCCTTGAGCGTGGAAGCTTCCAGGGTTTGGATAACTATCTCTCACTGATATTCGAGCATCCTTCCACGATTGTTGACTTTGCAGATGACCACTGTCACTTCCTCTTTGATTCGCTTGTAGATTGTAGGAAACAGGCGGAGTTTCTCTGGTTGGAAGCAGAAAAGATCTATAAGGAAAAGCGTGTGAGCGGCTTTGTATGCCCGCCGGAATGCATGGTAGCGAACTTTGATTCTCTTTTGGAACGTCTTGTGCACTACGGAGAAATGACAACGTTCATCGATCATGGGAAAGTGGATTTTGATTTCGAGATCTCAGAGAAACGGGGGTACAGGGGCCAGATCAGACAATTCAAGAATGACCTGGAAGATCTCCTGTCCATTGGATACACCATCTTCGTGGGTACGAGCTACGAGGGGCAGACGAATCGGCTCAGGGAGCTTCTCAAAGACCTTTTGGCCTCTCATGATCGGCTCAATGTATTTACCATCGATTTGCACGAGGGTTTTCTTTCCAGAAAGATGAAGCTCGCGGTCATTCTGGATAGAGAGATTTTTAGCAGAAAAAAGCGGTACAATCAGCAGTTTCTCGAGGTGAAATCCCAACCCATCGAGGGAATCCTCGACCTTCGGAGTGGTGATTACATCGTGCATATGGAACACGGAATCGGCATATTCAGGGGAATTAAGAAGCTGAAAACGGGGGGAGCAGAGAAGGATTTCTTTAAAATCGAATACAGAGACGGTGATGAGATATTCATCCCGGTAGATCAGATTAATCTCCTTCAGAAGTACATAGGACAGGAGGGAAGAACACCGCGCATCGACAGGCTCGGCTCTGATACCTGGAAAAGAGTGAAGGAGCATGTGAAGAAATCTGTGAGAAACCTTGCACGGGAGCTCATAGAGCTCTACTCGATTCGCTCCTCACTCCGGGGGTTTGCCTTTTCAAAAGACATGGAGTGGCAGTATGAGTTCGAGTCAGGTTTTCGGTATGAGGAGACACCGGACCAGCTCAGGACAATCGAGGAGCTCAAGAGGGACATGGAGTGCGAAAGACCCATGGACAGGCTTGTCTGTGGTGACGTGGGATTCGGGAAAACAGAGGTTGCGATCAGGGCTGCCTTCAAAGCGGTTATGGATGGAAAACAGGTGGCGGTGCTCGTTCCCACCACGATTCTCGCAGAGCAGCACCTGAACACCTTCACAGAGCGATTTTCCCTTTACCCGATCAACGTCGAGATTCTCTCGAGATTTAAGACTCACAAGGAGCAAAAGGTCATAATCGGGAACCTGAGAAACGGGGTCATCGACGTCGTCATAGGCACCCACAGACTCATCCAGAAGGATGTGCAGTTCAGAGACCTGGGCCTTGTAATAATCGATGAGGAACAGCGTTTCGGTGTGGAGCACAAGGAGAAGCTGAAGCAGCTCAGGAAGCTGGTGGACGTGATCACGATGACTGCGACACCAATACCAAGAACGCTCTACATGTCCATGACGAAAATTCGGGACATGAGCATCATCGAAACACCGCCTCGGGATCGTGTTCCCATAGAGACGTATGTCATGGAGCAGAGTGACGAAGTTATCGTGAAGGCTATCCGGAGAGAAATCGAGCGCGGCGGTCAGGTGTACTACGTGCACAACAGGGTGAAAACGATCGAGGAAAAGACGCAGCACCTCAGGGAACTGATACCCGACGTTTCCTTTGAGATCGCACACGGCCAGTTGGATGAACAGGAGCTCGAGCAGATCATGAAGGACTTCTACGACATACAGTTCGAGGTGCTGGTGACCACCACGATCATCGAATCTGGACTCGATATTCCCAATGTCAACACCATCGTCATCGAGCGGGCTGACCGGTTCGGGCTTTCTCAGCTCTATCAACTCCGAGGCAGAGTGGGAAGGAGTAAACGGAAGGCCTATGCCTATCTCATGTACCCCTCGGGGAAACTTCTGACTGAACAGGCGGAAAAACGGCTGTCCGTGATAAATGATCACACAGAACTGGGAGCAGGGTTTGCCATCGCACTCAAAGACCTGGAGCTGCGGGGTGCTGGCAATATCCTCGGGCGAGAGCAGCACGGAGACATGCTCGCAGTGGGTTTCGAGATGTACGTGAAACTACTGGATGAGGCAATCAGGGAGCTGAAAGAGGGTGAAGCTGCGGAGGTGGAGGTGGATCCAGTGCTCGATGTGAAGTACAGGGGGTACATTCCAAAGCGCTACGTCGAGAGTGAGAAGCTCCGGATCGAAGTGTATAAACGGCTTGCGGGAGTGCGCAGCAGAGCTGAGTTTGATGAACTGAAGGAAGAGATGAGAGACAGATTCGGTCATATACCGGAAGAGCTTGAGGAGCTCTTCAATGTGGTAAAGCTGAAGGTGTTCTGCAGGCACGTCGGTATCAGGATGCTCAGGGAGAAGGAGAATGAGCTCCTGCTCACCTTTGAAAAAAGTAGGGTTGATATTCTCACCCTGATCACAAAGATACACAAGAACAGGCGATTATTCAGCATATCCCCCCGGGATCTCAATACCCTCCATATCTACAGAGCCTTTGAAGGCAGCCTTGAAAAATATGAATTTCTAAAGGAACTTTTTAATTATGAAGAAGATACCTGAAGAGGAGATCGCAAGACGTCTTGCACTGCTTGTGGAACAGCTTGAGAAAAAAAATGTTCACTGCGCAGTTCTCTTTCAGAACACTGACCGGTTTTACTACTCAGGGACCTTCCAAGACGGGGTACTGCTCGTAAGATGTGGTGGTGATCCGGTCCTCTTTGTGAAAAGGACACTTGAGAGGGCGATAGATGAATCCCCCATCAGACAGATCGTCGGGTATGAGGACATTGGTGAGGTTTATGAGTACATAGGTGACCATCGCCTCCATACAGAAAAGGTGGGGATGGAGATGGACACGATTCCCGCGAAATTTTACTTGGGATTGACGAAGTCATTTCCCTCTCTGAATTATGTTGACATCTCGAAGGATATCCGGAGTCAGCGGTCTGTGAAATCCGAGTACGAGATAGAGCTCATGCGAG
>SMTZ1_10000307_pt1 | contig 44036 bp, 37 predicted proteins | sample DeeMarSWOR136_30_FD_25667 | JGI IMG/M metagenome (IMG submission 25667) | reverse complement strand
CTAATCTTCATCATAGAGGGAATTGATTTATGCATTTCAAATTAGCTTTTATTGGATTTGGAACTGTAGGGCAGGGTCTTACTGAGATTCTCTTGGAAAAAAAAGATATGCTTGTAAAAAATTTTGATTTTCATTGGACTGTTGTAGCAATATCTGATATAATGAAAGGGGCTATTTACAATAAAAATGGTCTTGATATGAAAAAAATATTAGAACTTGTTAAAACAGGGAAAAGGTTAGATGAGTATCCCTCCGGAATAAAAGGAATGGATAGTATAGAGACTATCTCCAAAACAAATGCAGATACAATTATTGAGGTAACATTTACTGATGTTAAAACAGGAGAACCTGCTCTTACACATATAAAGACTGCACTTAAAGCTGGAAAAAATGTTATTTCTACTAATAAAGGTCCTGTAGTAAAGCAAGCTAATGAGCTTATAAAACTAGCAAAATCCAAAAATCTTTTCTATGGTTTTGAGGGTGTTGTTTTATCTGGTACTCCAGCAATAAATCTTGCAAAACTAACCCTTGCTGGAAATAATATCACCAGATTCAAAGGCATTTTGAATGGGACCACAAACTATATTCTCACTCGAATGGAAGAAGGAATGTCTTATGATGATGCTTTGAAGAAGGCTCAAGAACTTGGATATGCTGAAGCAGACCCAACTGGTGATGTTGAGGGCATAGATGCTCTTGGAAAGGTTGTAATTCTAACAAATATTGTTTTAGGTAAAAAACTAACTTGGCAAGACGTTGAAAGAAAAGGAATAACAGAAATTACAAAAGGTGATATTGATAAAGCAAAATCAGAAGGTAAAAAATGGAAACTAATCGGAAGTGCAGAAGTTCAACCAGATGGAACAGTCAAAGCAAAGGTTTGGCCACAAAAGCTTCCTTTAAACGATCCCTTGGCAGGAGTATCTGAGGCAACGAATGCCTTGACATTTTATACTGATGAATTGGGTCCAGTAACTATTGTCGGACCTGGTGCTGGTCGTCGTGAGACTGGTTTTGCCCTTCTAATTGATTTATTGGAAATCAATAGGAGTTCTTAAGCTAGAGTTGATGTTATGAGTGGTGGATACACTGGAAAAATACTTATTGTTGATTTAAAAAATCAATCCTACCATGCTGAGAAAACAAACTTGAATGATGCAAATAGTTTTATTGGAGCTAAAGGTCTTGGAGCAAAGATATTATTCGATAGACTTAAAAAAGGAACTAATCCTTTGTCACCAGATAATATTCTGATGTTTACAACTGGTCCTCTTACAGGAACTCTTGCACAAACATCTGGTCGTGGAACTGTTGTTACAAAATCTCCACAAACAGGCCTATTTGTTGACTCTCATTTTGGAGGTTTTTTTGCTGTAGAAATGAAACGGGCGGGCTGGGATATTATAATTCTAAATGGTCGTGCAGAAAATCCAGTTTATATCTTAATAAATAATGATAAAGTTGATTTCAAAGACGCTTCAAATATTTGGGAAAAGGAATGTCTTGAAACCCATAACTATCTTCAAAAAAAAGAAGGAAAAATAAAAACAGCAGTAATAGGTCCCGCAGGTGAAAAACTCATCAAATTTTCTTGTATAACTATTGATGGACATAGACATGCAGGCAGAGGTGGAACTGGAGCTGTGATGGGTTCTAAAAACCTCAAGGGCATTGCATTGTCGGGTAGTAATAGGATTTCGTTACATAATGAAGAAGAATTCAAAAAAAAGGCAAAAGAAGTTCTTAAACAAATTCAGGAAAACGATTTTGTCCCTATTAGAAGAAAGTATGGTACACCATATTGGGTGAAAATAATAAATTCCGAAGGTTTCATTCCAACAAAAAATTATCAAGAAGGCACTTATAAATATGCTAATGAAATTAATGCAGAAACGATGCAAAAGAAAATAGTCGATGGTGGTGGAGCGTGTTTTAACTGTGTGATTGCCTGTTGGAATAAATCCTCTATTAAATCCGGTCCATTTAAGGGGATAAATTTAATAGGACCTGAATATGAAACCATAGCACTGATGGGTTCTAATCTCTGCATGAAGTCTATCGAGGATGTAGCATATATCTGTCATAGGTGTAATGAGCTTGGGATGGATACTATTTCACTTGGTGGAGTTTTAGGTTTTGCTATTGAGGCATTTGAAAAAGGAATCATTACAGTAAAGGACCTTAACAATAATAAAATTGGATGGGGAAAACCAAATGAAATCGCAAAATTAATGGAAGATATTGCTTATCGCAAAGGCAAAATTGCAGATATTTTAGCTGAGGGAACTAAGGTTGCAGCAGAAAAGTTTGGAAAAGGCTCTGATAACTTTGCTGTTCATGTTAATGGTTTGGAAATACCAGGTTATGATCCGAGAGGGACATTTGGTATGGGGATTGCCTATGCAACATCAGATAGAGGAGCATGTCACCAAAGGGCCTGGACTGTGAAAGCTGAGCTTTATTCACCAGACCTTGAGAGATTTAGTTTTAAAGATAAAGCACAAATTGTAAAAGATGTTCAAGATTCAATGGCTTCCTTTTTCTCACTTGTTTTATGTGATTTTGCTCCAATATCAGCAGAAAATTGTGTTGATATGTGGAATTATTCTGCTGGTTTTAACCATACGGTTGAAAGCTATTTGAAGTGTGGAGAGAGGATTTGGAATCTTATCAGGCTTTTTAACCTTAGAGAGGGACATGATCCATTTAATGATAAGTTACCTGCTAGGATGTTCAAAGACTCATTTACAAAAGGTCCAGCTAAAGGAATATTACTAAAAGAGGATGAGTTTCAAAATAGTCTTCAGGAATATTATTCTATTCGTGGCTGGAATGAAAAAGGAATTCCTACATCAAAAAAACTAAAGGAACTTGGTCTTGAAAAATATTCATAAAAAATGGTGATTTTGAAATGGTAGAACTAAGTAAAGCATCAAGTAGAATCTACGGAGAAGCAGCATTTGAAGTACTTGGAAAAGCCCAAGAACTAGAACGTCAAGGTAAAAACATACTTCACTTTGAAATCGGCGAACCAGATATGGAAACTCCTGAAAATATTGTTAAAGCAGGTATTCAAGCAATAAAAAATAAAAAAACACATTATACTCCTTCGATTGGTATTTTGGAGCTTAGAAAAGCTGTTCAGGATGAGGTTGAAAAAACTAGAGATTATAGACCTGATTTTGAACAAATTGTTATTACTCCTGGTTTAAAACCAGGAATATTTTTTTCAATGCTAGCAATTTTAGACCCTGGAGATGAAGTCATATACCAGGACCCTGGTTATCCAACCTATGGCTCGGTCTCATCTTATTTAGGAGCAAAAAAGGTACTTGTTCCTCTTTTAGAGGAAAACGAGTTTCGCATGAATCCAGATGATATTAAATCAAGTATTACTAATGATACCAAGCTAATAATAGTAAACTCTCCTCAAAATCCCACTGGTTCTGTTATTACAAAATCGGAACTTGAAGAAATCTCAGAACTTGCAGAGAAATATGATATTTACATTGTCTCAGATGAAATATATTCAAAAATGACATACGAAACAGATCATTATACTCCAACTAAAAGAGACGAGGCAAAAGAAAGAACAGTTCTACTTGACGGTTTTTCAAAATATTTTGCAATGACAGGTTGGAGACTAGGATATATGGTTGCACCTGTTAAAATGGCTGAGAGACTTAAAGATTTTCTTGTAAGTGCGGTATCATGTACTGCAGATTTTACTCAATGGGCTGGTGTTGAAGCACTTACTGGAAACCAAAGTTTTATTGATGAAATGATGAAAAGATTTAAGGAAAAAAGAGATAGGATTGTTAAAGGTCTTAACACAATACCAGGCTTCAGCTGTCTTTTGCCTCGAGGAGCGTTTTATGCTTTTCCAAACATAAAGGAAACTGGACTTACATCAAGTGAATGCGCTGAACATTTACTATATAATGCAGGTGTTGCTTGCCTTCCGGGTACTGCTTTCGGTCCATATGGGGAAGGTTACCTGCGTTTTTCTTATGCAAATACACTAGAAAATATTGATTTAGCAATTGAGAGAATTAGTGAATCTTTTCATTAAAAATCGAATTTTTTTCAGATTATATAAGGTTCTTTTGCTGGATGCCAATCAAAATTAAGCCAACATGGAATTATTAATCCTAAGGATCCAATGATTGGATAAATAGGAGCTTGAGGTTTTCCCCAATAATTTTCATACCATTTATTACGATGAGCTAATAGTATAAAATATACATTCATACTATTTTCAAAAAAATTATTATGATGAAAATAATTAGAGTGAGATAGTCCATATAAAAATATCCCATATTTTTTTCCATGTGATATATTATTGTGAAAAACATTACAATTGTATGACATATAAAATCCCATCCCCCAAAGAGAATTATTTATAAATTTATTTTTGTATATTATTGCATCTGAAGAACAGACAAGAGTAAATCCATTATTATTATTCATAAAAATATTATTTGAAATTATAAGGTTTTTATTGCTAAAATAAGGGTGGATGCCGTGACAATTGAAGCAAAAAATGTTATTTGAGATATTTATGTTATCAGTTTTATTTGAATTTAAATTTATACCTGCACGAAAAGCATTTTGAATTCTTAAATTGTTTATATTTATATTAGGGGAATATAGATAAATTGCATCAATTTGTCTATTTGCATCTATTATTGTGTTATTTCTGCTTTCACCGATAAGATTTACACTTTTGTTTATTATCAGAATTTCAAAATATGTGCCATTAAAAACAAAAACAGTATCTCCATCTGATGCATTGTCTATTGCGTCCTGAATCTTACTGTAATTTCCAAGTCCAGAGCCACCAACATACAAAGTATTGCCCGAAGATATTGATATTATAGATTTCTTTACATTATCATTTGCAACTGATGGAGTAATACAGGTTCCCAGAAACAGGATTGTTATTCCAACAACTGTTAGGATGTTCTTATTCATCTATTATTGTCCTATTTCATATTTTCCATTTCGATTTATTAAATTAATCTATTTTACTATAATAATTCAAATCAGATAAATGGTCCCATATAGGGTATATATGCTGAACCCAATGAATATCCACATACGAAAAGAAATTCATAAGGAAATTCTTCAGGTTCTAAATCAAAATCAATTAGAATAAAAATACCAGTATAAAGAATAAATGCTGCACCAAATGGATCCTCAGTTAAATCACTAGAGGCATCCCATGAACCAGTAATACTTCGTGAATGGCAACTTCCTTCATCTATTATTAACAATTCAATTAATGAACGGAATTGAAGGAATGGTAAAAGCACATTCATAATTATATGTAGCATATTAGTTAAAAAGAAAAATCCTCTATATGGTGGAGGAAACGTCGAAATTATTGCTTTAAGTATTAAATAAGTTGGGATTTTTAGACTGCTATTTGCCTTAGCTAAGACAAGAGCAAATAAACTTCCATTATCATCTGACAATTGTTGATACTTGGAAATAATTTTTAAAAAGCCACATCCTAAGATGTTCTTGTTTTCAATCTTTTCATAAGCTAGTTGTATTCCATCTTTATCTCCATTTATTAATGCATTATGTAAGTCACAAAGAGTGAGTTTAAGTTTTTCTGCTTCAGTTGCAGTCATATCTGTTTTTATTTCACACATCTTACCATGGTTCATTATTTGTGTTGTAATCTCAACTAATTCATTGTTTTGTAGTTCTGATTTATTTTTGTTAAAACCAAATGCTGATACACCCGGTTGGATACAAACACCTATAAATAATATAATAATTCCTAATACCAGCGTTTTATTAAACAAAGCAGGGTTTTTATTCATTTTTTCTTGTCCTCCCTCATATTTTACATCCAATTGTGGATATTTAAATGTTATAGCTTCATATCTAAATAAAAATAATAAAATTTAACCATCTTTATTAAACAGCTCTCTTAATGGAATATAAAATATAAGAAGAGCGATAAATAACCATAGTAAAAGCCCAGGAAAAACAGGTGGAAATTCAAACATTACAATGTTTAAACCTGCAATAATAATGAATGCAACAATAACACCAGTTAATGCTTCTCCTGCAATAAGCCCCGCAGTAAATAAAAGTCCTGTTCGAATAATACGATCTTTTGGTTTTACTTCAGTTTGTTTTATTGCAAGTTCCCATTCACTTGCTTGTTCTCCTTCACTAATTCCATATTCCTTTTTTATCGTTCTATTGGTAATATATCTTATAACTCCCCCACAAAAAATAGGCGTTCCAAGAGTAAAGGGGAGATAAATACCAATTGCAACTGGTAGAACTGGAATATTTATTAGAATAAGAATAAAAGCAAGCACCATTCCAGCAAGCACAAAAGGCCATACCATTTCACCACCAAGTACACCTCTTACAACACCACTCATTAGAAATGCCTGAGGAGCAGGTAGATTCGTACTTCCGATCGTATAAGCTTTATGAAGTGCAGATACAACAATTGCAAGAACTGGTGCTACAGCAATTATTCCAACAAGTTCTGCAAGTTGCTGTTTATAAGGAGTTGCCCCTATCATTTGACCAGCAGTCATTGATTGTAGTACGTCTCCAGAGATTGCTGCACAACAGGCAATAACTGCAGCGATAAGAAGTGCAATACCATATGCACCAACAGCTCCAGACATGCCAAAACCAAGTAGAATTAAACATGTTAAAAGCAAAACTGAAACAGTAACTCCTGAAGTAGGATTATTTGATGATCCAACAAGACCAGCCATGTAGCCTGCTATTGCACTAGCAACGAATGCAAATAAAATAGCAAATATTGCCATTACTCCAGAAACAACCAAATTGTCTGAGATCCATACATAAACAAGAAATACAGGTATTGTTAGTGCTCCAATTGTTAAAAATACATATTTGAAATTTAAATCTTGATCAGTTCTTCTTTTTGACTGAACCTGACCACTTTTTATACCAGTGATTGCCTCTCTTATTCCATCTGCAAGATTATGTCGAAGCTTGAAAATTGTCCATAACCCTCCAACAACCATTGAGCCAACTCCTATATATCGAATGTAGTCCTCCCAAATTTTATAAAAACCCCATATCAGTTTACCAGTTTCAAAATTCCCCCCAGCAAATCCCATAGCATCAGAGATTTGTTCAGGTGTTACAGGTGTTGGAATTCCTACTGCAAGAACAATTAGTGGTGCAATTATAACCCATCCGAGAAGTCCTCCAACAAAAACATATGATGCAATCCTTGGTCCAATAATCCAACCTACACCAAGAAGAGCAGGTGAAGTGGCAATACCTCCATAAAATATCCCATTGTTTTCGCCTCCACCGATATTGAATTTCCCAAAATTAAACACACCATGTAATTTACCTTGAATTGCATGAATTCCCACTTGCCCAAATTTTAACAATGCACCGATTAAACTTCCTAAAAGAAGCCAAATGCCGCTGGCACTGGCATCCTTCTTTTTCTTTGAATGACTATTACCTACAGTAGTTGTCAGTACAGCAGCAACAGCTACACCTTCAGGAAAAGGAAGATCTGTTTTAATAATCAAGGCTCGCCTCAGTGATACCATCCAAAGTACACCAAGAATACCACCTAGTGCTGCAATAATTGTTGTTTCAACGTAATGAATTTCTGACCATGCTTCAAGAAGTAACATTGCAGGAATCGTAAAAATGACTCCTGCAGCAAGTGCAGTTCCAGCTGCAGCTCCCATCATTCCGATATTTACCTCAAGAATAGTTCCCTTCAATGGTCTAAGTAAGGCAAAGGCCATTACAGCTCCAGGAATTGCAGCAGATACTGTCATTCCAGCATAAAGCCCAAAATATGCATTTGCTGATCCTAAAACTATTGCCAGCAATGCACCGATTAGTACTGCTTTTATTGTTAGCTCTGGAATTATTGTTTTTGCTGGAACAAATGAATTAAAGTTTTCTCTGGACGTCATTGTATTCGCATAATTTATTATTATTTTCAAATATTTAAAATAATCGTATTTAAATAAAATTATATATTAAAAATATAAATAGCTAATCTAAATTACTAATCAATTATTCTTCTACCAGATCAGCTATATCAGTTGGAAACTTAGCTACTTTGACACCAGCTTTTTCAAAGGCCTTTATTTTTGATTCAGCTGTACCTTTTCCACGGGCAATAATTGCACCGGCATGACCCATACGTTTACCAGGAGGAGCAGTTCTACCTGCAATAAATGCAAAAACAGGTTTAGAAATAAATTCAATGATATGTTCAGCAGCTTCTTCTTCAGCAGTACCTCCAATCTCACCAACTAAAACAATTGATTTTGTTTCTTGGTCTTTTTCAAAAGCATCTAAAGCATCAATAAATGTTGTTCCAATGATAGGGTCCCCACCAAGTCCAACACATGTACTCTGACCAATACCTTTTTCTGTTAACGCATTAACAATCTCATAGGTAAGAGTCCCACTACGACTTGCAACACCAACGCTTCCCTCTTTAAAAATCTGACCTGGTAAAATTCCAATCTTTGTTTTACCAGGACTAGCAATACCAGGGCAATTTGGTCCGATTAACACTGCACCTTTATATTTACTATAATGAACAAACTCCATTGCATCATGAAACGGAATATTTTCAGTTATTACTACAAGTGTTTTTATTCCTGCATCAAGTGATTCAAATACTGCATCCTTTGCAAAACGAGCAGGAACTAAAACAAGAGAAGTGTTTGCACCAGTTTCAGAAACACCATCAAAGACATTATCAAAAATTGGTACCCCTTCAACCTCTTGGCCACATTTACCAGGTGTAACACCTGCTACAACATTTGTTCCAAACTCTTTCATAGCACCAATATGAAAGACTCCTTGATGACCAGTTGCACCTTGAACTAAAACCTTATTGCTTTTATCTGCAAAAATTGCCATTTTTATTTCACCTCGCTAAATCAGATGATTTCTGAGCTGCATCTTGCAGTGTTGTTCCAGTTATTAGCCCAGCATCCTTTAAAATATCCTTTGCTTGATCTTCATTACAGCCTTTTATTCTTGTGATAACAGGACAATCAATTCCTTCCTTTGTAATTACTTCCTTAACACCCTTAGCAACAGTATCGCATCTAGTTATTCCACCAAATAAGTTTAGAAATATGACCTTTGGCTTTGCTTTTTTCATAAGTCCGAATGCTTGCTTTACCTTTTCAGGATCATCTGTTCCACCTAGGTCTAAAAAAACACCGCCTTTACCACTATAATTCGTAAGTGCATCAAGTGTTGCCATAGTAAGACCTGCACCATTTGCAATTACACCAATGTTTCCATCGAGTTGAATAAATGCAATCCCCTTTTCCTTTGCATCCTTTTCAAGAGGGGTTAGTTCAACAACTTCAGGTTCAATATCAGGATGACGATAAATTGCATCATCATTTATATTAACCTTAGAATCTAGTGCCATAACTCCACCGTCTTTTTTTATGATAAGAGGATTAATCTCAACAAGCTCACAATCATATTCTCTAAACAATTTGTAAATTTTTGAGATAACCTTAGCAACTTCTTTTCCTTCCTCTTTTTCTAACTTAAGCTTAGATACAATTCCACGGATATGAAACGGCTGTATACCGATTAGAGGATTTACCCACTCTTTGAAAATTTTATTATCTGGCACACTCTCGATATCCATGCCTCCCTCACCACTGGCCATAATAAGAGGCATTCTTTTAGAGCGGTCAAGAGTAATGCTTAGATACAATTCCTTTTTGATATCCACCTTTTCTTCCGCAAGAATCTTTCGTACAGTATATCCTCTTATATTCATACCCATAATTTTTAAAAAATTATTTTTTGCGTAATTTAGGTTATCTGCTGATTTTATACCACCTGCTTTACCTCGTCCACCAATTGGAACTTGTGCTTTTAGTACGAATGGAAAATTCAAACCGGAAAAATCATTTTTATCCTTCACTAATCTGCCTTTTGGAACTGCAATTCCATATTTATTAAACAGTTCCTTCCCCCTATACTCGAAAAGTTTCATGGGAACCTGAATGCAAATTCATATATTTAATAGCTTTTTAACCCAGAAATCACAACCAACAATTTTACTAGCAATTGGTGCAAACTTGAAATCTTTTATAAATGCCAATGTGCCTAAACTATATGTTCTGATTGTTGGATCTTCTGCAATCCATCGATTTTCCTTCAAAACTTGCATAATCTTAATCCCATCTGTTTTATAATGATCATAATTTTTATAAATTGATATCATAACTGCTTCAAATCTTCTACTAGCAAAAAAAACTGTTGAATCGCTCATTAAAGTTCCCGCCTCATCTTCTTCTAAATTCGGAGGATTACGTGGGTCAAATCTAATATGATAAAATCCTAAAATTTCAAAACCTAATTTTATGAAATTTGGTATAATTAATTTACTCATAAGATTTGTATCTTCAAATTTCCTTCTTAAACGAGAAACAGTATGTCTTGAAACTCCTAACTCTCTACCAATCTCACTATCAGCAAGATCAGGATAACTAATAAGCATACAATACGCATTCTTTTCTGTATCGGAAAAAATAATATTTTCTTTACTTCCAAAACTTATTTTTTTTATTTCTATCTCGGGCTCGAATTCCAAACCAAAACTATAATTTAATAGCGGGGCAAAATCAAAAAATCGATAAATTTTACTAATCTCGAAAGGCAAAACTATCATATTTGGATATTCCTCTTCTAAAAGTCCACGTCCACCAAATGTCTGTGTTCTAATATCATTAATTCTACCTATTGTAGCATAATCTTTTGATAGACTTAATGAAAATCCTTTATCTTGTTCACCAACAGAGAAAAATATTTCATCAAAAACCTCAATAGTTTTTGCAGTAATTTCAACTCTTTCGGGTAATGGAATTAATAGACTAAATTGAGAATATATAACCACCAACATCTCACAGCCCATGCTTTGAAGCCTGGGAATTATAAGTTTTTTTAGAAGGTCTTTCTTTTTTAAGCGTAATCTTATTGATGTAATAGTGGAATGTTTCAAATCAAGTTTTTTTGATAGCTCTTTATCTGTCATATCTGGATATTTTATTAATCCAAAAAGTACCAATTTTTCTTTATTAGTTAAATTAAATTGATACATATTATTAATAATGCGCAATATGTATAAATACTTTATTCTCAAATTAACGAAAATAATTAAAAAAAGTAATAATATGAGCAATAAATTTATTCTTTATTCACAAATTAACAGTATTTAAATCAGTAAATGATATTATGATAATTATACCAAAAACTATTTAAATTAAACGTTATATATATTCTTTTGTAACGGGAGGAGCCGAATTGGCAGAAATCCATATGGATTACCGCATACCTGGAGGTATACAACTCATAAAGCATCTTTATAGATTTCTACCTGAAAATTTTAAAATTATTTTTCAAAATTTTATGGGGATTAAACCATGACAAAAGAAGGGCAAGTCCTAATGGAAAAGCCAAAAGTTACGAAAGCAAAGGATATTGAGGAAAAAGCAGGAACAGTTGAAGTTTTTATCATGGGTAAAAGTTACAAAGTCCCTGCTGGCCTTACAATAATGAAAGCTTTAGAATATGCTGGCTATAGATATATTAGAGGTTGTGGATGTAGAGCTGGTTTTTGTGGCGCATGCTCAACTATTTATAGAAAAGAAGACGAACAGAAACTTGGTTTTGATTTAGCATGTCAAAAAGTTGTTGAAGATAAAATGTACCTTGTTCAACTTCCCTTTGTTCCAGCATCAAAAGCAGAATACGATATCGAAAAGATGACACCAAAGGAAAGTACAATAATGGAAATTTATCCTGAAATTGCTCGCTGTGTTTCTTGCAATACATGTACTAAATCCTGTCCTCAAGATATCGAGGTAATGAAATACATTCAAAGAGCAGTACGGGGGGATATATCAAAATGTGCTGAGATCTCTTTTGATTGTATACAATGTGGACTCTGTGCAATGAGATGTCCAGCTGATATCAAGCATTACCACGTATCACAACTTGCCAGAAGATTACGTGGAAAATATCTAGATACAAAATCAAAAAACCTTGCCAATCGTCTAAGAGAAATTGAGAATAGAAAATACGATAGTGAAATTGAAAAATTAATAAAAATGAATAAAAACGAAATAATGGAATTATACAAAAACAGAAAGATTGAAGCAGAAGAGGAAGGCTCGGGGGGTGGCTAATTGACAGTAATAGAGGGTTATCCAGATTATATGTTGAAGTCTATAAAACTAGTAGAAGAAAAACGAGAAAAAAATATGGCTCAACCTGTTAAACCAATGTCAATGAAGGCCAGAGAAGAGATGCTTAAAAAATATCATCCAGATTATATGGAAGGTACAAAAAGAGAACTTAAAGTAGGAATAGATAAAGGAATGCTACTGTACAATGGGATAGTTGATCTTTTAGAATCAAGAACGGTTATCGAACCAAAAGATATCGATCTTACTAAGATTGATTATGATGTAGATTTGTTAATAATTGGTGGTGGCGGTGCAGGAACAGTTGCTGCTTTGTTTGCATATGAATCTGGAGTTCCCAAAGATAAAATTTTAATTGTTACTAAACTTCGACATGGAGATGCAAACTCCATGATGGCCCAAGGTGGTATACAGGCTGCTGATAGACCAGAGGATAGTCCCACATTACATTATCTTGATATCTATGGAGGAGGTCATTTTACAAACAAACCTGAACTTGCCAGAGCACTTGCTTTAGATGCTCCTGGAATAATTAATTGGCATGAGCAACTTGGAGTAATGTATGATCGTCATGATGATGGGGAATTCCAAGAGCTTTCTGGTGGTGGTACTTGTAGGAATCGTATGCACAGTTGCAAGGATTATTCTGGTATGGAAATGATGAGAAATATAAGAGACCAAGCAAGAAACTTGGAAATTCCAGTCCTTGAATTTTGTCCTGTAGCTGAACTTATTATGGATGATAAAGGTCAGGTAGCTGGAGGTGTTGCCTTTAACCTTGAAACATTTGAATATCATATTATACGTGCTAAGGCTACGATTCTTGCTACTGGTGGTAGTGGTCGACTTCATCTTGCCAATTACCCAACAACGAATCATTATGGAGCTACAGGAGATGGGCTTATTATGGCTTATCATGCAGGAGCCAATCTTCTTGATTTAGATACTATTCAGATACATCCTACTGGGGATGCTTATCCAGAACCACTCGTTGGAATTCTTTCTACAGAAAAAATCAGAGGACTTGGTGCCATTCCACTTAATAAAAATGGCGATCCATTCGTCTTTCCTTTAGAGCCACGTGATGTAGAGTCTGCAGCTTTAATTAAAGAATGCAAAGAAGGAAGAGGAATTGTTACACCCACCGGTATGCCTGGTGTATGGCTAGATACACCTATGATTGAAATTATTCATGGTGAAGGAACAATTGAAACCAAGCTTGCTGGCGAGGTTCGTAAGTTCAAACGATTTGGAATTGACATGGCTAAACAACCTATTCTCGTTTATCCAACCCTTCATTATCAAAATGGGGGAGTAGAAATTAATGAAAAAACAGAAACTAAGGTTCCAGGATTGTTTGCAGCAGGTGAAATCTCTGGTGGTGTTCATGGAAAAAATCGTCTAATGGGTAATTCACTTCTTGATTTCAATGTTTTTGGTAGACGTGCAGGAATTTATGCTGCAAAATATGTTAAAAAAGCAAAAATTGGAAAATTAACTCTAAATCATCTTGAAAAATATAATAAAATGCTTGGGCAAGCAAATATAAAACCAAAAAAATCCGCTCCGATAATTTTACCTGAATATAGAGGTGAAATGGCAATTTCAAGAGCGTTAGATATATTCTAAATGGTGTGACAATGATAGAAGTAAAAGAAGACTGGTGCAAAGGTTGTAACATCTGCATTGATAGATGCCCAGTGAATGCACTGGAAGAGTCTGATAAATTAAATCGTAGAGGAGTACGTCCTCCAAAATTGAAGGAAAAAAACGAATGCAACTTCTGCCGTCTATGCGAGCTTCTTTGCCCAGACCTTGCAATAACTGTTATACCTGATGATAAAGAGAAAAAACCCGCGAAAAAAACCCTTCTAACACCTGTAGGAGGTATAAAATGAAATATATAAGAGATCCTAAAAGGATAAGAGAAGTCTTAGGAAAAAAAGTACAATTTTTATTAGGAGATATGGCCTGTGTCTATGGAGGTCTACTTGCTGGTTGCTCATTTTTTGGAGGATATCCAATCACTCCTGCTTCAGAAGTAGCTGAGGGAATGGCACGAATGCTACCAAGAGTAGGTGGAACATATATACAGATGGAAGATGAAATCGGAAGTATAGCAGCTGTTATAGGCGCTGCATGGGGCGGATCAAAATCAATGACCGCAACATCAGGTCCTGGTTTCTCGCTAATGATGGAAAACTATGGTTATGCTGTTATGACTGAAACACCCTGTGTAATAGTAAATGTTCAAAGAACAGGGCCTTCAACTGGACAACCCACTCTCGGAGCACAAGGAGATATGATGCAGGTAAGATGGGGAACACATGGAGATCTTGAAGCCCTTGCACTTGCTCCTAGCACAGTACAAGAATGCCTTGATTTCACAATTGAAGCATTCAACTTATCAGAGAAATATCGAAACCCTGCTTGTGTTATGACTGATGGTGAGATAGGACATCTTAGAGAACGTATTATTATCCCTGATGAGAAAGATATGAATTTAATCGAAAGAGTACCTGCAACTATTGATAAAAATAAGTATATTCCATTTACAAACTCACAAACAATAAAAGATTGCAAGGTTCCTGATTTTCCAACATTTGGTACAGGCTATCGCACATATGTAACAGGTCTTACTCATAATGAAAAAGGATTTCCAGCCACAGACAAGCAGCCAGACCATGAAAAACTTGTAAAAAGGATTACAGAAAAAATATGTGACGATGCTGATAAGTTAGTAATGATTGAAAAATTAAACCTAGATAATGCAGATATTGCTTTTGTTACTTATGGTGCTACTGCACGGCCGGCAGAATCTGCAATGGAAATGGCACGTAACAATGGAATAAAAGTTGGATTACTTCGATTAAAATTAGTTTGGCCTTTCCCTGAAAAAGAACTTGCAAAATTAGCAAAGAATGTTGATAAAATAATTGTTCCAGAGATGAACCTTGGACAAATAGTACATCCAGTAATAGAAGCAGCTAAAGGTAACTGCGAAGTAGTATGTGCACCAAAGATAGGCGGTGAAATGCACAATCCAGATGAGTTATATAAATACTTGGAGGGGAAATAAATGGTTGAAATCAAAACAGCCGAGGAACTAAATAAAAAGTTTTTACGCGAAGGAATGTGGCCAACAATTTTTTGTAACGGTTGTGGACATGGTGTTGTTTTAGAATATACTTTCTGGGCTCTTGAAGAAATAGGATGGGATATGGACAAAGTAGTATTTGCATCAGGAATCGGTTGCTCCTCAAGGTTGCCAGGATATATAAATGCTGATGGACTTCATACAACTCATGGAAGAGCTATAGCATTTGCTACAGGTATTAAAGCAGCTGATCCAGACTTAAACGTAATTATTTTCACAGGTGATGGTGACTGCGCAGGGATAGGAGGTAACCATTTTATACATGCAGCCAGACGTAACATCGACATGACAGTCATCATGATCAATAATTTCATTTATGGAATGACTGGAGGACAACTTGCTCCAACAGCTCCACTAGGAAGTATTGCAACAACAGCTCCTTATGGTAATGTCGAACATCCTTTTGATATATGTAATCTAGCCTGTGCACTTGGTGCAAACTATGTTGCAAGATGGACTGTTACTCATCCATACCAACCAATTAAATCAATAAAAGAAGGATTACAGAAGAAAGGTTTTTCCTTATTAGAATTTCTAGCCCCTTGCCCAACTGCATATGGGAGACGTAATAAATTAGGAGATATCAAAAAGCACTGGGCTTGGTATGATAATAACACTATTCTTAAAGAGGATTATGAAAAAATAATGAAATATGGAACCGAAAAAGAAAAAGAACAAGTAAAAGACAAGATACCTCTAGGAGTTTTTCAAGACATCCAAAAACCTGGATTTTTTGAACTATATGATGACCTTGTAAAAAGGTTAAAAGAAAAAGAAACTAAAAAAGGGGAGTCAAAAAAATGAAAAAAGAAATAAGAATCTGTGGTTTTGGTGGACAGGGGGTAATTCTTTCAGGTTTTATCATTGGGAAAGCTGCTTCTGTTTTTATGAATTATCAGGCTGTTCAAAGCCAGTCTTATGGCCCTGAAGCTCGAGGTGGAGCAGCCAGATCAGAAATTATTGTCTCTGATGAAAAAATTGGCTACCCCCGACCTTTAGGTGTCGATTGTCTTGTTGCAATGTCTCAGGAGTCATTTGATACATATCGTGATGATATTAGAGATGATACTGTAATAATTGTTGATCCCGATCTTGTAAAAAAACACGATATTGGAAGACCTGTTTACAAAGTTCATGCTCAACAAATAGCAGAAGAACTTGGAAACAAAATTGTAACAAACATTGTAATGGTTGGAGCTTTCACAAGTATTTTCAAATTATTAGAACCAGATGCTGTGAAAGAATCTGTAATTGATAGCGTTCCAAAAAGATTTACAGATCTTAATACAAGAGCATTTGAAAGAGGTTTAGAGGCAGGAAAAAATGCCCTTAAAGAGCTACGATAAAAAAATAGACCATGATTTAGGAATCCCTCTGCAGGATGATTATTTTTATGATGAACCCGAGGAGATAATTGAGACTAAATCAATGCCTGAGCTTGAAAGTACAATAAAGCTTGTAACAGAGAGATCAAAGAAAGGAGAAAAACGAAGTATACAAGCTGATGTACTGATCATTGGGGCAGGAATTTCTGGAATGCAGGCAGCCCTTGATGTTGCAGATAAAGGTTACAAAGTTGTCATAATTGATAAAACCTCAACAATTGGGGGTGCCATGGTAAAACTCGATAAGACATTTCCCACAAATGATTGTTCAATTTGTACTGCTGCACCAAAAATGGTTGAGCTTTCAAGGCATCCAAATATTGAACTTATCACCTATGCTGATGTTAATTCCTTAGAAGGAAAACCTGGTAATTTCAAAGTTAATATTTGGCGTAAAAGTAAATATGTTGATCCTGACAAATGTACTGGTTGTGATGATTGTGCAGAAGTATGTCCTGTTGAAGTAGTAAATCCTTTTGATGAAAAACTTTCAACACGAAAAGCAATTTATATCGAATTTCCACAAGCAGTCCCCATTGTTTATACAATTGATTATGATAATTGCATTGGTTGTGGTTCATGTGACAGAGTATGTGAACCGGAGGCCATTTCATTTCTTGAAAAATCCGAAGAAATAGAAGTAAATGTTGGAGCAGTTATTGTTGCAACAGGTTTTGAAGTATTTGAACCAACTGAGATGAGAAAAGAATATGGATATGGTAAATATGATAATGTAATTACAGCCCTGCAGTTTGAAAGATTACTATCCTCATTTGGTCCAACTGAGGGTAAAGTTCGCCGTCCTTCAGATGGAAATAAACCAAAAAGCATAGGTTGGATTCAATGTGTTGGTTCGCGAAGTGAACAGCTTGGATTCCCATATTGCTCTCGTGTTTGTTGCATGTATGCAACAAAAGAGGCATCTATTGCAAAAGAAGCCAATCCAGATATTGATATCACTATTTATTACATGGATATTAGAGCATATGGAAAAGATTTCCAGCAGTATTATGATCATGCTAAGGATTTAGGTGTAAAATACATCAGAGGTAGACCATCATCAGTTTATGAAAATCCAGATAAAAGTATAACTATAAGGTATAAAGATACATTGACTGGAAAAATTGAAGAAAATTCAGTTGATATGTTAGTTTTATCGACTGCGATAATGCCTAACAAGGATAATAAAAGAGTTGGGGCAGCACTTGGCATTGATGTTGATGAGAACGGTTTTTTCAAACAAGATTCACTCCTCACAGATCCAATACAATCAACTAGAAAAGGTATCTTTCTTGCTGGCTGTATACAAGGTCCAAAGGATATTCCTGATAGTGTTTCTATGGCAAGTGGAGCTGCTGCAAAAGCTATAGCTCCAATAAAAAATAGAGAAAAACATATTGGTAAAGAGTTTCCACCTGAGCGAGATGTTTCACATGAAAAACCTCGCATAGGTGTTTTTATTTGTCATTGTGGTAAAAATATTGCAAATTATCTTGATGTCGAAAAGGTAACTGAGGAGACAAAGAAACTACCGAATGTTGAGTTTTGCGATCATATGATGTTTGTTTGCTCTGAAGATAGCTGTAAAAAAATAAAAGAAACTGCCCAAGAAAAAGGATTAAACAGAGTCATTGTTGCAGCTTGTTCACCACGTACTCATGGCGGACTATTTCAGGATACATTAATGGAAGCAGGACTAAACAAATATCTTTTTGAAATGGCAAATATCCGTAATCATTGTTCTTGGGTTCATTCTGATGATTGGGATGCTGCCACAAAAAAAGCAATAGATTTAGTAAGATCATCTGTTGCAAAGGCAAGATATCTCGAGTCACTTAGTGAAGAGGAATTTTCGATATATCCAAAAGCCTTAATCATTGGTGGGGGAGTATCTGGAATGAAGGCGGCACTGGCTCTAGCAGATATGGATATTAAATCAATTATTATAGAAAAAGAATCAGAACTTGGTGGTCGACTTAGACACCTTCATTCTATGTTTCCATCTGATACTATGGCAGAAGATATTATTAATCCAATGATAAATGAAATTAGAAAAAATAAAAAGATTACGGTTATGACAGACTCAGAACTTGATGAGCTTGAAGGGTATATCGGTAATTATAAAGGTAAAGTTAAACAGAAAGGAAAAATTAAAGAAATTGAGTTTGGAACAATCATTGTTGCTACTGGTTTTAAAGAAATAAATCTAAAAGGTAAATATGAATATGGAAAAAACAAAAATATATTAACTCAGACAGAACTTGAGACAAAACTAAAAAATAACAATATTGAAGAGCCAAAAAATGTAGTAATTATAAACTGTGCTGGTGCAATGGACAAAGATAGACCATACTGCTGTAGAGTTGGTTGTGGTGTATCAATAAAAAACGCAAAATTAATTGCAAAAAAATATCCAAAATCCAAAATTTACCTGTTATATCGTGATATGAGAGTTTTTGGTAAGGAAGAAGAAGAATATTACGCTGATGTTTTAAAAAATTATCATGTTACAACAATACGCTATCCAGGTGAGAAAAAACCAGAGGTAGTTCTAGATAAAAAGGATCTAAAAAATGGACCTATGAAAGTCAAAGTTTATGATGACATTTTAAAAGAAGAAATGACACTGCCTGCCGATCTTGTTGTTTTGACTGCAAATACTGAAGGTGGATCAGAAACTGGTAAACTAAAAAATATGTTAAAAGTTCCAGTTGATTCTGCTGGATTTTTCATTGAAACACATGCAAAAATCAAACCTCTCGATTTCTCGACATCTGGAGTTTATATGTGTGGTGCTGCACACTATCCAAAGAATCTTGTTGATTCAATTGCTCAAGCAGAAGGCGCTGCTTCTCGTGCTGCCATACCAATTGCACAGGAAAAGATGAAAGGTGAGGGTATTGTGTCAGAGGTAATTGAAGACAAATGCAGAGGTTGTGGAACATGTGTTGAAGCCTGTGCTTATTCTGCTATTGATTTAATTCCTCATTCGAGAGATTCAACTCGCTTGGTTGCAAAAGTAAATAGAGCGTTATGTAAAGGGTGTGGCTCTTGTGCAGCAGCATGTCTTAATAGTGCAATTGAACAGAAAGGATATGATAGTAAGCAAATCAATGTAATGATAGCTGCACTTCTTGATAAGGAGGCTAGTAAATGAGCAAGGTTACAGAGGAATTCGTTGATTTAGATACTTTGAAACTAAAGAAGGGAGAGCTAGTAAAAGAAGTTGAAGAATTATGCGGTGAAAACCTATTTGGCTGCTATCAATGTGGAACATGTTCTGCTGGATGTCCATTTGTTGAGGATATGGATCTTTCCCCTGATGAAGTAATTAGATATGTAATATTAGATAGAAAAGAAGTCTTGAATTCAAAGACCATATGGTTATGTGCTGCATGTTATACTTGTGCTGAACGATGCCCTCGTAATATTAACATCACAAAAATTATGGAGGCATTACGTCAGATTATTTTAAGAAAAAATATTGATAAAACAAAATTGACAAAAATTTCAAAAGAGGAAAAAGAGACAATTCCTCAATTGGCATTTGTATGTTTATTTAGAAAAAATGTAGGTTAGAAAATATGAAGCTGTTATATTACCCAGGATGTACACTTAAAACGTCTGCAAAAAATCTTGAGAAATCAGCACTAGCAATCATAGAAAAGCTTGGACATGAAGTTCAAGAAATGGAAGACTGGAATTGTTGTGGAGTAGCATCATCTCTTACTAATGATGATCTAATGCATCACTTAGCTCCTTTACGAAATCTAATTCATGTAGAAGATCAAGGTGAAGAAAAAATAATGACTCTTTGTGATATGTGTTGTAATACTCTTAAACAAACAAACTTGCGAATGAAAGATAAACCAGAGGATCTTGAAACATTAAATTTATTCATGGATAGAGAAAATGATTATAAAGGAACTGTTAAGGTCCTTCATTTTCTTGAATTCCTTAGAGATGAAATAGGTTTTGACGTTCTGAAAAAAATGGTGAAAAATCCATTGAAAGGCATGAAACTTATGCCCTATTATGGATGCATGTTGCTACGACCTCGCGAAGTTGCAATTGATGATGCTGAAGAACCAACTATTATGAAAAACCTTCTAAAAGCACTTGGTGCTGATGTTGTAGATAATCCATTCAAGATAGAATGTTGTGGATCATATCATACAATAGAAGATAAAAAAATTGTTTCTGATAGAGCTTATAGAATTACAAAGTTTGCAATAGAAAGAGGAAGTGATGGTATTGTACTATCTTGTCCTCTCTGCCGATTTAACCTTGATGTTAGAGGAAAAGAGGCAGAGAAGTTATATAACAATTATAAACAGGTTCCTGTTTACTATTACACTCAGCTTATAGCTGTTGCATTAGGTTTGGATCCAAAATATTGCGGGTTCGGTGATCACGCAGTTGATCCAGTCCTATTACTTAAAAAAAAGGGGGTTTTTGAAAAAAAAGAAGATTAAAATTTGTAGAATGGTGATTATATGAGTAAGGAGAATAAAGGAAAGAAAAAAGAAGCTGGAAAAAAGAAGAAACTGCAACTTGCATTTTATTGGGCTGCAAGTTGTGGTGGTTGTGAAATTGCAGTTCTTGATATAAATGAAAAAATTCTTGATGTTATAGCTATTGCTGATGTCCTTTTTTGGCCTGTTGCAATGGATTTTAAATATAAGGATGTTGAAGCAATGAAGGATAACCATATCGATGTCTGTTTTTTTAATGGTTCTATTAGAACTGAAGAACAAGAACATATTGCAAAATTACTTAGAAAGAAATCCAAAGTATTAGTGGCATTTGGAGCATGTGCAGTTAATGGTGGAATCCCTGGACTTGCTAATATTGCAAACAGAAAAGAGGTTTTCAACGTTGCATATCTTGATAATCCATCCACAGTTAATCCTAAAAAAATAACTCCTAAAACCTCTGTAAAAGTAAAAGAAGGAACACTTACATTACCTGAGTTTTATGACACGGTAAGAACCCTTGATCAGACGGTTGATGTTGATTATTATCTACCCGGTTGTCCCCCAACGCCGGATATGATAATGACTGCTGTTGGTGCCATTGCGGAAAATAAATTACCACCAAAAGGTTCAATTATTGGTCCATTGAAATCTGTTTGTGATGAATGCCGTTTTGAAAAATCTGAGAAAAAAATAAAGAAGATTAAAAGAGTTTATGAACTTGATAAATGGGAAGAAAAATGCCTTTTAGAACAAGGTGTAATCTGTTTAGGTCCTGCTACCAGAGGAGGTTGCGACGCACGTTGTCTTGATGCAAATATGCCGTGTACTGGTTGCGGTGGACCCACTCCTAACTCACTAGATCAGGGTGCCAAGATGATGTCGGCACTAGCTTCTATTCTTGGAATAGAGGGTGAAGAAAAAATGAGTGATGAGGAAGTCGAAAAATTAATTGAGCAAATTGTGGACCCTGTTGGTACTTTTTACAAATACGGTTTACCAAGTGCTCTTATAAATAGGAAGGTGATGAAATAATGAAAACTATAACTATTGATCCAATAACTCGTCTTGAAGGACATGGGAAAATTAGCATTTTCCTAGATGGAAAAGGAGATGTGGAAAATGCTTATTTACAGATTCCTGAGTTAAGAGGTTTTGAACGTTTTGCACAAGGAAGACGAGCAGAGGATATGCCTCAGATTACATCACGTATATGTGGTGTATGTCCAGTGGCACATCATTTTGCATCGACAAAGGCACTAGATGCTGCTTTTAGTGTTGATCCACCGTCAGCTGCAAAAAAACTTAGAGAATTAATGTACTGTGGATACTTTATATATGATCATATTCTTCATTTCTATTTCCTTGGTGGACCAGATTTTGTTGTTGGACCAGATGCACCAGCTGCAAAAAGAAACGTTCTTGGTGTTATTGAGAAAGCTGGATTAGAGATTGGTAAAGAAGTCATTAAACATAGAGCATATGGTCAGAAGATAACAGCAATTCTTGGTGGAAAAGCAACACATCCAGTTTGTGGACTTCCTGGTGGGGTTTCAAAAGGACTTAACAAAGATGAAGTAAAAGACATTGAAAATATGACAAAATCTTGTATTGATTTTGCACAATTTTCATTGAAATTATTCAATGATATTGTGTTGCAAAATAAGGACTATGTGAACCTAATTCTAAGTGATCCCTATCAGTTAAAGACATACAACATGGGACTTGTAGATAAAAATAACAAAGTAAATTTCTATGATGGAAAGATAAGAGTAACCGATCAACAAGGTAAAGAGAAAGTTAAATTTGATGTAAAAGATTATACAAAATATGTTGCAGAACACGTTGAAGAGTGGTCATATATTAAGTTCCCATATCTAAAAAGTATTGGATGGAATGGCTTTAAGGATGGTAAAGATAGTGGAATTTATCGTGTAGGACCATTAGGTCGACTTAACGCGGCTGAGGGTATGGCTACTCCACTTGCTAATAAAGAATACAAGAAAATGTTCGAAACACTTGGAGGAAAAGCAGTAAATTCAACTCTTGCATTCCACTGGGCTAGACTTATTGAACTTTTATATGCAACAGAGAGAGCAATGGAATTAATTAAAGATCCAGAAATTACTTCAACAAAAATTAGAAATCCTGTTGGTGAACCTGGAGAAGGGATGGGAGTTACCGAAGCAGCTCGTGGAACATTAATTCATCATTATAAACTTGATAAAAAGGGACTTATTGACAAGGCCAACTTGATTGTTGCCACTACAAATAATTCAGGTGCTATCAATATGTCAATCCGAGATGCAGCTAAGGGAATTATAAAGAAGGGAAAGGTCAACGATGGACTATTGAATATGGTTGAGATGGCATTCCGAGCTTATGATCCCTGTTTTGCATGTGCTACACATACACTTCCAGGTGGTATGCCCTTAGAAGTTAATATCTATGATAAAGATAAAAAATTATACAAAACTTTAAGAAGAAATTTCTAGAGGAAATCAAAATATGAGAACGATCATCCTAGGAGTTGGAAACCAGATACTGGGTAATGATGGAGTTGGAATACATGTTACTAATAGTTTAAAAAAACATGTCAAAGATCCAAACATCACTATCGATGATGCAGTCACAGGAGGAATGAATCTACTTGAGTTAATCCTGGGATACGATAAGGCAATAATAATTGATGCAGTAAAAATGGAAAATGGAGAAGATGGCGAAGTTAAAAAAATACTACTCAATGATTTCTCCACAATGCATTCATGTAATCCTCATGATGTGTCACTTATAGAAGCTATTGAGGTGGCAAAAAAAATGGGAGAAAATAGAATCCCAAAAGAAATCATCATAATTGGAATTACGATGAAACAAATACCCTGTGAATTTGGAGAAAAACTAAGCCCAAAAATTGCAGCTGCCTTACCAAAAGCTGTTAAAATGACTCTAAATGAAATTAAAAAAGATATAAAAATCTCAATTTGAGGTGAAAAATAATATGACAGAAAAGTTTGAACCAAATATTATTGGTTTTTTATGCAACTGGTGTTCATATGCAGGTGCAGATCTAGCTGGTACAAGTAGAATTAAATATCCACCAAATATAAAATCAATACGTGTAATGTGTTCAGGTCGTGTTGATCCTGTCTTTATCCTCGAAGCTTTGAAAAAAGGTGCTGATGGGGTTCTTGTAGCAGGATGCCACCCTGGTGATTGTCATTATCAATCAGGTAATTACAAGACGAATAGAAGAATTAAACTTTTGAAGAAACTTCTGGCGGAAATGGCTGTTGATCCTAATAGAGTGAGATTTGAATATGTTTCTGCTTCTGAAGGGGCAAAATTTGCATCTATTGTGACAGAGTTTGTAGATGAGCTTAAAAAAATGGGACCGAACCCATTAAAAGAAGTGAAAGTATGAAAATTGATGTTGAAAAGCTAAAATCAATCGTTGGAGAAAAAAATGTCTCAAATAATATTGCGGATCTATATGTTTACGGGTCTGATGCATCTGTACATCAGGCTTTACCTGCGGTTATTGTAAGGCCTAAAACAATTGAAGAAGTACAAAAAATTGTTAGGTATGCAAACAAAAATAAGATTCCTGTTGTTCCAAGAGGAGCCGGTTCAGGTACCTCAGGTCATACTGTTCCAATCGATGGTGGAATAATTCTTGACATGAAGCGAATGAATCGTATAATTGAGATTAATCCTCAGGATATGCTTGTTAGAGTAGAACCTGGTGTTGTAGATGATGATTTAAATCGTGCTCTCAGACCATTTGGTCTATTTTATCCACCAGCACCTGCATCTAGCAGAATAGCTACAATAGGGGGTGAAATTGCTGCAAATGCATCCGGAGTTAGATCTGTTAAATATGGTGCTACAAGAGATTATGTAATGGCAATGAAGGTAGTTCTTGCCAATGGTAAACTTGTCAATCTTGGTTCAAATACAAGGGTTCATTCATCTGGATATCAACTTGAAAGATTAATTGTCGGGTCAGAAGGAACCCTCGGTATTGTTGTTGAAGCTACTATGGGAATTATTCCATTACCAAAATTCAGGTGTTTAGCTGTAGCAAACTTTGACAAACTTGAGGATGCAGGTAATGCAATTTCTGAAATAATTTCCAGTGGTTCTCAACCATCTTTGCTGGAGTTAATGGATAAAATTGGAATCATTGCGGTTAACAAAGCAATGGATCTCAAAATTCCAGAAGTTGAAGCAATAATAATGTTTGAGGCTGATGGTAATGTAAAAGAAGCAGTAGATTTTGAAATTCAAAAGATGAAGAAAATCTGTGAGAAATATGGTGGTAAGAATGTCAAAATGAGTTATGATCTTGCAGAAAGAACAAGATTATTTAGTGGTAGAAAAAAACTGTTTGCATCACTTTCCAGATATAAAGAAGGTATAATTTGCACAGATCTGGCTGATGATATGGGTGTTCCAAACTCAAAGATTGCGGTTACAGCTAAAAAAATTCATGAGATTGCTGAAAGAAACAATGTTATAATGGCTGTTTATGGTCATTGTGGATCCGGAGTAATTCATACAAAAATTATGCTCGATCCTAAGAAAAAGAGCCAATGGAAGGATGCTGAAAGAGTAATCGATGAGTTATATGATTATGTCCACTCGGTAGGTGGTGTGACATCAGCTGAACACGGAATCGGACTATCTAAAGCTCCTCCTTGGAAAAAAGCCAGGGCTGACATTTTGCCTGTTATGAGATCTATAAAGAAAGCACTTGATCCAAATAATATCTTGAATCCACATAAACTACACGATGCACCAGATGATTGGGTTAAAGCTACAAAACTTAGATACAAGGTGGGATAATGGGAATAATGGGTAAACTTTTTTATTATAAGAAAAAAGGTAATTTTAAAAGATCAAAAAAATGGGAAGGCGAACTTAACAAATGTATAAGATGTGGCTACTGCTATGAGCTTTGTCCACTATTCAAATCCCAAAACTGGGAATCTGATACCCCTCGGGGTAAACTTTTACTAATCTACGGTATGATTAATAGTGAAATTGAGCCTAATCAAGAAATTGTAGATAAAATCTTCCAATGTTTTTATTGTAAAAATTGTAGTGATAACTGTTCTGCAGGTGTCCCTGTAACTGATATTTTAACAGATGCAAGAGCTGATCTTATTGAAGCAGGATTTGAAGTCGAGGGAACAATTGTTAAAATTAATGAAGATCTATGCAGTGTTTGCGGGGTATGTTTATCTGTATGTAAATATGATGCTTTATCAATAGAAAAAGTAGGTAAGGATGAAAATAAAATTGTTGTTGATAAAGTAGAGTGCAGAGGTTGCGGTTTATGTGTGTCAGCTTGTCCTTCTGGAGCTATTTCCCAAAAAGAAGGATGTGAAATAACATTACCCGAGCTTCATACAAAGGTTTCAAGTCTTCTTAAAGAAAACAAGGACATGAAAGCTATTGTGTTTTGTTGTAACTGGTCCCTATTTCCTGGTATGCAACTTAGTGAGTATCAAAATCTGGTTAAAACACCTTATGGTTTAATTGTTAGTATGTGCTCCGGCCGTGTTGCACCTGAACTCGTACTTAATGCATTTGAGGAGGGAGCTTGGGGAGTGATGGTTGCTGGTTGTCCACCTGAGGAATGTGACCATGATGGAAACTATAAAACAAGAAGAAGACTGGTACTACTTAGGAATATGTTAAAAGAACTAAATATTGAACCTGAGAGAATAAAATTAGATTGGTTTTCAACTAGAGAATCAGCTAAACTTACCAAATCAATTGATGATTTTATTGAAAAATTAGAGAAATTAGGTCCGATTAAAAAAATGGAGATAACTAAAAAGGTTGGAGGCTAAAAAATGGTAGAAAAATTTGAACCAAACATCATAGGATTTTTATGCAATTGGTGTTCTTATGCAGGAGCTGATCTTGCTGGAACAAGCAGAATACAATATCCACCAAATTTAAAGGTAATACGCGTAATGTGCTCAGGTAGGGTTAATCCGATTTTTGTAATAAACGCCCTTCAGCAAGGAGCTGATGGAGTACTTATCGGCGGTTGTCATCCTGGTGATTGCCATTATGAGCGTGGTAATTACTTAGCAAGACGTCGAATGGCAGTTTTAAAAAAACTGCTGGAATACACTGGAATTGATTCCAATAGAGTTAGAATGACATGGGTTTCTGCTGCTGAAGGTGTAAAATTTGCAGAAGTGGTAAAAGAAGTAACTGAAGATATCAGAAAATTAGGGCCAATGCAACATTTCAAGAGGGAGAATAAATGGTAGATGAAAAACAACTTAAAGATGCAGTTAAAAAAACTGTATCAAGAGACGATGTAAAATACGTTGTGGGATATGAAAAAGGAACCTATGGGTTTCAGACTACACCGTGCTTTGCATATAAACCTGAAGATTCAGAAAAATTTATTTTTTCACCTTTATGTGTACAAAACCTTTCTGTTTTTCCCATGCTCGAAGAAAAGCCTCCTCTTCGTAAAGGGGAAGAAGCAGACATGCGCAAAATAGGGGTTGTTGTGAAGGGATGTGATTCTAGAGCAATTGTTCAGATAATCCAGGAAAAAGGTTTGGATCGTGACAAGGTTGTAATTATTGGGATTCCTTGTACAGGTGTTATTGATCCAAAGAAGATAAAAGCAAAATTCCCAGGTCATATAAAAAAAATTGAAGTAAAAGATGAAGATGATAAATTTGTTGTAACTGTTGATGGAAAAACACAGAAGATTGCAAAAGATGAATTAATTCCTGATAAATGTAGGACATGTGAATATCCGACACCTGTATTGTATGATATTTTAATAGGAAAAGAAATCAAAAGCAACAAAAAAGAAGATTATAAAAAGGTAAATGATTTTGAAAAAAAATCTCTTAAGGATAAATGGGAGTACTGGGAAAAACAATTTGATAAATGTATAAGATGTTATGCTTGTCGTAATTCTTGCCCTCTTTGTTATTGTAAAGAATGCATGGTTGATCAATTGAATCCTCAATGGGTTCGCCGATCAGTAAACCTATCTGAAAATACAGCCTGGAATCTTTTACGAGCGTTTCATCTTGCAGGCAGATGTATAGGATGTGGACAGTGTGAGCGTGCCTGTCCAATGGATATACCTCTTATGGAACTTAACAAAAAAATTGAAAAAGAAATCAAAGACATGTTTGAATACGAAGCTGGAGTAAACGCTGAAGAAAAACCTTTGCTTGCTATGTTTAAACCTGATGATCCTGAGGATTTTATTTTGTGAGGTGAAAAATTATGGATAAATTACTTTTATCAAAAAATGACTTATCAAAATTTATTAATGAGCTTATTAAGAAAAACAAGGTTTTTGCACCAGTTGAAAGTAATGGAACAATTATCTTTGAACAAATTACAAAACCTGCTGAAATGAATTTAGACTTTTGCAAATCACAATATCCACCAAAAGCGCTAATATTTAATCAAACAGAAACATTGTTTAAATTTACTCCTGGTACAAAAGCAAAAATTGAATCAGTAGAACTTGATGAAAAAAAGGTTATTTTTGGTATTAGACCATGTGATGCAAAAAGTATTGCCATTCTTGATCATGCATTCAAAGGTGACTACAAGGACCCATATTTCTTGAAAAAAAGAGAAAATACTGTTCTTGTTGGACTGAGTTGTAACAAACCTGAAATCAACTGTTTCTGTACCTCTTTTGATGATACTCCAGCATCCTCAAAATATCTAGACATACTCCTTACTGACATTGGTGATAGTTATTTCGTTGAAGTGACAAATGAAAAGGGAAAACAACTGACAAAAGGAATGAGGCAGTTTTTTAAAACCGCTAAGGAAAGTGATGAAAAGAAGAAAAAAGAGATTGAGAAAAAAGCAATAGATATGATTTCACGTCATCAAAAAACAAATGGTATTACAGAAAAGTTGGATAAGATTTTTGAAAATCCATTTTGGAAGGATATTGCTTTTAAATGTGTTGGGTGTGGAACTTGTACTTATCTATGTCCTACCTGTCATTGTTTTGATATTCAAGACGAGTCAACTCTTACAAAAGGTGCACGTGTTCGTGTTTGGGATACTTGTATGAATCCAGAGTATACTTTACATGCATCTGGATATAATCCAAGACCTGCTAGAACAAATAGAGTAAGAAATAGGATTTATCATAAATACAATTATTATCCAAAGAATTACGATGTTATTGCATGTGTGGGATGCGGACGTTGTATCGATCTATGTCCTGTAAACATAGATATCATTGATGTTGTTACTCGTGCTGGGGAGGTGAAACCATGAAGGAAAATCCTTATCAACCATGGCTTGCGACTGTTGAAGAAATAAGAGATGAGGTTGGCGGTCAAAGGCCCATTAAAACATTTAAATTAAAATTCCAAGATAAAGATATTCAAAATAATTTCTCCTTTTTACCAGGCCAATGTGCAATGGTTAGCCTGTTTGGACAAGGAGAGTGTTTCTTTGCGATTTCTTCTTCTCCGACAAAGAAAGGCTTTATTGAGGTAAGCGTTATGAAACTTGGCAAGGTCACAACTGCCTTACATGAGTTAGAGCCTGGGGACATTGTTGGAGTAAGAGGTCCGTATGGTAATAATTTTGATGTAAATGGTTGGAAGAGTAAAAACCTGGTTTTTATAGGTGGTGGTATTGGTCAAGCACCACTTAGATCTCTTATTAATTACGTTGTTGATAAAAGGAAAGACTATGATAAGTTAGATGTGATATATGGTGCAAGAACATCAAAGGATATCTCATATAAAGAAGAATTTGCAGAACTTGAAAAACGAAAAGACGTAAATGTTCATCTCTCAATTGATATAAAAGAGGACGGTTGGAAGAAATTTGTTGGTTTTGTACCAGATAATCTTTTAAAGGTTAAACCTTCACCAAAAAATTCTATTGCAATTACTTGCGGACCTCCGATTATGATTAAGTTTGTAATTCAAAATTTGGAAAAATTAGGATTTACTGAGGACCAAATTTATACAACCCTTGAGATGAGAATGAAATGTGGAATTGGAAAATGCGGTCGTTGTAATATTGGGAATCTTTATGTTTGTAAAGATGGCCCAGTATTTTCATATAAACAATTAAAAAATATTTATGGTGAAAGATAGGCGATTAAAATGAAAATTGGAGTCTATATCTGTCAATGTGGTATAAATATAGCTCACACTGTAGACACTGAAAGAGTGGTTGAGCTTGTAAAAAATTTACCCAATGTTGCAGTTGCGCGTGATTATAAGTATATGTGTTCTGATCCTGGGCAAGAGCTTATTAAGAAAGATATTAATGAAATGAAGCTTGATCGTGTTATTGTTGCAAGTTGTTCTCCACGTATGCATGAGCCAACTTTTAGAAAAGTTCTTGAAGAGTGTGGAATGAATCCATACTTTTTTGAAATGGTAAATCTTAGAGAGCAATGTTCATGGGTTCATGAGGATAAAGAACAAGCAACTCTAAAAGCGATAGGACTGATTGAGGGTGCAGTTGCGCGTGCAACCTTTTTAGAGCCGCTCGAGAAAAAAGAAGTAAGTGTTATTCCTAAAGCACTTGTTGTTGGTGGTGGTATTGCCGGTATTCAAGCAGCACTAGAGATTGCAGATAAGGGCTTCAAGGTGTATCTTGTTGAGCGTAGCCCTAGCATTGGTGGGCGAATGGCTCAGCTTGATAAAACCTTTCCAACTCTTGATTGTTCTGCTTGTATTCTTACTCCAAAGATGGTCGATGCAGCAAGCCATCCAAACATTGAACTTCTTACATATTCTGAAATTGAAAATGTTGATGGTTACATTGGTAACTTTAAAGTAAAAATCAGAAAAAAACCAAGATATGTCGATGAAAAAATTTGTGTAGGATGTGGTGTCTGTGCTGAAGCATGTAGACTCCATGCTAGGGTTTTGAGTGAATTTGATATGAATCTTGGTAAAAGAAGTGCGATATATGTTCCTTTTCCACAAGCTGTTCCATTAAAATATACAATTGATCCTGAAAAGTGCATCTTTCTTAGAACAGGTAAATGTGGTGATCATCCACTTTGTATAGAAGCATGTGAGCGAGATGCTATCAACTTTAATCAGAAAGAAGAAATAGTTGATATCGAAGTTGGAACAATTGTTGTTGCAACTGGTTATGATTTATTTGATGCAAAAAAACTGCCTGAATATGGTTATGGTAAGTTTGAAAATGTGATTACTGGTTTGGAATTTGAGCGACTTGTTTCTGCTTCTGGTCCAACTAGTGGTCATATTGAAATAAATGGTAAAGAGCCAAAGAAGGTTGTTTTCATACAATGTGTTGGTTCAAGAGATAAGGATACCAATGAGTATTGTTCTCGTGTTTGTTGTATGTATACTGCAAAGCAGGCTCATTTAGTAAAAGAAAAAATCCCCAATTCAGAATTAATTATTTATTATACTGACGTAAGGGCTTTTGGCAAGGGTTTTGAAGAGTTTTACAATCGCGTTCAAGGTGAAGGTGTCATCTATAGACGTCGTGAGCTTTCTGATCCAATTCAAATAAATAAGAAGGGAGAAAAGGTTGTTGTCAAGGCAGAAGGGCATCCAGATGTTGAAGCTGACCTTGTTGTTCTTGCAACAGCAATTGTTCCACGTGAAGATAGTAAAGATCTTGTTAGATTGTTAAATATTAATCAAAGTGCTGATGGTTTCATGCTTGAGGCTCATCCAAAGCTTCGACCTGTTGATACATTTACTGATGGTATTTTTTTAGCGGGTTGTTGTCAAGGTCCAAAGGATATTCCAGATGCTGTTGCTCAAGCTAGTGGTGCTGCTGTTAGAGCATCTGAGCCTCTTGCAGCTGGAAAGGTTCTAGTTGAAGCGATTTCTGCAAATATTAACGAAGACCTTTGTAGTGGTTGTAGAATTTGTGAAGACCTTTGTGCATACTCGGCGCTAGAGTTTGATGAAAAAGATAAGATTATGAGAGTAAATGATGTCATGTGTAAGGGTTGCGGTTCTTGTGCATCTGCTTGTCCAACAGGTGCAATTTCAATGAGACATTTTGACCTTAAACAAATACTTGCGCAAATAGGGGGGCTTGCAAAATAGGGGGATAATGATATGAAAATTGGCGTTTATGTTTGTGAATGTGGAATTAACATTGCTGCTACAGTTGATGTTGAAAAGGTAGCTGATTATGCAAAAACATTACCAAATGTTGCAGTTTCCAGATATTATAAGTATATGTGCTCTGATCCTGGTCAGGACCTTATAAGAAAGGATATAAAGGAACTAAAGCTCGATCGCGTTGTTGTTGCTTCATGCTCTCCACGTATGCATGAACCAACTTTTAGAAAAGTACTTGAAGATTCTGGAGTAAATCCATATTGTTTAGATATGATAAATATAAGGGAACAGTGCTCATGGGTACATAAGGATAAATCAATGGCAACTGAAAAAGCAAAACAGCTTGTTGAAAGTGCGGTTCTTCGTGCTTCCCTTTTAAAACCATTGGATAAAAAAGCAGTAGATGTGACACCTGCTGCTTTAGTAATTGGTGGTGGTATAGCAGGTATTCAGGCAGCACTAGATATTGGTGATATGGGTTTTAAAACATATCTAGTTGAAAAAACACCAAGTATTGGCGGCCGAATGGCTCAGCTTGATAAAACCTTTCCAACTCTTGATTGTTCTGCTTGTATTCTTACACCTAAAATGGTAGATGTAGCTCGTCATCCAAATGTTGAACTTTTAAGTTATTCTGAAGTTGTTGGAATAGATGGTTATATTGGTAACTTTAATGTTAAAATAAAAAAGAAACCACGTTACGTTGATATTGAAAAATGTACTGGATGTGGTGAATGTTTCAATCGTTGTCCTGTTGAGATGCCAAGTGAGTTTGATATGGAAAAAGGGACTAGGCATGCAATTTATACACCATTTCCTCAGGCTGTTCCTTTAAAGGCAACAATTGACAAACGAGGTATGCATCCGTGCAGGGATGTCTGTCCTGCTGGAGTTGGAGCACCTGGTTATGTAACCCTTGTGGGTCGTGGTAAGTTTTATGAGGCATTACGTGTAATTAAAGAACGTCTACCATTCCCATCTGTATGTGGAAGGGTATGTCATAGACCATGTGAAGCCGCATGCACTAGAAAAGATATTGATGAGCCAATTGGAATTGCCCATCTAAAACGTTTTGTTGGAGATTTAGAACTTCATATTCCTGCAATGGAGGTTCCTCCTATTGAGACTAGAGCAGAAAGCGTTGCAATAATCGGTGGAGGACCTGCAGGTCTTACAGCTGCTCATGACCTTGCCTTAAAGGGATACCATGTATCAGTGTTTGAATCAGCACCTGTACTCGGTGGAATGATGCGATGGGGTATTCCTGCCTTCCGTCTTCCTAAAGAAATTATTGAACGTGAAATATCAGATATTCTTGCTCTTGGTGTAAGGGTTCAACTTAATACAATGCTTGGAAGAGATTTCACAATTCCAGATTTATTCAAACGAGGTCACAAGGCAGTATTTTTGGCAGTTGGTGCACAAAATGGGAAAAAGATGAATATTCCTGGTGAAGAATTAGAAGGCGTTTTCCAAGCTATCGACTTTTTAAAGGAGATAAATCTGGGAAAGATTATTTCAACTCCAATTGCAGAAATAGATGATGAACTTTGTATTGGCTGTGGAAAATGTGCAGAAGCATGTTATTATGGTATAATTCATCTTGAACCCGATAAACTTGACCCTAAAAAGCAATATCCAAAAATTCATAAGAAATATCTTTGTAAGGGCTGTGGTAAATGTGCTCGTGTTTGCCCCTCGACAGCAATTAAACTGAGTGGTTTTAAGGATATTGCTCCTAAGATTGGTAAAAAGGTAATGGTAATAGGTGGTGGAAATGCAGCACTTGATACCGCTCGTTCTGCATTGAGGTTAGGTGCTGATGAAGTTGCTATTTTATATCGGCGTTCACGTGAAGAGATGCCTGCAGAACCTGATTGGGAGATAGATGAAACCGAGCTTGAGGGCGTTCAACTTGTTTATCTTGTCGCACCAACTAGGGTAGTTGGTGATGAGAAAGGAAAGGTAAAAGCAATTGAATGTGTACGAATGGAACTTCTTGATGAGCTTGATAAGAGTAATAGACGTAAGATTAAACCAATTCCAGGTTCAGAGTTTACACTTGAATGCGATAGTATAATTCTGGCAATTGGTCAAGAGGTTGATACAGATGTTTTATCTAAAGATGTTAAACTAGAGGTAACTCCATGGAGTTCAAAAAAGGTTGACCCTGCTTCATTTCCAAAAAATGGTCTCGATGATATTGAATTGACACCTTGGAGCACTATTCATGCTGATCCCGTAACATTGGAAACAAACATTAAAGGTGTTTTCAGTGGTGGTGATGCTGTATGGGGTGCTGGAACTATTATTGAAGCAATAGGAACGGGAAAAGAAGCAGCGGTGTCCATTGATAGATATCTTAATGGAGAAGATATAAGAGAAGGACGAGAAGAAAAACCTGAAGTTGCCCATCCCTCTATTGAAGGAGTAAGAAAGAAACCAAAAGTACCAATGCGATATATGAATGTTAAAGATAGAGTTGACAATTTCAAAGAAGTAGAACTTGGGTATACTGAGGAAGAGGCAATTGAGGAAGCTCGACGTTGTTTAGATTGCGGTGGGTGCTCTGAATGTTTTGAGTGTGTACAAACTTGTGAGGCTGGTGCAATTGATCATAATATGAAACCTGAAATAGTGGATGTTAATGTTGGTGCTATTGTTGTTGCAACTGGTTTTGATTTATTTGATCCATTAGCAAAACCTGAATATGGTTACGGTAAATATAAAAATGTGATTACTGGTATTGAGTTTGAACGAATTGTTTCTGCTTCTGGTCCAACTAGCGGTCATATTGAAATAAATGGTAAAGAACCAAAGAAGGTTGTCTTCATACAATGTGTTGGCTCAAGAGATAAACAAACCAATGAGTATTGTTCCCGTGTTTGTTGTATGTATACTGCAAAGCAGGCTCATTTAGTAAAAGAAAAAATCCCAAATTCTGAATTATTCGTTTATTATACAGATATGAGAGCTTTTGGCAAGGGTTTTGAAGAGTTTTACAATCGTGTTCAAGGTGAAGGTGTAACATATAGACGTAGGGAACTGGCTGATCCAATTGAGGTTACAATGAAAGAAGGGGAAACCATTGTAAAAGCAAAAGGACATCCTGATGTTGAAGCTGACCTTGTAGTACTTGCAACGGGTATTATACCACGTTCAGATAGTAAGGAGCTTGCAAGGATTTTGAATATTAATCAAAGTTCCGATGGTTTCATGCTTGAGGCACATCCAAAACTACGACCCGTAGACACATTTACAGATGGAATATTTCTTGCAGGTTGCTGTCAAAGTCCAAAAGATGTTCCAGATACAGTTGCACAAGCCAGTGGTGCTGCATCTAGAGTATCTGATATTTTATCAAAGAAACAACTATCGATTGAAGCAACTGTTGCAAATGTTAATGAAGATTTGTGCCGTGGTTGTGGAATTTGTGTAGAAGCATGTCCATATAAAGCTATAGAATTAAAAGAGATTGATTGCTTTGGTCATAAGATACTTGTAGCAAGTGTAAATGAAGCCCTCTGTAAAGGATGTGGTTCTTGTTCTGCTGCTTGTTTAAATGGTGCAATCGGTCATCTAGGATTTACTGATGGACAAATCCTTGCAATGATAAAGGCTTTGGGAGATTAATTAGAAGGAGGTATTTATAAATGGGTATAGATTTTAATGCAGATGAGGTTTTTGAAATAGCTGAACAAATAGAGAGAAATGGTGCAAAATTTTATAGGACTGTTGCCAAAAAAGTTACAGATACAAATAAAAAACAACTCTTAATCAATCTAGCAAACATGGAAGACGAACATGAGGTAACATTTAAAAATTTAAGATCTGAACTTTCTGTGGATGAAAAAATTCAAACAACTTTTGACCCTGATGGTGATTCCGAACGTTATCTTCGTGCGCTTGCAGATACTCGTGTTTTCTATGAAAAAGATGTTGATACAACTTCATTAAAGGAAATCCTAAAATCAGCAATTACTGCTGAAAAAGACTCAATTGTCTTTTATCTAGGAATGAAAGATGTTGTTCCGGCACACTTAGGAAAACAGAAATTGGATGATATAATAAAGGAGGAAATGGGACATATCAGTCTTCTTAGTAAGGAGTTAATAGAACTTAAAAAATAACCTCAATTTCTTAAATTATAGCTTTCTTTTATATACGGGTAAATGATACCCTTTTTCTGGGGGTAAAGGCGGTATGTCAAATACATTTAGTATCGAGCCTGGAATAAATGTATTAAAAGAAAATGTAACACTTAATCCAGATGACAAATTTTATATAGACTTTCTAAAACCATATTATGTCTTTACAAAAGATGGACAATATCTTTTTGGTTCAACACAACCAGGTAGAAGACCTGATCGAGCTTTTTACATGATCCCTGATAATTATAAACTAGGTAAAAAACAACATAAATTTGATACAAAAATTGGTAAAAAAATCTATGAAGTCGCAATGAATTATATAACAGAAGAGAAACCTTCCCTTATTGTACAGGATGGAATTCAAGGGGAGCATGATTATGAGGTTGGGTTACGTTTTACTTGCAGTATAAAGAACCCTCATAATGCATATATTGCCTGGATGGGCAAAATGATGGTTTTTCCCCCTAAAAAAAATTTAAATATAGATTGTTGGAATTATTTGATACAGGAAGTACTTCCTGATAAATATGTAAAAGATATTCAAAAAGTTTGGCCAGATTATAATCCCAGTGTTCCTTTAACTCTTTATGATTTTACTAAAATGGATAAAAACATAAGACTGGTTCTTTCCCTCGGTGTTGATTATTTTGGTGGAGCTTTTAAAAAACCTAATCTTACAATGGTTTGGAACAAAGCAGAAGCAGATGGTCTTGTATCATATCATGCAGGATGCACATCCGACAGAGTTTTAAAAGGTCTAAGTGGCACTGGAAAAACTACATTAACTGTTGGTCCGGAATTAGAACAGGATGATGCATGTCTTGGAAAACCAATTTATAATAGTAACAATAAAATTATTGAAACAAAATTGATTGGTTTGGAAGCTGCTAGTTTTGCAAAATCTCAGGGCTTAACACGTGATAGCCCAGAATATCCTGGTCTAATGAAATCAAGAGAAATTTCTAATGACGGCAAAAGACCTATAGTTTTAGCAATGAACATTGACTGCGAAGGAGTAGAGTATGTAACTAAAAAAATCAATGGTTATGAAGTTAAAATTCCACAGAAAATAAATGGCGAGAAAGTTGGATCTTTGCAATGCACAAAATATGAAAAAAGTCATACTACTAATGGTAGATTTATCTTTTTATTTAGCGAATTGAATCCTAATTGGGGTAAAGGTTGTGGGAAATCTTTGAAGAGCGAGGCTTTGAGTTATAAAAAATATGATATCTTAGAGCCAATTTTTAGGGTGATTGATCCAAAGATGGCTGTTGCACTTGATAGTGCTTGTGAAAGTATTATTACTTCTGCTATTTCCGCACAAAAACCTGGCACCCGTGTTCGTTCTTACGCTGCTACTGATTTTATGGCTCGTGAGCAATCTCATCAAGCGTTGTTGAAATTAAAGATGTACAAGGATATGGATTTAGATTTAGATGGTAAATTAGTATTTTTTATTAATAATGCTGGTTTTGTTGGTGAATATGATATTGAAGGAAACCAGATGAAAAAGTTAGATGAAGATGGAAAACCGATTCCAAAAAGAAACAGTGAGACAGATGAGATACTAAAAAATGAACTAGGTGATGTTATGTATCAAGGTCAGGGTGAAGGTATTAAAGTTGCTGATTCAAAAAAATTAATTGACCTCGTAGAACACAGAAAAATTAAGAATTGGATTAAACACCCTGTTTTCAGTTATCTCATACCTAACCCTAAAGAGCTTGAGCAAAAACACAGTATGAAGAATTTTAGTAAAAGGTTTAATCCTTTAAATTACTACTCTGCAAAAAAGTATATAGAATTCATAAAAAGAGATATTAAAGAGCGAACAGAGTTTCTTGAAGCATTATTCAAGGGTCAAGTTGGCGAAGAAAAACTAAAGGATATTATAAATATCTGGAAGAAATGTAAAATCCCAAATGAGAAAGAAATTATAGAGTTTTACAATTCTTATTATTGAATAATTTACTATAAGCCTGTCTTAGATATTTAGCAAGTTTTTTAAACATCCTTTTATTCAAAATCTAAAATTAGGAGGTTTGTTATGGTAACAATAAAAGAAGTAAAAAGCACAATTGCTGTAGCTATTGCAGGAGCCTTTGGGTTCATAATCGCTCTAATTTGGAAAGACATAATAATCGGTGCAATGAAACTTGCTAATTTATGGCAAGAAGGTGGATTTGCAGATACAAACGCTTTAATCATTGGTATTGTTGTAGCAGTTGTTATAACAATAGTAGCAGTTTTTGGAATTCTCATAATAACCAAATGGGGCGGAGTAGAAAAAAAATAAAATAGTTAAATTTACAGCCCTGAGCGGATTCGAACCGCTGTCGTTGGCTCCAAAGGCCAAAATGTTAACCACTACACCACAGGGCTACTCTAATTTTTTATTTTGGCAAATACAAATAATATTTATATACTTTTAACATTTAAATTAAAATTTATTTAATCCTTGGTTTGTTGCTGTTGTTGAATCTTAGCCCATACATCTCGAAGAGTTACCGTTCTATTAATTATTAGTTTTTCTTTTGTAGTATCTTGATCTATACAGAAATATCCTAATCGTTCAAATTGAAAGCGGTCTAATGGTTTTAATTTTTGAATATGTGGTTCAATTTTACATGATTTTAGTATTTCAAGGGAGTTTGGATTTAAAAAATCCTTAAAATCTGCATCTTTTTGCCCTGCTGGATCTTTAATTGTAAATAATCTTTCATAAAGTCTAACTTCAGCATCGATAGCATGATCTGCTGATACCCAGTGTATTGTTGCTTTTACCTTTCTTCCATCTGGTGCATATCCACCCTTTGTTGCAGGATCATATGTGCATCGTAGTTCAACGATTTTATCATCTTTTTTAATTGTTTCTTTGCATGTTATAAAATATGCATATCTAAATCGTACTTCGCGTCCTGGTGCTAATCTATAAAACTTTTTTGGAGGGTCTTCCATAAAATCATCTTGTTCTATATATAGAATTTTTGAAAATGGAATTTTCCGTATTCCAGCTTTGGGATCTTCTGGATTATTTATCGCTTCAATTTCTTCTATTTTATTATCTGGATAATTTTCTATAATTACTTTTAATGGTCGTAGCACACCCATGAACCGTGGAGCTGTTTTATTTAGATCTTCTCTAACACAATGTTCAAGGAAATCAAAATCAACCATGCTGTTTACTTTTGCAACTCCTATTCTCTTACAAAAATTCTTAATTGAGCTTGGTGAGTAACCACGTCTACGCATCCCGCTGATTGTTGGAAGTCTTGGGTCATCCCAACCATTTACATATTTACCTTCCACCAATTCTAAAAGCATTCTCTTACTCATTATTGTATATGTGAGGTTTAAACGGGCAAACTCAATTTGTTGTGGATGATATACATTGAGAGCATCAAGGAACCAATCATATAAGGGTCTATGGTTTTCAAATTCCAGTGTACAAATAGAATGTGTTATTCCCTCTATCGAGTCTTCAAGGCCATGTGCCCAGTCATACATTGGATAGATACACCATTTATCCTTTGTTCGATGATGAGAAGCATGTAATATCCTATACATAACTGGATCACGCATATTGAGGTTTGGATGACTCATGTCTATTTTTGCCCGTAGTACTTTTTCACCATCACCAAACTCACCAGCCTTCATTCGCTCCAATAGATTTAGATTTTCTTCTTTTGCACGATCTCTGTGGGGACTATTTACCCCAGGTTGTGTTAATGTACCTCGATATGCAGAGATTTCTTCAGCAGATAAATCGTCTACAAATGCTTTTCCGTCTTTTACTAACTGTACAGCATATTCATACATTTGATCAAAATAGTCAGAACCAAAAAAAAGCCGGTCATCCCAATTAAATCCAAGCCACCGTACATCCTTCATAATTGATTTTACATATTCTTCTTCTTCCTTTGCTGGATTTGTGTCATCAAATCTAAGGTTACACAATCCATTATAGTCCTTAGCAATTCCAAAATTAAGACATATAGACTTAGCATGACCAATATGAAGATAACCGTTTGGTTCAGGAGGAAATCTAGTATGTACACGGCCGTTGTACTTATTTGTCTTTAAATCCTCATCAATTATTTCACGGATAAAATCCGTTGTAATATCATCTGTAGATTTCATATTTACTCCACTAACTCTCAATAGTATACAGCCCCGACCAGATTCGAACTGGTGACTAGAGATCCAGAGTCTCTTATGTTAACCGCTACACTACGGGGCTAGGAAATTAAATGTGATGATAAGAATTTTCCTATATAACCTTTGATGTTGTTTCAATAAAATTTTAAAAATAATTTTTTTAAACGTGTGCGATCTTTAAAAAACCTAAATAAAAGTTTAATGAAGATAAAATCAATTTTGGATTTATTTTTTTAAATATGATATTAGGTAGAAAAAAACTCTTACATATTAAATCCCATCTAATGAAAATCGTGTTCATCATATGATTATATTTTTTAGGTTTATCCATAGCTAAAAATTTTCCAGCCATATCACCACTTATAAGTGCACGATAGTTACCCTGCCCGGAGAGTGGATAAGTTCCTACACCTGCATCTCCTACAAATAAAATATTCTTATGTGTTAATGGTCGTTGTATTCCTATTGGTATTAGTCCACCTGTTACATAATTTATTTTTCCTTCAATTTTTTGTTCCTCTTTGAATTTTTCAAGCATTTCTTTAAGATTGTATTTGAATTCTAGAAAAGATCCAACTCCTAAATTAATCTCATTTTTTAAGGGATTACGCGGAAAAATCCAATAATATCCTCCAAAATCTGAGTGTATCACCTTTATCGTATCTGAAATAAAATGATTTGAATTTTCTAAAGTCTGTTGGTAAGTAGCACCTTTTATTCCACTATTTAGTCCAAGTTCTCTTTTAACAATACTAGGGCATCCTGATGCATCTATAATATAATCACCATCAAGATCGTTTATAGTTTTAATTTTATTATTTGTTAAAATAATAACTCCAAGCCTTTCTGCTTCCTTCCCTAATTGATGAATATATTCTTGTCTGTTTAGAATAAATGCTTTATTGATTTCTTTGTTAATAATGTGCTTTTTTTTACCAACAATTACTTCAGCTCTTTTTATATTGTTAAAAATATTTTTTCCTTTTGGTATATGTGATATCCATTTACTTTCAACCGTATGAGCCTCACCACATCTTCTACCTTCGTGGTTATACCCAATCATTTTATGTTTTTCATGAATTATTACTTCTATTGATTTATTATTTTTCTTTAATGAAATACCAGCGCTTAAACCAGCGAGGCCACCACCGATAATATCTACTTTTATTTTAATCACCTTAAGTTACTGGTATAAATATTATTCATTATAAAATAATACAATTTACATAAATAAATAAAACTTCCTATAAAAGCGCTAATTTTCATTAATTTATATCAAATAGTTAAATCTTTTTTATATTTGGAATAGTATGAAAGTCTTATAATGTTGTAATCCCTAAGATTTAGTTAAACGAACTATACCCTCCAAGGAAACTTATAATTTGTTTTATCAATGGAAATCTTTCCAACAATCTTAATATTAATAAATTATGTTGAACTATGTTCCTAGGAATTTTTATTTCAAGTTCTCCCCACTCACTTTCAGCTCCAAATTCATCTTTTATTTGAGCCTTAATAGTACGTTTTCCACCAAAATTCCATAGATGATATTCACATATATCCTCTTCAGATGAGAAAGGACCAAGCCAATCGGTGATGTCACCACCATCCCAATCCCAACGGGCATAAAAAATTTCTTCATCATCAGGGTCCACAGGTGTTAAACAAAATTTATACCAATTACCTGGTCTTCCAGTTGTTGGACCATCAATATCTGGTTTTTCTGGTGGACGATTTCCAACTCTTACTGTTTGTGTTTTTGTATCTTCAGCATAGTAGCTGTCTTGCACCTTTAAAGTTACATTATATAATCCTACTTCTTCATATATATGTGTAGTTGTTGGAATTGCATTTGATTCATCATATATCCCATCATTATCCCAATCCCATTCATATAAAACAATATTATCATCTGGATCAGAACTAAGTGATCCATCAAAGAGGACTGTTTCCCCAGTGTCAGGGTGTTCGGGTATCCAGTTGAAATCAGCAGCTGGAGGACTGTTCCATGGTATTGCAAAAAGAGTTACTTCATTATTATATTTAAATTGACCAATTAGAGTACAATCGCCGGTATCTTCATCACATTCATACAAATAACTTTCAAGGTTTGAAGTGTAAGTCGTTATATATAAAATATCATCTTCCTTATGAAAATCTCCGTCCGAGGCATAACTAAGATCAATTCCAAGTGGACCAACCAATGTTGCTGAACCAGTATTTTTGTTAATGGTAAAAAGATTATCAGCAAGATCCCATCCATATAATTTACCATCTGCATCACATGCAAGACTAATCATGTTAAGTACTCCACCTTCAAATCTGCCAATGAAATCTTGTTCACCGGTTTCTCTATCAACATTGTAGAGACCATCATATGTACAAGCATATATTTCTGCATCAATTGGATCATATGCTATACCATTAAGATCAACTCCCCCACCGCCAATAATTTTCCAGTCACAAGTCAATGGATTTATCTCATATAACTGACCAGTAAATTGTTCACTTGTGATAATTACACCTTCATTTATTACAGTACCACTGTTCCCTGAACCAGGATATTCAGAGCAAATACATGTTGGGTCTGTTGGATTGTTTAAAGGAATTTTATAAAGCCAACAATCTAATTCAAAGCCTCCTTGGATATATGCGATATTTTCATTTAACAATAATACCTTCGCATTGAAAATTTTATCAAATAAAAGATAGTTTTCATTTTCATAAGCATTATTTGTTTTTCCAACTATTGTATAAACACTTCCTATTAATAACCACAAAAATATTCCAAAAACTATTCCTTTTTTTATAATTTTATTTCTAAACATTTTAATTCCTCCCAATATGATAATAATATAGATATTCTTATTACTCTATTTAAATTTAAGGGTTAATAAAGTTGATGGTTTTTATCAAAAATTTTAGATTCAGATTAAACATCAATTATTCAATAATTTTGAACCAATTTTCTAAAATTTATTCAAATTCTATTAACTCTACAAAAAAATTAAGTACTTCAGATTCGTTCCAATTTTTAAGGTGATTTGTTAAATGGGAATATATAAAATAATTGATATTGTAGGAACATCAGAAAAAAGCTTTGCAGATGCTGCTAAAAATGCTGTAATTGGAGCATCAAAGACTGTTAGAAAAATCCGTAGAGCTGAGGTAACAAAATTTGATGTAAAAGTAGAAGATGATAAACCTACATTATTTAGGGCAGAAATGAAAATATCCTTTGAAATTGAAAGATAAATTTTATTTTAACGTTTAGTAAGCGAGAAATCACCATACTTTAGTATGGGTGATGAATCGCGTATGCTTTTTCTTACAATAAACGTTATTACTTCTGGT